>Ga0315909_10005154_pt1 | contig 15128 bp, 12 predicted proteins | sample LakEriMetagenome_11_FD_203527 | JGI IMG/M metagenome (GOLD analysis project Ga0315909, IMG submission 203527) | Freshwater fungal communities from buoy surface, Lake Erie, Ohio, United States - Buoy 2 MA125 | ecosystem: Environmental > Aquatic > Freshwater > Lake | place: USA: Lake Erie, Ohio...
GCCTTATAATAAAATCAATAACTTAATATTTAATTAGTCTGACCATGAATGTATTCCAATGTAGAAATTTTTTATTAATTATTGTTGGGTTAACTTTAAGTTTGACTATTTCTGCTCAGATATCCTCGACTGAAATGGACAAGGTAATTCTTGTTAGCATTGAAAATGGATTCAGTGATGCTCAAATTTTGGAAGAACTTCGTATAAAGGGTTTAACCGACAGTGAGGTTCAAATGGCAAAGGTTAAAATATTAGAACTTAGGCAAAATAGGACAATAGCTCCTACTGTTCTTTCTAATAAACCAACTGATTCTGTGACGGAAAATCGGACAGAAAACATAAAAGAAATAAAAAAAGTAGTGTATAGTGTATTTGGAAGAGAAATTTTTAGCAACAATCAATTTAAATTCAATACAGAGCAACAAATTCCCAGTCCATCAAATTACATCCTAGGTGCCGGAGATGATTTGATACTTGATATAAGTGGTGTTCAGGATAGGCAGGAATATTTAACAGTATCTCCAGAAGGATTGGTTAGACTTAAATATGCTGGACCGATTTTTGTTTCAGGTTTAACTATTTTAGAGGCGAGAGAAAAGATTAAAAATCTGATGTCTAAATATTATCCTCAACTTAGAAATGGTTCAACAAGTATAAGTTTAATATTAAAAGAGATCAGGTCTATAAATGTGACTATAACTGGAGAAGTAGTTAAGCCAGGCTTTTACAGCATTTCCTCTTTATCAACAACTCTTAATGCCTTATATGAAAGTGGTGGACCTAATGATAGGGGATCATTTCGGAATATTGAAGTTATACGAGGAAATAAATTATTTAAAAAGATTGATTTATATCCCTTGCTCACCACAGGAATCTTTCCTGACGATATAAGACTTGAATCAGGTGATATCATAAGAGTACCGTTTTCTGAAATGCCGGTAACATTAAAAGGCGCTGTCAGGAGACCCTTAAAATATGAATTGAATAAAAATGAAACATTATTAGATTTATTAAAATATGGTGGTGGCTTATCAGAAGAAGCTTTTAAATCTAGTATTAAATTGGAAAGATATAGTGGTAGAGAAAAGATTGTGATGGATATTCCAGACTCTATTATTTATGTTTTTAAGCCGCATCCAGGAGATATTTATTTGGTTGATACCATGCTAAATAGATTGTCTAATAGTATTACTATTAACGGACCCGTTTACAGACCTGGCATATTTTCCTGGCGGGATAGTTTAACTATTTCAGGTCTAATTAGCTTAGCATCAGGATTTTTACCAGAAGCCTATTTGGACAGAGCTGTACTATTTAGAACGGGGTTAGATGGCAGAAAATTTACTATAAATATCAATTTGAATGCTATTTTAAATAAGGACACGCTGGATATTCTCCTTCATCCGCAGGACGAATTAATTATAAAGAGTATATTTGATCTTGAAGAATCTTTGAAAGTTACTGTAGAGGGTTCGGTACAAAAGCAAGGAGAATTTCTTTGGAGAAGGGATATGAAAGTTAAGGATTTAATTTTTTTGGCGGGTGGTTTGAAAAATGGGGCATTTATGGAAAAAATTATAATTTACCGGTTAAATAAAAATCAATCTTACAGCATAATATCATTTGATTTAAATGATATTAAAATGGGTGAATATATTCTGGAGGCTAATGATAAAGTTATAATTAAATCAGAAAAAGACCTTAGTGTTCCTAAATTTGTTACCATTTATGGAGAAATAAAAGAGCCTGGTGTTTTTCCTTATGCAGATAATTTAAGTTTACAGGATCTTATTTTACTTGGTAAGGGATATACAGAGGGAGCAACTCAAATGAATATTGAAATAACAAGGAGGAAAGATGGAATTGATCCATTTAATAAAAAAGCTGAATTATCAGAAAGTGTTATCGTAGAAATTCCGTCGTCATCATTAAATAAAATGGAGAATGAAATTTTATTGAAACCATTTGATATCATTACCATCAGGAAAAATCCATTGCTTCAGACTCAAACTTTTGTTGAAATTAAAGGGCAATTGCTATTTCCAGGCAAATATGCGTTACAAAAAAAGGATGAAAGGATAAGTAGTTTATTTTTTAGAGCTGGTGGAAGTTTGCCTGAAGCAAATTTAAAAGGAGCAAAATTAATAAGAAAGTTTCAGGGTGATTTTTTGTTTGATAATATAGAGGTGGAAAAAACTTCTGAGGATTTTGGTTTGGATACCTTATCTCAGCTCAGTTTAGAAAAAAGGGAATTTATGGAAATTGCCATAGATTTATTAGCTGCGTTGAAAAATCCAGGCTCAAGAGATGATGTTTTTTTAGAACCGGAGGATATTTTAGTTATTCCAAGGCAAAGTAATTTAATTATAGTAGAAGGTGAGGTTTTTAATCCGGTTGGACTCGCTTTTGAATCAGGAAAAAGAGCAAATTATTTTATTAAACAAGCTGGAGGGTTTAAAGAGGAAGCGATGAGAAAAAAAACATTTGTTATTTTTCCTGATGGTAGTGCCAAATCAACTTCCAAGGTTTTAGGTTTTATTAATAAGTTTCCACGTGTTGAACCAGGGGCTTTTGTTGTTGTACCTAAAACGCCACCATCTGATGGAAGTCGGAAATTCAATATCACAGACCTAACTTTAGCATCCTCCACTATTGCTGGTATTTCTACTTTTATCTTAGGAATTGTTCAATTATTAAAATAAAAATGACTAATAAAACAAAGGACGACGATTTTTATCCGGGGGAAATAAGTATTCCTGAATATAGGGAGAAATTACGGATTAAATTTAATCAGGTAAAACGATATTGGATCTATATACTGGTTTTTGCCTTCCTTTCAGGTTCAATGGGGTGGTTCTATGCTAAACAACTACCTTCCTATTTTGCAGCTAATATTTTGTTCATCTTAAGTTCTGGGAACCAACAACCTAGTCAGAATAATATTATTGCGCAGCAATTAGGATTAGGCCAAAAAGATAATAACGAAAATGGACTTTACACTGTTCAAAACTTTTTAGGATTGTTGACACATGGAAAAATGATTCGTGAAACTTTGTTATTACCTTATCAAAGTAATGAATCAATATCTTTTGCGTCAAAATTTTTAGCTTTAGAAGGAGAAAAGGTGGCTGGTTTTCCGTTGAATTCAGTTCCTTATGAGGAATTAAATAAAGAGCAAGTGAGTATATTAAGGGGCTTAGCGGACAGAATAAAACCCCTTTTATCAGTCAAACCTGCGGAAGATGGAACAAATTTCACTCAATTTTCGGGAAAATTCGAAAACGAAGAATTTGCAAAGTATTTTACTGAAGCATTGTTACAATATACGTTACAATTTTATGTAGAGGGGAAAACGAAGGAAATTAAAAATAACATTAACCAGATTGAACAACGGAAAGATAGTTTGCTCAGGTTGTTGATTAATAAGTCAAAGCGTATTGCAAATCAGTCTGTACAATCTATTGATTTGAATCCAGCTTACAGCGCCACTATGGTGGAGGGGCAATTACTCAGTAATGAAGGTGAATTTATTGGTAAATTATATTCAGAATCCATAGCCAGTCTGGAGATTGTCAGGAGTGAACTTCGGCAACAAACGCCCCTTTTTACCATCATTGAAGGGGTTGAATATCCTTTAATTAAAGAAATTCAACCGGCGACGAGGTGGTTTTTGGCCATGTTTATTTTGGGTTTTTTGATTGGAGTAATTTATTTTGGGGTACGGGGATGAGTAAGAAAATAGCCTTTTTGTATTTACTTCCTCAAAATATGTCAGGACTTTTGAATAAAATAAATAGTCAAGCAGAAGCAGTTTATAGCTTGGATAAGGACATTGAATTCATTATTTTTTATGAATCAGAAAAACCAGTAATAAATTCAATTTCTCCAAATTTTATTTTTGAAAAGTTACCTAAATTCGCATTTAAAACAGGCTTTTTTTTTACAACCAGATATATAGTGAATTATGTTAATCAAAAAAAATATGATTTAATATTTTCAAGAATTTATGGGTTTTCACCGTTTTTCTTTTTCTTTTTTAAGAAAAGAAAATTTAAGTTTATTGTTGAATACCATACCAAAATTGTGAACGAATATCTCTCTTTATTAAGATATGATTTAGCATTAGCTTATTGGACATTTAAAAAACTATCTGATTTGGTAATAGATGGTAAAATTTGTGTAACAGATGAAATTGCAAAAATAGAATCATTCAATAAACCAGTTACTACAATAACAAATGGATTTAAGCATAAAAAATTAGACTTACCAGCTTTTCAATATCTCAAGGGTAGTTCTTTAAGAATATTAATGGTATGCTCGAAGCTTCAGCCGTGGCATGGAATTGAAAGATTCTTTGAATCTGTTGTTAAATGGGAAGTAAGCTATCAACATTTAACTATAAAAATAGATATTGTTGGTGAAATATTTAAAAATAGTTTTGATCGAATAATGCTTCCTAAGCATATTGTATTTCACGGTTCTAAGAATGATAATGAAATAATTGAACTTGCGAAAAATGCAAATATGGGTTTATCCACTTTAGGTCTTTTTTTGAAAAATATGGATGAAGCTTGTCCTTTAAAATCAAGAGAGTATATTTCACTAGGACTTCCATTTATTTATGGATACAAAGATCAGGACATTAATTCAACAAGTGATATGTTAGGTTTTAATGTGCCAAATGATAACTCTTTACTAATATTAGAAGATATTTTGGAATGGCTTCATAAAATTGATATTAACAGAGATCAATATTTTCTTAATTGGTTAGAATTAAGGAAAAGAATATCATGGGAATCTAAGATGCAGCAATTTTTAAGATTTGCTGATGAAATTTAGACCTATGCAAAAGAAACTATCAAAAATTCTTAGAGATTCAAAAGAAAATTCAAAGGAAATAATATTTATACTTGCACCTATGCTGGGTATGGTAGGACAGGCATCTGTTGCCTATTTTCTTCAAAATGCATTGGACAAAAAATACATTCCAATAATTATTGGGTATTGTTCTCCGAGTGTAAAAAAAACAAATTTTAGTGGAATTGTAGTGACACTTCCGTGGGGATCTGATTATGCAGTTTTAAGAAAGTTGTTTTATTTCGTAAGAGTCTTTAAATTTGTATATTTAATTTGGTTTTTAAAGCCTAAGTTTGTTATTTGTCAAGGAATGACAGGAATTTATTTCGGAATTATTGGGAAACTATTCCATTCTAAATCAAAAATTATTGGATCTATACATGAATCAGCAAATAAATATTTTAATAATAGCAGTTTAAATAAAAAAGAATTATATTTTTTGCAATATTTGGACGGTATTCATTATGTTTCGCATGGAATTAAAAATCAGTATGAAAAAAATATAGTTATCTCAAATAGTAAAGTAATTTATACTCCGACATGAAAATTTTATATGTAGGTCGTTTCGCAACTCCAAAAAACAATTTAGCAATTATTAAAATTTGTAAGATTTTAAAACAAGACGGAGTTTCTTTTTCATTAGATTTTTATGGCGATGCTGAAAATGTTGATGCTGAAGGAATTAATATAAAGAACATTTTTTTTAACGATTTAGATGGTTTACATGAGAATATCAGGTATAACGGGTATGCGGATAAGATTGATATTTTTTCTATAAACTATGATTTTTTGATTTTACCATCTTTTTGGGAGGGTTTTCCAGTCGTCATGTTGGAAGCTGCAAAAAATGGAATAATACCTATTTGTTCGGATATTCAAACTGGACCAAGGGAATTTATTGCAAACATTAATAATTACACATCAGAATTAGTTTATCCTTTTATTGGTCAAGGGGGTGTTTTGTTGAAATGCCCGGTTGATGATTTTGACTTTAAGGAATGGGCAAGTTGTTTGGAATCTATATATTCAAATAAGGAACTTTTAAATAAATTAAAGTATTCTGTTAAGATAAATTGTATAGAGTTTTCATTTGAGAATTACCTTCTAAATTGGGAGGAATTTTTAGATTCTTTTGCTACTTCCATAAATTATTAACTAAAGATTCGGAGCAAATTATCATACCATTCTGTAAGAATACTGTTTGGTTAAATTTTTTTGGATTGAGTTTTGTTAGTTTATAAATTATCCTAAGTGATTTTTATTCATACATGAAAAAAATTGTTCACATAATTTCTGGTCTTCAGGTTGGAGGTGCGGAACGTTCTCTTTTTAATATTTGTAATTCATCACTTAATGATAGTTTTAAACAGTATGTTATATGTTTAGGCAACAGAGGTTATTATAGTCAAAAAATAGAGGAAATTGGGTTAGAGATTTATCATATTAATTTTAGTTCTTGGCATTTTTTTAAATCATTAATTAAGTTTATTACTGTTTTAAAGAAAATATCTCCAAATATTATTCAGGGATGGATGAATCATGGTAATTTTGCCTCTATTTTAGCTTTGTTAATTTTGAATTTTAAACCAATTATATACTGGAATATTAGACAATCTTTTTATAAAAATAAAAATGATTTATTTTACACTAAATTTTTATTCTTATTTAATATTGTTTTTTCTAGAATACCTAAAAAAATAATTATTAATTCTAATATTTCTAAAATTCAATTACAAAATTTTGGTTTCCATGTTGATTCATTCAAATTTATTCCAAATGGTTTTGATTCAAATTATTGGGTTCGAGATTTATCATTTAGAAAATTAAAAAGAGAAAATCTTGGAATAAAAAATTTAGATTTCGTAATTGGTTATGTTGGGAGGTATCATTCTATGAAAAATATTATCCTATTACTAAAAGCATTCGAAATAATTTCAATTAACTTACCAAATACAAAATTAGTTATTATTGGACAAAAGGAAAATGATTTTAATAAATTTGAAAAGCAAATATTTGATAGGATTCCAAAAAACCAGATTATTTTACTAAATCAAATGTATGATGTTAATAAATATTATTCATTATTTGATTTATTTATTTTGTGTTCTGTTTCAGAAGGCTTTCCAAATGTTTTAGGAGAAGCTATGTCTTGTGAATTATGTTGTATTTCAACTAATGTTGGCGAGGCATCTGCTTTGCTGCAAGATGTAGGCCTTATTATTCCTGTGGATGATTTAGATGCCTTAGTTAGAGAAATTACTAATTGTATAGAAAATTTGGAAATAACTAAAAATATGGGGGGGGGGGCTAGAAATAAAATTATAAAATCCTATTCACTTCAAAACACCGTAAATCAATATTTTAATTTATATAATGGTAAAGTGTTGGAAAACTGAAATTTATATTTATTCTTTCATAGTGTGTGATTTTATTTTCAATTAATTTTTTACTATGTTCAATAAACTAAAGGAGGATACAATTATAAACTTCGGGGAAGAATGGAAATATTTCAATCATCTCGATATTTCAAATGAAGCTTTGTCTAAATATTATAATGATTATTTCTCGTTAGTAGATTTTGATGCACTTCCGATAAATTCAAGAGTGTTTGATTTAGGCTGTGGTTCCGGTCGGTGGAGTCGTTTTGTAGCTGATAAAGTTGGTACATTATATTGTATTGATCCCAGTAAAGAAGCATTAGAAATTGCCAGGCAAAATTTAATAAATTTTCAAAATGTTTATTTTTATGATTATGATGCTAATAATCTGGCATTTGAAGATAATTTCTTTGATTTTGGTTTTTCATTAGGAGTTTTACATCATATTCAAGATACTTTAAGTGGAATTAAGTCTGCTGTTAGAGTTTTGAAAGTTGGTTCACCCTTTTTACTTTACCTTTATTTTTCTTTTGATAACAAACCATTATGGTATAAAATGATATGGAAATTAACGGATTTTCTTAGAATTTTAATTTCCAAATTACCATTTAGGATAAAAATAATTATTTGTAATGCTATTGCATTTTTCATTTACTATCCATTATCAAGGTTATCTAAATTTCTGAATAATTATGGTGTAGATACTAAAAATTTTCCACTTAATTATTACAAAAATGCAACTATCTACACAATGAAAAATGATGCCTTGGATAGATTTGGTACTAAAATTGAACAACGATTTTCTAAATTAGAAATTAGTGAAATGCTATCAAAAGCTGGCCTTATTAATATTGAGTTTTCACCAAATCCACCTTATTGGGTGGTAAAGGGATATAAATCCTATACATAATGTGCGGTTTCGTAGGGGTTTTATCCACAACTTTCCTTAATGAAAGTACATTAAAGAAGATGACCAGGACCTTGGAACATAGAGGGCCTGATGAATCAACCCTCTGGCAGGATTCTTTGTCCGGTATTTCTTTAGGTCATCAAAGGCTCTCTATCTTAGAACTATCAAACGCAGGTAGCCAGCCAATGTTCTCTGCAAATGGTCGGTTTGTCTTGATATATAATGGCGAGATTTACAACCATTTATTTTGTAGAAAGGTCTTAGCTGAAAGTGGGTTTGTAGTCTCCTGGAAGGGGAGTTCTGACACGGAAACGCTTATTGAATTGATTAGCGCTTTGGGTTTAGAAAGGGCTTTGAAGTTAACTACCGGGATGTTTTCTCTTGCCTTATGGGATAAAGTGGAGAAAAAATTATTCCTCGCCAGAGATCGTTTTGGTGAAAAGCCGCTATACTACGGTTGGCAAGGTGATTCTTTCCTTTTTGGCTCTGAACTTAAAGCGCTTAAAATCCATCCACATTTCTTAAATGAAATAGATTCAAATGCTCTTGGTCTTTATTTGCAATATAATTATGTGCCAACGCCTTTATCAATCTATAAGGACATAAGTAAATTAACGCAAGGGTGTATTTTATCGGTTTCGTTGGACAATAAGGCGGTTTGTATTAGTACTTATTGGTCTGCCATCGATACCATGATTAACGGGAAGAGGAATCCTTTCCAAGGTTCTGTTACTGAGGCCATCGATGAAACAGAAAATGTTCTTAAACGGGCTGTTCATAGTCAATTATTAGCAGATGTTCCATTGGGTGCTTTTCTTTCTGGTGGTATCGATTCGTCTTTGATAGTGTCTCTAATGAGCACTGTTTCGAGTAAGCCTGTAAATACATTTACCATTGGATTCGATGAAAATGGATTTAATGAAGCCGTTTATGCAAAAAAAATAGCTAGTCATTTAGGTACAAATCATACGGAACTTTATGTCAATCCAAAGGATTGTTTTGACGTAATTACGTTGTTGGGGAGCATGTACGATGAACCTTTTTCTGATTCGTCCCAAATTCCGACCTATTTGGTAAGTAAATTAGCCGCTGGTTCCGTAAAAGTTGCCCTTTCCGGCGATGGTGGCGACGAACTTTTTGGAGGCTATAACCGGTATTTTTTTGCTGAAAAAATATGGAATAGTCTAAGATTTATTCCTAAGCCTCTTCGATCAGGGCTCTATTCGTCAATAAGTAAATTAAATACCCAACAATGGGATGCTATGTCGAGCTTTCTGCATCATATACTACCTAAAAAATATCATTTTTCCAATCTTACAGATAAATTGATAAAAGCTTCATCATTATTAGCAGTAGAATCTTTCGATGATGTTTATTTTAGATTAGTTAAACAATTGGAAAATCCAGGTGATATATTAAATTTTGATTTTTATCCACAGAAAAATAAATTAATAGGCTCAGATTTATTCCAGGATAATATGGATAAAATGATGTTGAATGATCTGCTTACCTATTTGCCTGATGATATTTTATGTAAAGTGGATCGTGCTGGTATGGCTGTTTCATTGGAAAGCAGAATTCCTTTTCTTGATCATCATGTCTTTGCATTTTCTTCCTCTTTACCCTTATCATATAAAATTAATAAAGGAACATCAAAATGGATATTAAGGGAAATACTAAAAAAATACATTCCTGAAAATTTGATAAACAGACCTAAAATGGGTTTTGGGATTCCTTTGGAAGAATGGTTAAGAGGTCCCCTTAAAGAGTGGGCAGAAGATTTACTCGATGAAAAGGTCATTACAGGGAGCGGTATGTTAAATCCAAAAGTAGTAAGGCAAAAGTGGGAGGAACATATTTCGGGAAAAAGAAACTGGCATTATCAACTTTGGGCTATTTTGATGTTTCAGGCTTGGTATAAAAAAAATTGTTAAAGTGGAAGCTGTTTTAGGCATAATAGGAATTTGCCTTTTATTGGTATTGATTTATGTAATGACCATTAGGTGGCCATTATTAAAAAATATTATTTGGATAGGTGCCTTACTCCGAATATTAGCAGCGCTAATACATTTTTTTATTTTTCAGTTGCCAGATGGGAAGATTGATGCCGTTAAATTTGAGAATTATACATGGTCTTTTTCTCAAATGCCATTTAATGATTATATACTGAGTTTTAAAACAAATACTTTAGCACTTACTTTCACCTGGGTTCTTTCATTAATTTACAGGCTCTTTGGAAGGAGTCCGTTACTCCTTCAGTGCATTAGTATATTTTTTGGTGTTTTGTGTATCCTTTTGGTATATAAATTATCCTTCCTGTTAAGTAATAATGAGAAAAAGGCTAAACAATCAGCTTGGATTCTAGCCGTTTTTCCTACCGTTATATTGTATGATTCTTTAATACTAAGAGAGGTGTTTGTAATGTTTTTTCTGCTTTTGGCCTTTATTTATTTTGCTAAATGGTATATAAGCAAGAATGTTAATTACGGCATTTTGACACTAGTTTGTTTTATTCCCTTATACTATTTGCATAGTGCACTTATTCTAGGAGGAGTTATATTTTTTATACTATTTTTTATAGAAAGCATAGGTTTTTTTAAAGTAAGATATAGGCAAAATAAATTTAACATTATCCACGCAATTCTTTTATCATTTACTCCTCTTATTACCTTGTATTTATTTACTATTTTACCAGGTATAAAAATACCTTATTTAGGTAAATTTGATGACATTTTTACCTTTTCAAGAATTTTGTTCCAAACTAAAGTAACCAATTTTGGAGGTTCTGTTTATCCTGATTGGCTTTCCCCAGAATCACCTTTAGATTTTTTTTTATTAATCATTCCCAGATTAGGTTACCTATTGTTTTCACCTTTTATTTGGGACCTTAGGGCAATAAATCACCTCCTTGGTTTCGTTGATGGTTTACTTTATTTGTTTGTTTTTTATTGGATTGCCAAAGGAATCTTGTTTGAAAAACATAAACAAATTATTACAAGAATACTTATAATTTTGATACCTTTACTAATACTTTACTCCTGGGGGGTCGGAAATTTTGGCACAGCTTTAAGGCACAGGGTTAAATTTATTCCTGTATTTATCGCAATATCAACAATTTACGTTCCAAAAATCACTTTGACAAAAAAAATCAGCGGTTCCAAAACCTAATGAGTAACTTTAATTATTTTTAACTTGGAGAGGTCTAGAAGGAGAATTCTTATTGTTGTCAACACCGATTGGGGGTTTCTTGCCTATAGGTTGCCTATAGCTTTAGAGGCTATGAAGTTAGGTTGGGAGGTCTTTGTGGCTACACCTGATACTGGCGATGCGCATCTTATTAAAGCCGCTGGGTTAAATCATATTACGCTGGAGATGTCGAGAAAGGGCTTAAATCCTTTGAGGGAACTTAAAACTATGTTTGAGTTTTGGAGTCTTTACAAAGATTTATCTCCGCAAATAGTTCATCATGTTACCGTGAAACCTATTATTTACGGTTCTATAATGGCGGCTCTTTTAAATAAATCTTTCGTTGTCAATGCAATTAGCGGTCTTGGATATGTTTTTACTTCCTTGCCTAAAAATAATATTGTTAGGCTAATCACTACTTTTTTATATAAATTGGCGCTGAATAGATCCAACAGCAAAACTATTTTTCAAAATCCTGATGACTTGAATCTTTTTATTCAAGAGGGGATGATTGAAAAATCTAAAACTAGACTTATTCTTGGTTCTGGTGTGAATTGTTCCGTATTTTCTCCTACTCCCGCGAAAATCGGAGACATAATAGTAATGTTGCCTGCAAGAATGCTTTTTGATAAAGGAATTTATGAGTTTGTAAATGCCGTAACTCTCCTAAAAGCTGATTACCCAAAGGTAAAATTTGTTCTCGTAGGTCGATCCGACGATGGTAATCCAGCACTCATTCCAACAAAGCAACTTAGAGCATGGGAATTGGCTGGCTTAATCGAATGGTGGGGTTATAAAAGAAATATGGATGAAGTCCTGAATATGGCTTCTATGGTTGTTTTACCTTCTTATAGAGAAGGTTTACCCAAGGTTCTTCTCGAAGCAGCCGCTTGCAGTAAACCTATTATTTCAACGAATGTTCCTGGCTGTAAAGAAATAGTGAGACATGAGGTGAACGGGCTGCTTATTCCTCCTAAAGATGAGGTGGCTCTTGCTGAAGCGATTCGACGATTACTTGATAATCCTGAATTCTCCAGGCAATTGGGTAAAAACGGTCGCGAAATTGTTCAAAATGAATTTTCTGAAGCGTTGGTGGTGGAAAAAACATTTGAGGTGTACGAGCATTTGCTCGCAGGGAAATAATGGTTTAATTTTTTACATCGCCCTTCCCCGTGAATAGTAAATTTCAAGATTTTAACCGAAGGGATTTTCATACATTTCCTCGTCCCGATAATAATTCTTCCTATTCAAGCAGAAAATGGGTTATTGATACCTTTTTCGCTGCTTTTTTACTCCTTCTTTTGTTCCCTTTGCTGCTTTTTACAGTGCTACTTCTGTTCGTTTTGAATGGGCAGGTTTTGTACTCAAAGCCCAGGATTGGTTTTAATCAAAAGCCTTTTACCATTTTGAAATTTGTAACGATGATTCGCAATAGCCATAATATGACCTATGGTACCATGACTATTGGAAATGATCCTCGTATTACACCCATTGGAAGAATTTTAAGAAAGTTTAAAATTGATGAATTACCCCAACTTTGGAATGTACTCATTGGGAATATGAGCTTCGTCGGTCCAAGACCTTTGGACAAATCTGAGTTCGATTGTTATCCCCAAAATATAAAAGATGTTATCTATACCGTTAAGCCTGGTATAACAGGGGTTGGTTCTATCGTTTTTAGAAATGAAGACAAAATTTTATCTGACCCAACCGTTTCCCCCATAAGTTTGTACAAACAAAAAATAGCTCCACATAAAGGAGAACTTGAACTTTGGTACCTGGAAAATCAATCCTTTTATGTCGATTTTATGATTTTATTACTTACCGGATTAGCTATATTTGTACCGAATAATCAACTTATTTATCGAGTGTTTCCCTCGCTCCCCGTTAAACCATTTTAAAAAATCAGGTTAATGCCGAAAAGTATTATGACCATCGTGGGGGCCAGACCCCAATTTGTTAAGGCTGCAGCTGTATCAAGAGTTATTAGGGAAGAGGGCTATTTTGAGGAAAAAATAGTCCATACTGGTCAACATTTTGATGCTAATATGTCAGATATTTTCTTTTCCGAAATGTCCATCCCCAATCCTCATTTTCAATTGGCTATCAATAGTCTTACTCATGGTGCAATGACGGGTAGAATGCTGGAAGGTATAGAATCTCTGTTATTATCGGAAAAGCCCGATGCCGTTATGGTGTATGGTGATACTAATTCCACGCTGGCTGGTGCTTTAGCCGCCTCAAAATTGAGAATTCCATTGGTTCACGTCGAGGCTGGGCTGAGAAGTTTTAATATGGATATGCCGGAAGAGATTAATAGAATTCTTACCGATAGAATCAGTGATTTATTATTTTGTCCAACTCAGACTGCCATCGATAATTTAATGGCCGAGGGCTTCGGTTCTTTGCCCTCTCGCATTGAACTCACAGGAGATGTTATGCAGGATGCAGCTATTTTTTATGCGAAAATAGCTCATCAAAAATCTTCTGTTCTCGATAAACTGAAATTAAATAATGAACCTTATATATTGGTAACTTTTCATAGACAGGAAAATACAGATGTTCCTGAAAATCTATCGGCTATTATTCAGGCATTGAATGCCATTAACAAGGAAATAAAAGTAGTGGCTCCGCTTCACCCCAGGACAAAAAAAATAATGTCTGAAAGGAATTTAAATGCTGAATTCGTTACGATTGATCCTGTTGGTTATTTTGATATGATTCAATTATTGGAAAATACGCAGCTGGTTCTTACCGATAGTGGTGGATTACAAAAAGAGGCCTACTTTTTTAATAAATTTTGCGTGACTTTAAGAGATCAAACGGAATGGGTGGAATTAGTCAATGGTGGTTATAACCAACTGACAGGAGCTAATTTTGATGCGATTACAAATGCCGTAAGATTAGCCCTAACCCAAAAATTCGAAAAAGTAAATGATTATTACGGCGGTGGAAATGCTGCATCTCTGATCACCAAATCCCTGCATCATTTTTTAACCTAGCCTCCTTTTAGTATATGTTTTCCTTAATATTATATTACCTTTGGATTCTTTTTTTATACTCCGCTCCAAATGAATAATGTTTCAGTTTTTTTTCTGGTTCTTCTGTTGATAGCTTCTTTTGCTTGCAACAGGCCTGTTTCAAGATTTAGTTGGGAGGGGAACACCGTAGCTCCAGGGGCAATACATTTCAAAAATGAGGCTAAAAAGGCAACCGATTTCCTTTGGGATTTTGGCGATGGAAGTATATCAGTTGATTCAATGCCTGTGCACAGATTTTATTCATCAGGTAGTTTTGTGGTTCGCCTGACAGCGCTTAATGGAAAGAAAAAACGAATAAGTATGGAAAATATTACGATTAAAGCTCCCGAAGATTGTTTGATTCACTTGTCAACCTCATTAGGTGATATGGTTATCAAATTATATGACGAAACCCCGGCGCACCGCGATAATTTTATGAAACTGGTTGAAGAGGCTTACTTCGATAGTCTTCTTTTTCACAGGGTCATTGACGGTTTTATGATTCAAGGGGGAGATCCTCAATCAAGAAATGCGGCAAAAGGTGCGCGTTTAGGTATGGGTGGTCCTGGTTATACGGTTCCAGCTGAATTCAACGACCAACTGGTGCATGTGAAAGGTGCTCTTGCAGCAGCTCGAACAGGCGGACCTTTAAATCCTGAGATGAGATCTTCAGGCTCTCAGTTTTATATCGTTCATGGCGCTCCGGTAAGTGAGAATTCATTAAAAATAATGGAGTCCCGGACAGGTGTCAAATATGGTGATAAACAAAAAGAAGAG
>Ga0315909_10005155_pt1 | contig 15126 bp, 18 predicted proteins | sample LakEriMetagenome_11_FD_203527 | JGI IMG/M metagenome (GOLD analysis project Ga0315909, IMG submission 203527) | Freshwater fungal communities from buoy surface, Lake Erie, Ohio, United States - Buoy 2 MA125 | ecosystem: Environmental > Aquatic > Freshwater > Lake | place: USA: Lake Erie, Ohio...
GTGATAATGCTTAAGCCAAGCCGTATAATAACTAAGCATGGAATAAGCAACAGCGTGAGAACGATTAAAAGAATAACCTGCGTGAGCTTCGAAATTTTGCCATAAGGACTGGGCTTTCTTTTCAGAAATGTACTCTGAAGCCCCAGTAATAAACTTATCTTTGAATTGGTCGAATTCTTTTGCATCTTTTTTCTTTCCAATAATCTTGCGGACCTTATCAGCCTCTGACCAAGACATTCCTCCTAGGTGTACGCAAGCTTGCATAACCTGCTCTTGATATATAATAACACCATATGTATTTTCAGTAAAAGGCTTCATCTTAGCATGGGTGTAATCAACAGCCTCTCTGCCATGTTTTCTATTAATATATGCTGACCCTACAGTATTCATAGCTCCTGGGCGGACCAAAGCGTTTGATGCAACTAGGTCTTCAAATTTATCTACACCCATTTTCATTAATAAGTTTGTATATGGAGTTGCTTCAGCCTGAAATACGCCTTTTGTATATCCTTCGCTAAGGACTTTATATACTTGTGGATCATTAAATTCTAATGAAGACAGACTTATTTCTTTTCCAGTTCTATCTTTAATTGATTTTAAAGTATCCGAAATAACTGAAAGAGTTTTTAAGCCCAAAGCATCTAATTTAATCAAACCAATATCTGCTACAGTATCCATATCATACGCAACAACTGGAATTCTACCAGAAACTTTATCTTGAAGATCTTCTCTTGATTCTACTGGAGCATATTTTCTTATGTCATCTTTAGCAACCACAACACCAGCAGCATGGACTCCAACGCTTCTAATTTTACCCCTAAGCTTTTCTGCTAACCAAGTAACTTCTGGATATCTTAATCTAAACTCTTTTGTATTTGGAGATTCAATAAAATCTTCAAATGTATCTACGGATTTAAGTGCACGGTTAACTTCTTGTAAAGGAACCATAAATACACGAGCAGCATCTCTAACTACACCCTTATCTTTAAAATAAGTGTATGTAGAAATAGAAGCAACATGCTTAAATTTCTTTTTAAGATAATCTTTTACTTCTTTACGACGACGGTCTTCAAAGTCTGTATCTATGTCTGGGAAATCGTTTCGCTCAGGATTAATAAAACGGAAAAATAAAAGATCATATTCAATTGGATCAACGTCTGTAATTCCTAGGGTATAACAAACTAACGACCCTGCTGCAGAACCACGTCCTGGACCGACCATAATATTATTCTCTTTGGCCCAGTTAACCATATCTGCCACAACCAAGAAATATGAGGCAAAGGATTTATCCTTAATGACCCCCAGCTCTTCAGTTAATCTTTGCTCATACAAATCATTTCCTAGCCATGACGAGGTCAGACGTAGCCTTTCTAAGCCCTGGAAGGCCATTTCAGCCAGTTTCTGGTCTGCATTGGTCTTAGGTACTGGGAGTAGGTCTAAACCCCTGTTAAAATCGTATTCTTCAATTTTATGGGCTATCTCCATTGTATTATCATATATATCTGTTCTAGTTATATTAGTTTTAGTAAAATCGGATTCTATCTCTTCTCTAGATTGAATATATAGGTTCATGTCTTGGAATGAGATACGTCTATCTGGGTATAAGTAATTAAATCTATCTAACATACTAGACATTTGTCTAGACATATCAAAGTCTGCTTCTTTATCTGCCTTTGGAGATGTAGACAGAATAAGCATAGCCTCTTCAAGTATCTTATCCTCGCCCCTCGCAAAATGGGCATCGCCAGTTGCTACTGGTTTAATTTTTAATTCATCTGCTAATTCTAATAATTTATCGTTTATTTCTTTGGGATTGTGAGATTGAACTTCAATGTAAAAATCTTCGCCAAAAGTTTTCTTAAATTCCTTAAGAGCCATTTTTGCTTCCGTAAATTCTTGACGTTCAATAGCTTTACTAATAAGGCCATTAAGGCATCCAGAAAGAACAATGATACCTTCTGCATATTCTTTTAGTGCCTCCCTATCAATACGAGGCTTGTGGTAAAATCCTTCGTTCCAAGCAATTTCTTGAAGGATATTTATATTTTCTAGCCCCTTTTTATTTTTTGCTAACAATATAATATGATTATAGGCCTGAATACTTTTATCTGTTTTAGAAGATCTATCAAATCTGTCTGTCGGAGATATATATGCTTCTACTCCCAGAATTGGTTTGATGCCAACTTCTTTACAAGCTAATTGCATATCACGGTGTGATGCTAAAGTGCCATGATCAGTTATTGCTAACGCTGTCTGCCCTGCATCTTTTGCAGCTTTTGCTAGTTCGGCAGGAGAGTTGAGTCCATCCATAATAGAATAATATGAATGTACATGTAAATGTGTGAATGACATCAACTCTCCGCCTTAACCTATTTTACCAGTCTACGCTACTAGATGTAGCAGACTTTTCTTCTTGTCCGCCTTCTCCCAAATAAAAAGCCTCTTGTTCTGCATAAGGTACATGACGTACTGCAGTTTTTTCAAGATCAAATAATTCTAATCCTGAAAAGTCAAAAGGTGCTTCGTCTTTTGCTAATGGGATGATTGTGTAACTGGTATCTGTCTTTGAACCATTACGCTTAATTCTCCACATTAAGTTTGTAATGCTTCCCATTTCGCCAGCGTATTCAATTAAGGTAGGTGTAATTGTTTTCCCGCTAGTTCCTTGTGAAAGAATTGCTACATACGGATCTTCTTTTCCGTCATCCACTAATACATTAATATACAAACGTGTTCTAGCTTTCCAACCAGCCTTTGGGTCTTTACGATGCTGCTCTTGTGCCCAATCACGACCCTCTGTTTCCATGGTGTCTAAAGCTTTTTTACGATAGTCTTTTGGATTAATATGCTCTAAAGCAATAAATCCGCAACCACGGGCTTGATCATAGTTTGGTGAATCTGGATCAAGCTCTTGAAGAAAACGAATTTTTACACTTTCGCCATCTTCTATTTTAAACCAGCGACCTTTATTTTCGTCGCTACCACTATATGTTGGTTTATCCAACGCTTTATTTAGGTCTTTTAGACCCTTTACTATACTCATTTTTTCTCCTTGTTGATGATATATGTCCATCTGTTATTGTATTATAGCATTAATTCCAGGATCTGTATTCTATGTCAGAGATGGAATTCTTTATACAAGAACGAATCTCTTCCTCAGTCATGTCGCCTGCATCTTTTGCATTGTGAGGGTATATCTTACCATAAGAATAAGAAGCCCACAAGATGTCTTTATTTCTTAATTTATTAGATATATTTTTACCTAATGCTCTACCAGCCTCATCAGAGTCTGTCATTATTATAATTTTATTAAAGTATCTGTTTAATAGGTTTATATTGTCTTGTGATATGTGCCCACCTAAAGTTGCAACCACATTTGGAAATCCAGCTTGGTGAACACGTATTGCATCAAAACTTGACTCTACAACAATGACTTGATCGCCAATCTTTTTGGCCCTATGTATATTAAACATTGTTTTGCTACGAGGTAGGTTTGTACTATTCTTAAATACCTTATCTGATATAGATCTGCCAACTAGCCCTACTGGCAGTCCATCTGGACTATGTATTGGAACAATAACCATTCCCTGTTGAGAAGAATATCCAAGTTTAAAATGATGCATAGATTCTTCGTTGATCCCTCTAGATTTAAAATAATCTTGTGCTAAAACATTAGATCCCAACTCATTGTATAGTGCATCTAGCTTTTCTTGAGAAAATTCTGTAAAGTCTGGCTTATCTTGAAACATGCTTTCCATTACTTCATCAAAATTATCTAAAGCCTCTGCCTCTTTTGAAGCCACATATCTGATGGCCTCAAAGTCATTTTTACTTAAAACTTTTTTAATTAATTCAATTAATGTTCCAGCTTCTCCACATGCAGGATTGAAGCATATAAATGCACCTAATTGCTTGCTTACACTAAAACTTGGCGTATGCCTATTAGAATGAAATGGACAATAGCACATATAGTCATTTGATGTTTCTCCACCAATTTCTAAGCCTATGCCTTTTATTATAGACTTAATGTGGGCTGGTGCATATTGCGTGGTATCAACTTTCCTTGTGTAATTCCCTCTGACTGCCATGCTTTTCTCCTTCCCACATATACGCCATGTAAAGTCATTAAGAACTTCCATGTTTCACCTGTAAATTCTACAGAAAATGCTGGGTCTATGTCAAGTACTCTAGCATATCCTTTAGATCTCATATCATGAGTTAAAAGGTTTTCATATTGATTTTTAACCCTAATCATGTCTGAATCATCTTTAAACTCTACAGATATTTGAAACCTATTAATTTTTTTGTGAGTCATTATTTAGCTCTGGTAGGTTTTCGTAAATTTCTTTAATAATACCCCTGTTAATGTCCCAATCTAGATAGAAGTCAAACTCGTGGCCATGACGGTTTTTTCTTGAAACAACCTCAATCATATTAGTTCCTGGATACTTGTGAATAGCCATAGCCATATCTGCATCATACTCAATAGCTTTAGACCAAGCAACTTGGCTCATCATTGGCGGGTTATCTTGATCAGATATGTCATCTGCGGTTGCGGCAGTAATATCAATAATAGGTATATTATTAGATACGGCAAGCAACTTAAATTCACGAGATATATTTCTATTACGCTCAACTTCAGAATTAGATCGCTTGTTATCATTAAACAATTGGTGATAATCTAAAATAACTAAATCTGGTTTATGCTGATCAATTTTTCCTTGAATGGTTGCTGGAGTAACTTCAGTGTTACCTTCATTAGACACTAAAATAAAACTATTTTTGTTTTCAAACTTTTTAGTAGACCATGAACGGAAGTCATCAATATTAATATCTCCTTTAGATAAATCGCTTGCACGAAATACTCCAGACCCTAGCATTGTATATATGCGATCACGCATATTTTCTGGTGACATTTCAAGAGAAACAATCATTGGCTTAAACCCTTGCTCCCATGCCTTGCATGCTAAATAAGAAGTAAACCAAGTCTTACCTTTTCCTGGCCAGCCAATTGCAACAATTAAATGTCCTGGCGCCATACCCGTAGGATAAGCCTTATCTATTGCATCAAAGCCAGTTATAATTCCTGGGGCTCCGCCCATAGTTGCTGATCTATTTTTAACTGCCTCAAAATGTCTTGCTGCAGCTTCTGCATCTGTGACATCTAAGTCTCTAACATTATTTGTAAACCTGCTTAAATGAGCTAAATCGCTTTGCATCTGTGCTAATACTCTTGCAGCAGCATCTTCTTTTAAACTAGATCCGCTTCTTATAATAATAGATTTTAGTCTATTTGAAAGATATTCATTTTTTAATTTGTCTAAATAATAGCCTGTTTCAGCTTTTACATTAATGTCTGGCTCAAAGTCTTTATATTTTTCTTGTAGCACCCCAGCTTCTGGTACTGCTTTAAATTTATAATAATAAGACTTTAAACCTTCCCATATATCTCTATGTGAAGTAAATAAATCGTCTACATTGTCTGCAAGAAGGGTGCTTATATCTTTATTCTTACATACGGCAGAAATCAACGTTGCTTCTGTATTCATTCTTCCCCTTCTTCAACTAGTCTTTTTGTTGCTTCTCTTAATGCTTTTCTATTAATTTTATCTTTCTCTACCTCTTTATTTATTTGATCTATTTTATCAAAGTTATAGAAGAAAAATTGTAAAGGATGTCCATACTTGTTTGTAGTAAAATAATAGTTTAATAGATCCTTAGCTCTTTGGAATCCAACAGTATCTATTACGTCTTGCATTCCCCACTTCTCTCTAAATTTATTAATAGAAGGAAGTCTACCATATTTACTCTTATACAGATTTTGATAATGAGTAATTAAAATATAAGGCTCTTTATTATTTACTGCGGTCATTTAACTCTTCTTCTACTTCACGAGTTTTTTCAATAAGCTTATCTTCAACAAATTTGTAAACTCTTTCTGTAGCATCATTAACATTTTCGCCTTGACGAACATCGTCTTCAATGCCTACACCAATTCTGATGCTTTCGTAGTTGCCTAAATTACGTGTAAAAGATAGATCAACCTTCACTCTAGTTTCTGCCACGTTTAGACCTTCCAGTTTTTTCTCTTAGCTTTTTATTTAATGCAGCTAACTCCGCTGCTTCCTTTTTTTCAATTTGAAAATACTGCCCGCTTGGAGGACATTCATTACACCAATGCCCACCAATATAACCAAATTTTTTATATCCACATAATGTCATTTGTGCTCCTTAATATGTCTACTCAAAGTCTCATTTGCAAATATACCCCAACGAACCTGTATATCTTTGTTACAAATTGGACATGTAACGACTCTGCTATCGATTCTCAACGATCCGCCCTCCACACTGGTACGAAGCCAGTATCGGTCTTAGTATACAATATAATGTTCTGTTTGAAAAGGGCTGTAAGCTCTGTACGGGAAGGCATGTTCTTTGTGTATCCTACATCTAGAATATACTGGTGTAAGTCCAAAATGTCCGATTCGCTAAACATAAACTTAGACCACCCACTTAAAGGATTGCCTATCGGATAAATTCTTTGTGGCATTTTTATTTTACCAGTCAAAATATATTCTTCAATAGTTACTTTATGTTTATTTAATAATTGTCCTACTTCTCTTACAGTATAGGCATTTTCTTTATATTTTTTTACTTCTGAATATGCATACAAAACTCTTTTTTTGTCTGGATAGCACCAAGCAACTAGCTCATCTTTAGCTCTAGATAATTTAATTACTTTATGTATTTTATTATTTAAGAAGAAATAGAGAAACTTTTTTCGTGTTCCTGCTCTCTTTTTTCCAGCCATTTACCAAACCTACTTGTCTCTTTATTAATCATCCATCTCTTGCCACACATTACGCAGAATAGCTCTATATGAAGTTTTTGTGAAAATACCCTATCAACAAATACTCTACCAGAACATTTTTTACACCACATGCTATACCTTAAATATCTTTCCGTCTACTACGCATGAATAATCTGGTGATATATGTATCATGCTAACATGTGGATATTTACCATTTTCAATATGAGCAATAGCAAATCCTTGTTGCCAATCGTGATGCTGTGTATACTTCATGCCAGAGCTCTTTGGATCACACATGTGTCCAATTTCATATCCACGAATTGTTTCCCCTTTGCCTTTATTTCTTAACTCATAAGTTACCATATGTGAAGCAATTCTGTGGGAATGTCCACGTATTAAAGATATTTGTAAATCTTCCATATCTTTTCTTATAGCCCCTGTTGCTGAAACAGACATGCCGTGATGAACGTGAATGTCTCCATATCTTCTTTTAGGAAGCTCATCATAATAAATGTAGTCGTATCCTAAAGAATCTAATTTCCACAACGCTTCGGGAGTAACCATTTTAATATAGTCTGGAATCTTTGCATCAACATAATTAAAAATTCTAATATCATGGTTACCTAAAGCTGTAAAAAGTTCTGCATCTTTGCCAGCAACTTTTCTATTTTGCTCATAAAATTCTCTAGCAGCTTTTGCTTCATGTTGCATTAAAGGCATGATTGCGTGACCATTAGTATCTTTATGCATTTTAAGGAACTCTGCTGATCTGCCTTCCGTATATTTGCTATAGCATGCCTGATCATCAGTATCTCCCAGAATATCTACCACATCTGGCTTAAACCATTTCATTACTTCAAACCATAATTTTATTACTTTATCGTCTTGATATGGAAATTGCTGATCAGATGATAACATCCATCTTAGATCGTTAGTCATTAAGCATCCTTAAATTAAAAAAGTCACGGGGTCGTGACTTTGAAGGTTACAAATGAATTGTAACATATTACTGGTTTCTGTCAAATACTATTTGACTGAAATTCTTACTTCGTTAGCTATATAATTAAACCCTATAGTTTTGCCAGCATTTGCTACGCTTGCTGCATATAAAGTAAATCCACTACGACTAACATCTGTAACATAATAATCTATAGACCCTACATTTAACCTAGAGCTAACTGTAGCTGGAGTTACAACGACTCTAACGGTGTCTGTCTCAAAATTAAATCCATTAAATTTTATTGGATATGATGTATATGTTTTATTTAAAAGCACACCGCCAGTACTGCCAGAAAATGTGACTGGGGTTGAAACCGTATTATCAGTAAGGTTTTGTATAGAGGCCTTGGCTGCTTGACCCTCAAGAGTCTTTATAGCAGTATATAGGCTTTGTAGTTTATTTTGGGTAATTGGTTCCCCGTCATCAAATGTTAAATTGTCTACCATAAATCTTCTCCTAATTCGTGTGCTTGTGATTCAGAAACACTTACATCTATTATCTTAGATCTATCTAATCCATATTTGGTAAATACATCTGGGCTCACAATATGTCTTTTTTTATTCTGTGATATTAGATATAGTTTACCATCTGATATATCTTTTATCAAGGTGCCGTCTCTAAAACCTAGCTTTCCAGCTATTTTAAAATTTAATAAAGCAGACTCTGTTGCATCTACAGTTGTAAATGTCCAAGACTTCCAGGCCCTATTGGAAATCAATTTATACCTTTTATTATCTTTAATCCAATATATTCCTTTATCTGTTTTAACCGACAACCCAGATGGGAAATCTGTAGGATTACTAACTAAGGGTGTTTGAGTATTCTTGAACAGCTTCTTCATGCTTTTTCTTTTCATCCATAAGTTGAGTAATTTCTGCACGTAAAATTGCAATTTGAGTTTCATAATTTGAAACAATTTCTCCTATACGTTGTTGAAGGGCGGTTATAACTAGTTCTGCTTTTTCTGCCATTAGGCTTCCTATTCTGTTACTGTTAAAGAGCTTTTTTCTGCAAGAAGGACTGTCTTTCTTGCATTTGCATCTGCCATTCTAGCATTTATTGCAGAAACCTGCTCGGCATCTGGAGATGTCGCAGCCTGGGCCTCAATTAAGTCTAAGCCTAGACCATAAATTGAATATTCAACTGACTTAAGGTGTTGGTTTACAACAGCTAGCTTTTCTTCATTTGATAATGTAGTCATTTTTCCTCCTTTTGTATTATATCATTTTAAACTAATACCGTCAACAGTCTACAAGCTATCTCGTAGGCTTTCTAGAGCACTAATTTGCCTATTATAATCTATAATAGAATTATTGTATATTTCTATCCCAAAATGTTCTTCCTCTGGACAACTCCTAGTTAATTCAATTTGATATTTACAGGAAGACTTTCTTCTTTGTAAAGAATATATTCTTTCATTAATCATTATTATTTTTTCTTCTTTTTCCATTTATACGCTCACATTATTCTTTGGGGTTGCTGAGTTTAAGACTGTTGCACAAGTGTAGGCGCTTCCTGCCGTTCCAGTGCCATTTGAACCTGAATATGGAGTAATAGTACAGCTATATGTCATATTACCATGTAATGTGCTTGAAGTAGTTCCAGAAGGTTGGCTTAAAGCAAATGTTGCAGAGTTTTGTGTAGTGGTACCGCTTCCACTTGCTCCTCCGCTATATGACCAGGCAAACCTATATGAGCTTGCATTTGATGCAGATGCCGTCCAAGTAATTTTTGGATTTGGCCAATTAAAGTTTGGAGAGGTTCCAGTTCTTCCGCCAGTACTTGCTGTAACAGAATTAATTACTGGGGTTAATGGAAATGATAAAATTTCATTTGATGCAATAGTTGAAGAATTACCGCCAGCATTTGAGGCATATCCAAAACCTCTAAAATAAAATGGAGGGAAAGAAGTGTCAAAACTTGTAATAGTATAAGATACAGATGAGCTGTTAGAGCTTGCTTTAAACACGTCATTTTGTGTTACTGGAGAACCAGTATAAGCTCTAATTTCTGTATAATAAGATGTAGGGCTATTTGACCAACCGCTTTGGCTTGCTGTAATTGTAGATCCAGTGGCTCCAGAGCCGCTTAGTGTTATGGTTCCTCCTGTAGGAACTGGTGGCGCAGAAACTGTAAAAGGAAATCCAGCACTCCAGGCACTTGCAAGATTGCTAGGCCCAACACTTGTTTCGTTTGTAGATATTACTGATCTAACATACATATACCATTGAAATGTATGTCCTACTGGACCAGTATTATCTGTCAATGGGCTTGAAAATCCAGAAGCATCTGGAGTTACTGAAGTGGTTGGTGCTAGACCAGTTGTCCAATACATTTGATATGCTGGACCAGATCCTCCAGTAAAATTAACTGTAACTGGTCCTCCAGATACTCCAGAGTTTACTGAAGTTATAGTTGGAGCAGTTAAGGCTGGTTGTATTTGACCAGTATATGCAATTGCTTGCTGATACCCATCAACATCGTTATTTCCAATTGTCCTAGTATATGAATTGTCTATAAATAATTTTACTGTTATATATTGATTATTGTCTGTAGTTGTAGTTGTATAAGAATCTTGACCAGTATAGGTTGTACTGGTATTAGTTAATTGTGCAGACGATAATGATGTAGTTCTAAAATTACCGCCTGAAGTATCTCCAGTTGAAGATCCTCGATACCATCTTATATATGATGTTCCTAGTTCTGCAGATCTGTACCAATCATTTGCTATAGTAGTATTTACTGTTAATGTTGATCCTGTAGATGACCCGCCAGATATTGTAAATACGCTATGAGATGGAATTTCTTTAATTAGCTTAACTGGATTAGATGCTGGATTAATTATATCTGTTCCACCATTTGAAACTGTTAATTCATAATATAAATATTGATCGTCAGCATTTTCTCTATCTGACTGCGTTACTCCTCCTGCGGAAGTAAATCTGTCATCATTAATTATTGTAGTTCTTGGGCCATCAATATAAGGAGCTTTACTAAATTTTCTTCCAGATATACTTATGTAGTTTGTATATGTCCCATCTTTACCAAATAAATTTTCTCTTAAAGACTCAAATGATCCTGCAAGTGGTCCGTCATATATTGTTCCAGATCCACTTGTATTTGTAGTTCTAATGCTTGGACCAGTTACTATTACTGGTGGATTAGCCCCACTAAAAAATAATTGCCATCCGCTTGCAACCTTAATGTATCCACGCTGTACTGCTGACCATAAGTTGTTGGCAGATTTAACATATATTTTAGATACTAAAGACCAAGTGCTTGCTCCACTTTTTATTCTAGCTGGCATAAATTAATAACCAAACCAAACATCTCCTCGTTCACCCTCACCAGATTGTGGTCCTGTTGGCCTTAAGCTTGCGGGAGATATTATAATATTTCTTACAGATTTAGAAGCATCATTAGAAGTATTAAATGTAAAATTATTTGCCGAAATGGGGGTTAAAATTTGAATTCCGTCTGACGGACCACTTAATGAAAATAGATTTGCTGCATCTATATTAATAGTATCTGCAGATAAAAACATAACTCCTTTTGATAAACTTGAATACATATTAATTGTTGCAATATTGGTATCTATTCCATTTGAAGGTGGGGAAATTGTTAGTTGTCCCAAGGTTCCATTATATAGAGCTTCTGTTGAAATAAAACCAGGTTGAGAAAACCCCGTGTTAAAAAATTGAATACTTGCTTTATAGGTTTGATCCATTAATAAATAATTGCCAGAAGTTCCTTGTCTTATAATACCAGTTACTGTCAATCCCCCACTTAATGGAGCAGAAAGCACTGCTTGATTTGCTGAATTGTATATAGCAAATCCTGGCGTAACTCCAGCTCCCGTTGTTACAACGCTGTTGCCTCCAATTTCTACTCTTGCTGATCCAGCAGTTCCTACTCTTAAATATTCTTGAAATTGTCCATTTCCTGCAACTAAATTTTCAATTGATATGACACCATTGGCTAAATCTACAAAATTTGCCTGAGTTGGATTAATTCCGCTAGAATTTATTCTTGTATATGTAGCAACTCCACCAGATTTATAAACTTCATTATTTTCATTTACTGTAATATAATAAAAATATATTGGAGTTGTGTAAACACTAGTTGGGCTTAAAGACAAAGTATTTTTTAATAATGTGGATCCAATAGTTATTTTATTTTTTAATTGATCAACAGTCATTGATCCAACTAAATTTGCAGATAAATCAGTTGTTGTTGATGATCCTAAATTAGAAGTTGTGGCATATATATTTACAGATTTAAATCCTAAAAATGTTGAGCTGGCATAAGTTCCATCCCAACTTATTGTTACTGCAAATGATGCGGTCTCAGCTGTTAAATTAGTAGCAAGCGTGGGAGCCTCTATTTGAAGAGTTCCTGGTGCGACTTGAGCCTTTGTAGCAGACCATGGGCTATATGTTCCATCTGCATATTTCCATCTAAATTGAAAATAATATGTTTTACCTGGAAATAAGTCTGAGGCTATTTTTCTAAAAAAATTAGTTTCTGCCATTTAGAATCCTAGACTAAGTTTATATTCAATATCTATTGATCTTCCAGCAGTTTTTGTTATTGGTGTACCAAGGACTGATCTACTAATTAATCCAAAATTAGGATCAAAGGTATCTTCGTCATTTATTCTTAGCCCATCCATATATGCAGTAGCTGCAGACGCTGCCGAAGTTCTGGTTAATTCAATTCCTATTGTGCTAATTGACAACGCATCAGGAGATCCTACTATATTAGAAAATACATCTGACATGCTTACTGAAGTTATTTTGTCTCCAGTTCCAGCACTTGGTGTAAATGTTCCATAATAGTAATTTCCAGATGAAGTATAAAATTTAACTTTTATAGAAGCTAAATTAGAATGTGCCCTATTGTAAGCTAAAGTAAGACTATCATTTGCGCTATATCCAGAGATATCTAATATGCCAATATTATATTTATATTCTCTAGTTGTATTTGTAGCATCTCCTGTTTCAAATTTAAATTCTGCTACTGAAGTTCCTATTCTTGGAGAGGGGCTAGAGGTAAATAATGTTGGATTTTGGCTGCTATCTGCAGTATACCAATCTGTTGCTATTTCAAAATCAGTAATAAATTTACTATCAAAATTATTTACTGATGTCCTATTTCCTGGGTATATGCCTATTTCTTTTATTATTCCAACTATATCTTGAGGAATTGTTGTTTTATATACAACATCATATGTTGGTGTTGATGTATTAATATCAATACTTCCTAGAGTAACTGGTAATCTATAAAATTCAAATCCAAGTCTTGTATTTTCTACAGCTGCTGCTGTTGTGTCTATTCCTAAAGCAATATCTTTAGTTCCTCCAGAAACAGTGCCAGCTAAAAATGATGTTAAATATCTTTTTCCAAAATTAGTTACTATATTGGCATGTCTAGCAATTTGCATGCCATTTTCATAAAATATATATTCACCCTTTATCATTATAAACCACTTTCTGAAGATGTTAATGATTGTCTTATATCTACATCGACTATTTTTGTTATATCTGGATTTTTTATATTAAATACTATCCTTGATCTAGTTTTACCAGAAGCATCTAGATAGGTTCCGCTTGTAGCATCTATAGATATATCTTCTAGTTGTGGAACAGATATGGAATCTGATAAATTAAATGTTGCGGATCCTGTAGCATTTGTAGGATCAAAATCTAAATAATTTCCTGGATTAAATTGAGAAAGAATAACATTTGAAGTTAATCTAGTTTTTGATGGATCTGCAATAGCTGCATCTGCGCTATTAGATAATACAGTAATTGGCGCTATACCTGTTGTAGATAATACCGACTTTCTATCTTCTGGTGCTGTCATAATTTTTATTATACCATTTGGTCGACTATAATGTTCGACAAACTATACTGGTCTCCAATCCTTCGCTATACGAGTGGTTAACGTCTGTTATTAAAAACTTTTGAGATGTTGTTATGCCAAGATAGGGATAGTTAACTACTATGACATCCCCCACGGTTAAAAGAGGATTTCCAAATACTACCATATCTAATATTGATTGTTTTTTAGACCAAACGTTTTTAATCCAAGTTGCCAATGAAACAACATCTGAATTTTTTTGTATCCATGAAGATGTAAATGTAATTGGTTCTGGCGCTGAATATTCACCAGCACTATTTTCAATATATTCAATTTCTCCAGATTGGCTAATATATTTACCTAAAATATAAAATGAATAAAATTGAGAGTCGTCTAATGGAATTGTAGTTCCAGAGTTATTTAATACATATACTTCTGCCCCAGAAGATGATAGTCTTTGCCCAATTATTTTTACAAATGAATTTATACCCGTATATGCATATATAGGGAAAGCTGGCCTACTTTCATATTTAGTTTTTAAAACTCTCAATTCCCTAGCAACTGCTCCAAACTCTTCTATAAACCCAGAGTTTACTGGGGTAATTGCTGGATCGTTTATGCTAACTCTTTCTCCATATAAGAATGAAATTATATTTTTAGGGTACCTTCCCTCATATACATTTATTAAAGAATCTTGAGAATAAGAGTCTGCGCCAACATGCATTCCATATATATAATCAAAATATATTGTTCCTGTTTTGCATACCATAGCCACCTTGTCAGTTCTAACAAGCCTATCAGAAGATTCATCAATTGCTGTAATTTTAAATCCATTTATATATGCAACTATGCTAACTTTTGTACTTTCAAAGGCAACTTTAATATCAATTTTATATGTTTGTCCGCCATATATTCCAGTTAATGTTTTTGATATTCCTATTTGGCTATCTGTTAATAAAGACTTAACTCCGCCTTTTATTCTAAAAATTTGAAACTCTTTGCTGGACGATACTGCGGCTGAAGATGAAGTAGTTTGTAGTTCTGCATAGTATCCATCCATTCCATCATTTGATACAAAAAAGCACATTCCTCCAGATTGATTTGGGCTATCTTGAGTTGCATCAAAAAATAAGTTTGTTCCAAATAAATAATAAGATTGAGATGTATTTAATTGAGAAAATGATTTATAAGCTGTTGTATATGCATAATTATTTGTTGTTGGCTGTGAAAGTTTAAATAAAGATTTAGAGGTTTTTAAATAATTACCTGGAATAGTATAATATGTTTTATTATCTAAAGATCCTCCTGAAGGCACACCAGATTGTGTTGGAGAATACGTCTCTATCTCATTTGGTTTAAACGTTCCCGAAACTGGGTCATATGTGGTATTCATAAATTGAATATCTATTAAGCTGCCATATAGTGGGTTTAGTGGAGTTGCAGTTTGAATTAT
>Ga0315909_10005156_pt1 | contig 15124 bp, 19 predicted proteins | sample LakEriMetagenome_11_FD_203527 | JGI IMG/M metagenome (GOLD analysis project Ga0315909, IMG submission 203527) | Freshwater fungal communities from buoy surface, Lake Erie, Ohio, United States - Buoy 2 MA125 | ecosystem: Environmental > Aquatic > Freshwater > Lake | place: USA: Lake Erie, Ohio...
TGCAGGTTGCTTTGACATCTTTTCGATTGTAGATGAAAGAGTTTCTTTCTCTGCATTTAAGGCAGCAATTTTAGCTTCGAATGCCTCAACCAATGAATTGATTGTGGATTCGAATTCTTCTTTGCTCACACCTTCAAAGGCAGCTTGCTTTTCTTCTTCGATTTCGATTTCTACCTTTGGCTCTTCTTCCATTGGCTCTTTGATCTCGGTGATTACACCACCTGCAACCACAATCATTTTACCTTCAGCAGTTGTGTGTTCTCCATCGGGTGCAGGTACGGGATTGCCGTCACCATCCATAATGAATAACTCGCTACCTACTTTAAATTCAGCATCTGGAGAATATACCTCCGTGCCATCAGCCAAAACGGCCATCGCCATCTGAGCCTCTTTTGTGATTTCCCCTTCAGCGGACAACTGAATGCCAAAGGCCTTCAATCTATCTGCATACTTGGAAACGATTTCACTTACTTTGTTCATATCTATTATTTGATTATTCTAATCATAAGTAGCAAAACACCTATTTTTGTTCCGTTGTAATGTGTTTTTTTAGTTTGTTTAATTGTTTCGGTTTCACAAGAAAGGCCCTCCAAACGTGGAAGGCCTTTTTTGTCGGGTAAATAAAACACCTGCACAGGTGTAATCGTCACAATCCGCTTAACTCGTTTTCGAGTTCTTTCATTATTTTCTCAATCTCTTGTTGTGTCATATACTCATCACTAATTTCCGTGAAGAATCCTTCAAGTGAAAAGCCTTTGACATCACCTTGCTTAATCGATTGCCACACCTCATCATTGTCTATCTTCATACCTATGCACCACGTTCCCTCAGGGAATGAGAATCCAAAGTTTTGACTCTTGTCGTGTTCACCTTCCACTATCCAAGACTCCACAACCGTACAACCAACAACTGGAATTTCGTGTTCCAAATTGGAGTTGTGATGCATATTTCTTTTGAGATACTCTTGCGCTATTTTGTTGATTGTTTCTTTGGAGTATTTGCAATAGTACTCACGTTGCATTGAATCAACTCGGTATATCAATTGCTCGGGAATCATAACCGCACCATAAACCATCTTGCGCTCACCTTCTTCGATGGCAGCTTGTTGAACCTTGCGAGTTTTTGATAATGCCACAAAGTCAACTTCAATGGCAGGATTCTCCACAAGACTCATTGCGTGAACACCCAAGTATCCACTATCATCTATTGTGTATTCGATGACTTTTATTTCTTCTTCTTTCATATTACTTTATTAATTTTGATTGGTCTAAGATTTTTTGTTGTGCATCTTGTGCGCTCGTTACATTAGTAGCTAAAACGTAACTTTGTATCGGTTGCGCTTTCGTTTGTTGGTTGTTCAAGAATGACAAATCAAGTGCTGGTGCGGATGTTGATCCACCACCTCCACCCAATGCACCCATACCACCTCCACCACCTCCACCTGATGGGGTTGCGGCAGAACCTGGATTAAATTTCATTGCTGCAATCTTTGCGACATTCGCAGCACCCGCAACACCTGCGGCAGCGGCAGCGATGAAACGTGTCCCACCTATTAAGGTAGGGTCAGCCAAAACATTTTGCACCGCTTGCACCGCACCAATTCCCGCTTGTGTAAGTTGTAACGCTTTATTTATTTTGAAAGATTGTTTCGCATTTAACAAACCTGATGCAGTTAGCAAATCATTCAAATTCATTAGACCATTTAAACCAGTTTGAGCCAATTGCATTTTTTGTTCAGTTGTCATTTTGACCAACTCAACTTCTTTGACTGCATACTTTTCTCTAATGGCTTGTTCTTCTTGCGCTAATTTTTCTTGTAACGCTAAAAAATCTAAACCTTCTTTTTCAGCAAGTGCAATTTTTGTAAAGTATGAATCCCTTAAATTTTGAATTTCAGTAGCTTCAGCACCTTGACGAATGTTTTGAATTTCTTGCGCTAATGCTTCACGCTCTGTAAGTGCTTCCTCTTCAATTTGCTTAAGTAATTCCTTTTGCTTTTTGGCAGCTTCTAATGCTGCTGCGTTTCTCTTTGCTTCGTAATCAGCATTAATATCACTTATTTGAGTTTGATATTCATTCTCTAATTGCTTTAGAAGTTCTTTGTTTCCGTGCGCTAATCTTTTCTTTTCATCATAAGTTAATTGAAGTTGTCGCAGTTCTTTTTCTTGTTCGGTTAACGTGTCCTGAAATCTTTTCTCTTGCTCCGTTTTTAAGAAAGTCGTTAACTGGTTTTGATCATCACGAACCTTCTGCATTCTTGCTGCTTCTTTGGCAGCTGCCTCTTTGGCTAACTTTTCTTTTTCGGCCTCAACTTCTTTTTGCTTTTTGAGTTTTTCTTCCTCTAACTTTTTGTTTTCTTCTGCTCTTTTCTTTTCATTTTCTGCACGTTCTTCAGCTTTGGAATCAGTCAAACCTATGTAATCCATAAAGTCAACAAACCCACCAATGACTGCATCAATTGCCTCTTTGATTGTGCCGAATACTTTACCCACCAATCCACCTGCGTTGACCAACTTATCAAAGTTCATCACAACGGCTGCAATGATTGCACCAATCAAAAAGATTGGGTTAGTCATCAACGATTTTCCTAAGTCCAACATCGTTGAGCCAAAGCCTTTTGCAGCTTTTGATAAGTCACCAAACTTGAAATCTTTAACAGCACTTGACACCCCTTGCAACCCTTGTTGTGCTGCGCCGAAATCTAATGAAAGTATAGATGAACCAATCATTGAAAAGGAGTTGTTCAACCTCTCCAATGGATCACCTGCTAACGTGTTAACACCACGACTTAAGTCACCAACCTTATCAGTTAAATCCCCAAGCTTTCTTTGAACCTTATCAAATTCCGCCGTTCCTTCATCTAATCTCAACAACTCATCACGGAGCGCCTTCATTTGCGCCCTTACGGATTGCGCTTTTTCCTCTCCGTTACCTTTAATCTCGAATTCTAAAACTACTTTATTGTCAGCCATTGAAAATCATTTTAATTAATTCATATGTTCCCCAAATTAAAGTAGCAAGAATGGTCATATTGATACAACCAGTTAGCCATTTTGGTAAATTATTTTGGTAGCTTTTCGCATCCGACTTGATGCCCATCTTTTGCATCTCGCAAATGTTCTTAAATGTTTGTTGTGGATTATTCATAGTGATATTGATTGTAAATTATTTGACCACCAATAAAGATATTGTCTTGTGGATAGGTGCTATTCTTAAGTACTAATTGAGGTGCAAATGTTAATCCCACAATGTCCACTCCAAGTTCAAAGTTTCCGCTAATCGTTTCAAGATTTTCACTAACTATAATTGCATCCTTTACACTTAACACACCTGCTGATGAAGTCAATTGAATATTGAATTCAACTACTCCATTGCCGTCTATCCCTGCGCTAATTTGCCCAATGGTTAGCATAAGTTTTGCATACCATACGGAATCATCAGGCACGGTTATATAACCGCCTCTTTCATTGGTTAGCGTGATTGGTGTAGTGTTATTTGTCCAATCTCCTGCACCACGCACTTGAATAATTCCACTTTGATATTCACCTGCATATGCGCCACCTGCGCCTAATGTCACACCTTGATTAATTGCCCTTGCTGATGTGCCAAGTACCATAACGCTTCCCAAATCAGAAACAACTATATTACTTGAACCACTCACAATACTGCCACTATTTGAACCACCAACAAAAACATTATTACCATTTACAAAAGTTCTTTCATTGATTTCTTGCACAACTGCATTATCAGCTATGTATGCCGCCTTGTTAACTGGTGTTGTTTCAACATTTGAAAGAGTAGTGGTAACCTCTGAAAACATTTTAGTTCTTCCCCCCCTTCCTTTTGAATCTCTTGGTGTTGGATAGCATTCTGAACCAACCCAATAGTATCCGTATTTATCACAACAAGATTCAGTTGCAGGTTGTGTATCACCTTCAGAATCTTCCCAAATGATGTTGCCGTTTATACCAATAACTGGTTTTGGAGAAAGCAAACAATCAGGAGTTGCGCTCACCATTTTAATGAGTTTCACCTTTACTGAATCTTGCATACCTACCACGTAATCGCTGATATCAAGAATGCGATAGTATGCATCTTTGATAAATATTTTATCATTGAATTTGAACTGATAAATGTCTGCAAAATCCAACGCAAAGAATGCCTCAATAACACGTGCATCAGGTGCGTAAATATCAGCAATGTAATCATTCCAATATCGTTGGTAAAGTGTTTTGTAAGGTGTTGTGTCCACATAATGCAAAGGTGTTTCTTGGCCAAAGTTCAAATCTTCATCGGCAATAGTTGGAATGGCAGTTGTGTAATGGCTAAAAAGGTCAGCAGTATATGGTAACACATTACCAAAGTCATCATTGTAAATGTTGAACGTAATGGTATCTTCAGTACGATACAAGATGCGTGGCCCAGGTGCTGCAAATTGTCCATTTGCTGACTGAAATTTTGGTATTGGATAGTCACTACCTTTGATAGTATTCAAAGGAGTAGCACCAAACATTATTTCAGTTTTTTGTTCTTTGGTTGCAAAGTCATTTTCGGGATCAATCAACAACAATCTACCATATACACGGCCACCTTGAGCGTTGTATAATTGATTAAAATAGTCACTCATTGCCTTGTATGTCCACAAATTTTCTTTTGATTGATAATCCGCAGTTGATGTGAGTGTGATGTCTTTTGATACGTCTATTTTATTGCTCCAATCTTTCGCAACCCCTTCTGATAGATACTCCATTATTGGCTTTAATGTCAACAACTTTGGATTGATATCATCGGGAATAACAACCAAATTGAACATCTTGAATAGTGATGAAATAAATTCATTACATTTCATTACTGGCGCATTAGCCGTCCAATCAATTGTATTACCATATAACGGTTTTGATATGTCTAAAGTGCCTACCTCAAATGATGATATAGTAAATGTTACTAATGGATTGAGATTTAATGCGTGTTGATAGTCATCTGAAAAAATATAAATAATTGGTTGTATTGTCCATCCTTCTTGAACAAAAGCAGAAGATGTTCCAGTTGATAATGTTACATCTGTGTTTGTATTATAAATAAAATCTTGAGTAGCATTATCCCATACCTCCAAACTAATATACGCACCATTAATCATTAAGTAATTCAACACACCATTACTTAATAAAAATCCCATATTAATACCTCTTATCGGTAAATCTGTTTGAATAGTCATATTTCCTGAAACAACATAACTACCACTAAAAGGAGCGGTGTAAGTATTATTCGCTCCAACATTTGAACCTGAATCAATATCAATATTTAAAGTTGGTAATGTTGAAACAAAGCAACCTCCGCCAACGGTAAAATTAAAAAATGAAAAATCATTAGTATCAAGAGTTATTGGACTGCTATTCGTTAACTTAAATCGTGCAGTATCAGGGTTTCCTTGTTGTGCTATAATATCACTTTCACCTATCCACGGAATCCACATTTTATCCAACTGATCAAGAAGTGTTGTGCTTTCATCTTCTTTAAGTTCAAATCCACTTAATGCAAATATTTTATCAAAAATGTATCTTGACCTTACAAATGGAGTTAAGTCTCCAATTTTTGGTACAAACGAACTATCTGTACTCATTATATTTCGAGTCCCTTGATCACTTACATTCATTACCCAATTTTGACCTTTATCAGTTAATCCAAGATAAACATCTGCACTTGCATTAATTGCATCAGTATTTACGTATGATAAAGTGAAATCATAGTCCGTTTGAAGTTCAGATGCTATGTAGTTTTTAAAGTCAGCATCTCCAATGGTTTTGAAGAAATCCACCGTGTTACCAAAGAACACTATCTCCAAATCACTCACCTCACCATTGCTCGTATAGGCAGCTTTAAATTGCACATAACCTTCAATGATTGGTATTGTATCAACCGTTATTGATGCGTTGATTTTACGCTTGGGATTGAAGCCACTAAACTGAAAAGTATTCTCTTGAATAAATCCAAAAATACTTGCATTAGTTGGAGTGAATGGAATTCGAAAAGTCCTCGAATAGTTACCACGTGGTGCAAGGTCTTGGATATCATTGAATGACCAATTCAAAGAGATGTTTTCATTCTCGTATAGGTCAACCAATAGAGGAGTTTCATCCTCTTGCGTGTATAAGATTAGTGCTGTTTGCATAGTTTAAATTTATGGACAAGTTCCTTGACCAACTGTAACGTAAATGTTTCCGCTGAATGAGCCACCGCCACTCCATTGAGGTACTTGCAATTTGAAGTAATTGGTTGTTGTCCCCGTTCCCCAAATTCCACTTGCTATAATTGGAGTTCCAGCTGATAGCATTGAAAAGAAAGTCGTAGAACCTCCCCCCGTTGCAACATTTCCGAGTTGTATATAACCACTTTCAGCGTGTGGAAAAGGTATAGTTGTGGTGTAATCAATTTGAACGTAGTATGCTTGGCCTGGCACTATACTTATTCCCGTTCCATCAACGCTTACTTGAATCCATCTTCCACGTGTTGCATTGGTTACAATTATATTACAAGCATCTCCAACATTTGGCCCAACATTCAACTGCGAGTTACCTCCAGTTTTCCCAAAAATGGTAAAGAATTCGCAAGCATCAGGTGAAGGTATTGGAAATTCAGCAGGCAAATCATTGATTGTATCGTAATCATTAGCCAATTGAAGGCGCAACGTTTGATTGTACTTTCTTGAATTGCGTTCACGCTTCATCAAATAATTTGTGTCCTCAACAACAACTGGCAAAATGTTGTAACCATCCACGTTGTCATCTACCATCCATACAGACTTTGAGTAAAACAAATCTTTCATTGCCTTGTATTCAGATTCGGTTAACCAATCACTTGTAAGATTGATGAATGTCTTTACGATTGGCTCACGCTCAGTTAATGCACGTGAATAATTTTTAGTATCAAATGGAGTTTCAACACTTGCCGTGTTATAGTTGCCGAGATAGGTCTTGTAACGTTTCTTTTCAACATCAATAGACCTTTCATTTTTCTTGATAAATGAGTAACTATCCCAACCACCTAATTGATTGAGCCAATAGACGTGAACTGGATTGTACTTGCAATCTTCGTCAATATAAAATCCATACTTGGCAGTTATCTCAACATCTTCATCATCTATCCCTACAATTGTCCAAAAGATAGTATCATCAGCTTGTGCTTGTGTGATGAATGAGCCATCAACTAAATTTTTAAGACCTGCAGGAATGTGCAATAGTGCGCTATCCGAAAACTGCATTGGAATATCAAAAGTCACAAAATCATCATAGGTATTGTCGTACAATACATATCTAAAATTCGCAATGTTTACGTAGGGATAATTTTGATTGATGTACGTTCCATCGTCTGCAATCCACGAAAGAATCTTGTAAGCTGAATCTTGCGCTCCTAAAACATTTGAACGTGAGATGCGTTGCCAATTGATGACTTCAGATTGTAAGCTTAAAGGAATGTTGATGCGAGTGGCAACCGTTTCTTTGTTGAATCCAAGTGTGTTGTCGTAATACTGCGATAGTGCAATTGGTTTGGTGTCATTGCTACCCATAACCAAAAAGTTGCTTTTACCCTTGCCATATACGCACATTAAATTATAAGCAACCAATACAGTTGGATCTTCAGTAAATACCCCTGCAACATCGTAACCTTCGTACAATTCAATGGTGAAGGTATTTACTAAATTGTCATTCATCAATAATGCGTCAGATATTTGAAGCATCACATCGTCACTATTAGGGATGGTAACTCCAGTTGGTATCAATTGGTTAAAGATGGTCTTGGCATTAAATACCCCACTACCCACCGCATTAGGTGATAGATAAAAAGTGTAAATCTTACTCGTTAAATTTTCAGTTAATTCAACTATGTATTTGAAACCTGGATTAGCAAACTCGCTTGATGTCATCGTAAATGAAACATCGTTATTGGAATAACACATTCCAGTAAATGCATCAATGCCTTGTGCGGTTAATCCTCTTATTGCCGTGTTATATGCCATATCTTATACTTTAATTGTGCCTGATAAATTTTCTTCGATTGCAATTGTGATTTCGCTTTTTAATGCAGCCATAAATTTGTCATTAAAATCAACCAACGTTTCATTGACTGCATCCCGATAGTAGAAAAGAGGTTTGATTCCCCTTCTACCAATTGACATACTGATATTGTATGCGATTGCCTCCATTGCGTTTTCCCTTGCCTTTGGAGTTTTGAACTTTTTAAATGAGCCGTTCTCATTGCGTGGTGAAATCTTTTTGATTTTCATCCATTGCAAGATTGCATCCGTTGGAGGTCTACGACCTGGCTTTCTTCCTTCCTCTACATAGTATGCATATTTCTCCGCCTCACCCTTTGCAAAGAAATCAATGCGCTTGTATTTGTTATCATAACGAAATGCTAACGACTTGCGTAACGTATCAGATGCCACCGCTCTGCGTTTCTTTCCATTGACAGTTCTATACACACCAAGATTGAGCATTGCCTTTTCAACAACCTCTTGACCAAAGTCATTCATTAATTGAGTTAGTGGATTATTCGCCATCTGCAACTTCCTCTGTAACTATTATATAATTGCCATAAGCTTCAGCCTCTGCCATATCCAAGGTTTCAATATAGCCATTCTCCGTAATCATTCTATACTTTGTTAATATCATATTCTTGGAGTTGTGAATGTTTGTTTATATCCAAAGTAATCCGCAAAGAAACTACGTGCAGTTGTGCCTATTGATTTAGCTATTTGAATTTTTGGAGTTATCAATTGACTTATTCCAGTTGGGATGTTAGTCGTGTGCGTTGCAACTAAAACATTGTCAATGTAAAATTGAACTGATGTAGAACCTGCGTTAACTTCAATGGTGAACTTTTGCCACGCCGTTGTTGAAGCTGCCACACTTGTAACTGTCAATGTACGCACCGAACTAACCGAAGTTATACATTGCCAATTTGGAGATGGTGAAGTTCCGTTTTGGATACCGCCCTCATCATAAGTAAAAAATATACCAGTTGCATCAGATGCATTGATAACTGATGTGCCTATTCCAAGAACAATGCGATACCTCTCAAGAGATGTGCTTAATGTTGGAATTAAAATAGATGTTGTGAAACTAAATGCACCACCGCCCAACGCTAAAAAGTTATTGCCACTTGTTGTGCTAAATATACCCGAAACTCCAGTTATTGTTGTCCCCGTTGCGGGTTGAATAAAGCCTTGTTGATTTGTGGCACGAACTGCAGGTAATGCGCTTATTAATGCCGTGGCACCTGCGCCTGATGTGAAGACCGTATAAGATGGATCAATTGCGTTATTGGTTGCAGCAGGTGAAATGAAATCACTGAATCCTTCAATTCCAAATCTTGCACGATCGTAATTGAACACCAATTCAGTTCCAGAACCTACAATTGAATTACCGTTAAATGTTTTGAGTTGTTTGTTTTCCCAAAGTCCATTAGATGAATTATAAAACAATCCATCATTATTGGCAACCGATGCTATTTTAACATCGTGAATTTCATCTAATTCATAACCATTCTGAACACGCACGTACATACGACCTGCGCTCCCATTGTTGGCCGTTGTGACAAACCCAAGATATACAAGATGGTTAGGTGCAGAAGGTTTAACTTTCGTTATTGTCCCCGCCGTTGCGCCAAGATAAACTGCATCTCCATCCGCCCACGTTGATGTTGGTAATGTGCTTAATCCATCGAGTAAGCCATTTACCATTATTAATCCCTTCTGATTTGCAGCTATTGATGTTGACACTACCAATCCAACGGTCTGCGCTGATGTCGCATCAGTAGAGTTGGATGCAAGCTTCACGGTTAAGCGGTCACCTTGCCCACCAAATGCATAAACTGGTTGTCCTCTTGTAATCGTAACAGAATCCGCATTGGTCACGTATGCAAGAAGTGTATTGGGTGCAGTTCCAATCACTTGGAATCCATTCATTCCCGTGTTGTAAATGCAAAACATTTCCGCACCATCAATGATATCTCCACCTATCAACAAGCCGTTATTATTTCGATACAAATCTTTTGCACCAAGAGAATTGATGTTAAGCGTTGCTCCAGTTGTATTGCCAATAGCAAATCTAATTAGATAGGCATCTCCATCGTTATAGGCAGTTATTCCGCTGATGGTTGTGGTGTAAGTATCAGTTCCTGAAGTTGTCCCCTTTGGGATGCCACTACCACCCCCACCCCCAGGTATTGTTTTCCAAGTATTGTCAGCCGCCAAATAATCGGTTGACGCTGATGGATCATTGGTTGTGTATTGCAGCTTCTTCATTATTCACCAATATATGGAATGTCACAAGCGTTCCACTCATAATCTACTGTGATGTCAATTGACAATTGAACGCCAGTTAACACGTGGCTAAATTCCTCAATAAAAGGTTGTGCTGAAATTGGTTTGCCAAGTACAACTGACTCATCGAAGATTGTTCCGTTTTCCAACATATTTACAAAGTCTCCTGCCAACTGGATACACTCGCTCATTGACTGCCTTTGGTATTCAGTCTTTTCTTCTTTGTCACGTGGCAAATCTGAAAAGTAAACGTCAAAAGAATAGGTCAATGAACCTGCATCAAATGAAAATGAAGTAGGGGTAACGTGCATCCAAGGCCATTCGCCTTCCTTTTCCAAATCTGCCTGCGATATTTGTCCGTGTGTGAACCTACGTATCAATGCGTGTGCATTTGCAAACTCCTCGAATTTACCAATGACAACATTATAAGTATAAAGTGAAGATGCGCTCATATTAGTTAAGTAGCTTTAATGATTGTTTTTAGTCAGTAATTGCTTTTGGAAATTGAAATAATCTATGCGATACGATAGATGAGCAAAGATGGTTGAGGCTTGTGTATTTGTGATGGCATCAAATTTCGTTACATCTCTATCTGCCAACTCCTCTATGACGTGGAACCATCCGTATTTACTTGAGAGTTCGCTTGTTGCAATGCCTCCTCCATCATCATCATCGCCTCCTTCAGATTCCTCGTCACTTCTGAATCCAAAAACTGAAGCGAAGTGTTCACCAATTCTTTTTCGATAGTCGAAAAAAAAACCAACGCTCCGTTTGCAATTGCTAAAGGCATCTCATTGAAGTCATCAGCATTCTTTAGGTGTGCTGAAGTGTACGGTTCTATTCCGTACTTATTGCCAAGCTGATTGCTGATTGGTCTATAAAGGATGGATAGTATTTTATTAAGGTTCTTGGGAAAGTCCTTGCAATTGCTATCCAAGTCCAACCATTCACCAAATGAGATAGCGTTGATATCCGGAACGAATCCGTAATCTTTCCATTTGTTTTGTTTTGAAGCTTGGGGTTGTTCTATAATCGAACGAAATGCATTAATTGCATTTTGCAATTGGTCAGGTGCTAATTGCCTGACAAAGTCTTTGGACTGTCCGAGAATAGCGGACACTTGACCTACCTCATTACCTTCATTCAAGATGAAATCAACATATTGCTTTACCGTTATGGTATTATAGTCAAGTGATATTTTTATTTTATTCATCTTCTCCCATTTGTTTAGAGATCAACTCCATCCATTCCTTGAATAAATCTTGTATTTCAGTTTTTGCAAGTCTCTTGCGTTGTGGGGATTGCTTTAACCACATTCCAAATAAGATGGCAATGGTGTAAGCTGATTGAGTTGTTGGGTTGACTTCTTGATGTTCCATCTAATCTAATTTTATTTGATTTTCATTTATGATTTCGTAAAATCGTGTACGGAATTTATCCACTCCATCCAGTTGCTCTGCTGAAAGGTTTTGAGAGTTGTATTTAACCCAGCTACGCATCTCCTGCTCTACTTCCCAAAATGTCAACCACAACTTTCTTGACTGTTGGAATAACTCCAACTCCTCACTATCATCATCCGTGAATTCGTATATGACCTTCATAGCTTTTGGAGTTCTAATTTGACAAGCTTATACCAATCGTAAAAGTCCTGCTCATCCCCTTCACTCATCGTAGGAATGTCCAAAGTTAAAATGATATTTATATGGTGCATTGCACAGTTAACCGCACGTGCGTAAACACTACTTTCATCTTCAGACATCTTTGATCTAACCATAGGTTTGAAGCTGTGGACTAAATGATTTGCGTATTCTTGTGGTGTCATAACTTATCACTTATTATTATTTGTACTGGCGCATCAGCATCACCTACAATCGTATTGCGTGCTTGTTTAGGTTTGAAGTATTCCAAAGTCTTGAGATACAACTCAGACGCTATCATTTTATCTTCATCATTGCGACTGCCCCAAAGCTTATCAAGGAACTCATTGAACTTTTCAGCTTGATGACCCGTAATTGATTCGCCAAGTGCCTCCCATTGCAAAGTCTTTTGACCTTTAGCACCTGGAGGTTTACCGTTTGGATTACCTGATTTTCCTTTTTCAAATGGCATACGCGATTGAATTTTATTGATACTTACAATTCCAATTTACTCTTAAAGTGATTAATTAACTGCTCCATCTTGTGGTCATAGTATTTAGTAAAGGTAAGGAAACCCTCCTTATCGTTTTCCCATAGCTTATAAAGGATATTTCTCAACCTTTGACCATTACTCTTGCGCTCTATCTCAAAGTCCGCTTTAAGGTCATCTAATATCTCCCTTTCATTAGTAGCGAATTCTTCCTCTTTTATCGCGCAATAGACGAATGAATTTTGCAAGCTGAACAATTGACCTGCCGTAGCTGGAGTAAGTTCATTAGTGCCTATCACAATGGCCGTGGTTTTGTCCTTGCGACTTTTGATTGATTCAATTTGAGCAGGTAGAATTATCATATATCAAAGTTACTAATTTTTTTAAGATAAGACCTAATTATTAATAGTTATATTAATATATAAAGTAATAATTATAACTCAAAAGAAAAGAAAGAAAAAGAAAAAAAGGTAAAAAAGAAAAAGAAAGAAAAGAAAAAGCCTCTCTCAAAGAAAAACAAACAATTTCGCTAATAGCGAATTTACCTGATCCAAGCGTTGGTATATCGCAAGTTTGGCGTTTGCATCTCCCAATGCCAAAGGAGAATAATTTTAATTGATTCATAAAAGAGAATGCCCCAATGATTTTTTGAATTGTTGAGATTCTAAAAACCAAAGGGGCAGTACTTTATCATCTCAACGAGACAAATATACAATTAATGCATATTGCTCATTTATTTTATTATCAACTACTTTTAAACAATTCCACTATTGTCATTGCCAAAACAACTGGCCAACAAAACGCAGTGAACAACATACCCAATATATTCTCAAGAGTAAAACGTAGGGTTTGCCGTAGGATCATCACGGCCATCAGTCCAATAAGTAATAAGCCTATCAGTAAATAGGACATAAAACAAAAATGTAGCAGGCTCATCATATTCCTGATTTTCTTGGTTTTCTTCCACGTTTTTTAGGTTGTGGGGTTTCTTCTGATGTAAGTAGCACCTCCTCCCTTTTTAGTTGGTTATTGAGTTCGCTAATTATTTTATTGATGCAAGGCACACAACTGCTCGTCTTTGTGTTAGTACCCTTCATTATAGTATCTAATTGCGTTAATAGCTTTCTATTGCCATCAGAAAGGACATTGGTGCGCTTTACCTCATCAACTAATTGCTTGGCCTGCTCTACCAGTTCGGCATCAACTATCTTCGGCCATTTGCCTGCAGGACAATCCGCAAAACTCATCTTTGTTTTTAAGTCAAGGAAACACCCGCACGGTTTGAAGGTGACACCATCCAGGGTTACTGGTTGAGCGAATGGGTTTAACTTATTTAATGGCATCCCACACGTTCGAGTTGTGGAATTGTAAACGGGGCATTCTATGCAGATATGCATCCGTTCATTTGCCATTTGCATTATCTTGTTGATCATATTACAATAGCTTTTCTTATTTCGTTTTTTGCGTACTTAACAAAATTGTACAATGCCTTCTTTGGTATTCCAGTCTCATCGGATAAGGTCTGATAACTGAAATCATTTAAGGCATATAAATAAAAGACCTCACGCTCCAACATCGGCAGCCTTGAGATTAAAATATCTAATTGCTCATTGGTTATCCTATCCCCAAGCCACACTTCCACACTTTCAAAATCTCGCAATTGTGATTCAGTAGGTTCATCTGACATTTGATTGAACTTGCGAATGGTGTTATGGTAGTGACTTCTATTTGACCAGTGCGCTATCTTAAGTGCGTGGTTAATGTAGTGTTCTGAATTCTTGATGGTTGATTTATTCTCAAAGATGCACAGTAGCGTATCGTGAAGCAAGTCATCTGCCTCATAGACATTGCCACCGCAAAGGTTGATTGCTAACCTTCTATGCTGCTCATATTGTGCCTTTGAAATAATCATCTATAATTTTTTGAGCTGCCTCAAATCCTTTTACATAAGTAGCATAATACCCTCTTTTGTTCAATTCCTTAATCCATTCCTTTTGCTCCTTACTCACAACTCCTTTCTCCGTCTTAACTTCAATGAATAGGCCAAAGTACTTGCCATTCGGCTCACAAATTTGTAAGTCGGGAAATCCTTTCACGTAACCTGTGGCCTTCATCTTAATGGCCTGCTTCATTGACGTAAACATACCACCCGCTGATGCGCAATACAACGCATTAGGATAAGACATTTTGATATACTGGATAATGGATTGCTGCAATCCCGCTTCACCTGCGAATGGTTTTTTCGCTCTCGGCTTCATCGAATGTAGAATTTTACCTTTCACGCATCTAATTTAGTCATAATTGTGACATTCATCAAAAAAAAAATCATATTGGAAACCATTGTAAACATTGGGAAATTAAAAATAATTTAAAAAATATTTTTTTTGTATTAAAATTTATTTATATATTTGCTCCATCAAACAAACAAAAAAACAACAGTTATGAAAAACAACACAGTATCAAGACAACACAGATTGTCAGTCGCTAAAAAAGGAATCAACGAAATCCACGTTGCAGGTAACGAAATCGCACTTTGCAGAATGATTGGTAACATTTGTTGGACAATGACAAAGTATTATCCAATTGAGTCAGCACCTTTGTTTATCACTAAACACATCGGGTAATTATGCAGTTCAAAAAGATTGAGATACACGGAAAGAATCTTGGAGATTTTGA
>Ga0315909_10005157_pt1 | contig 15123 bp, 28 predicted proteins | sample LakEriMetagenome_11_FD_203527 | JGI IMG/M metagenome (GOLD analysis project Ga0315909, IMG submission 203527) | Freshwater fungal communities from buoy surface, Lake Erie, Ohio, United States - Buoy 2 MA125 | ecosystem: Environmental > Aquatic > Freshwater > Lake | place: USA: Lake Erie, Ohio...
CCACTTTCTTTTAGGCTGGCGACAAAGAAGAAGGCGGGTTAGAGTCGCCGCCATGAAAGACGAATCTCCCTACCGATGCCACTTTTGCGGAATCTTCATTGACCCGAACGCATCTGGCGTATTCCGGCGAATCACGGGCTGGGCAGAAAACCGAAGAAGCGGGGGAACCAACAGCATCAGTCTCCCGACCCCACCAACCGGCTACGCCTGTAAACCGTGTATTGAGATCAGGCGAAGCAAACCGCACCTCGCCCCCCAGAACGAAACCCTGTTCTGACCCAGAAGCCCCGCAAGAATCAGATAGTTAGCGCATCCGCTAACAAATCTGACCCAGAAGCCCCGCAAGAAAGTGTTAGCGCATCCGCTAACAAACAACGGCGGGGCTTGCGGCGGACATGAAAAAACCCCCACCAACTTCTGGCAGGGGAATTCTCACAAACTTTGTGGTTTGTCAAGTGCTAACCGGAATTACGCCAGAAACTTCTTGGCGCAAACCGGACCAACACCCAACTCCACACTTGCGGGGTCTTCCAGCAAGGCGCAGCATCGGACGCAGAATCCGAATGCCTTGCCGAATACCTTCGCTTCGTCAAGCGTCATGAGGGTCTCAGCACTCGCATTGGTGAGTGGCTTACGACCGACGTACTGAAACTCGCGAGCGTGAGTGTCAAGCAACTCAGCGTAAAGCCGACCCGATGACTTGCTCTTGCGAATGCGGTACACGCTCTGACCGATGTAGTGAAGACCTTCGGGAATGTCATCGGTTTCGTCAGACTTCTCAATAACCGACTTGACTGCCTTCCTCTCAGCAAGGCTTGACTTCAGAGTGTCAATGTATTCGGAAGCACTCACCGTGCTCGGCTCGGTTTCTTCGAACGCGAGCATTGCTTCGGGAGCATTATCCGAATCCAGACTGCGGAGAAGCGAATAAATGAAAGTCAATTGCTTCTCGCTTGCTGGTTTTGTGGTTTTTGTTTTTGTAATCATGGTCACCTCCGTTTGGTTTGTCTAAACAGTATGACATAAGGGTGCGACAGTCGTCAAGTCAAACTACAAACTTTTTTGGGAGCGTCTACCAACGATCTCCCGAATCCACTCGCGAGCACAATCCCGACAAATCGGAAAACCATCCAACGTCGAAACCGGAACCGAAACGTATCCGCCGCAGCCAGCGCAATAAGCCCGACCCTCGGAGTCCCGCTCAAAGTCAGGGCCGCTTGTAAAGCGGCTTTCATGCCGGGGCTTCTGACGATCAGTCATCAGCGTAAACACCCTTCTCAATCCGTCGAAGGCGAGCCTTCATGTTCTTGATCGCCCGATGATCCGAAAGGGTAAGACCAATAGTGATCTTGGTATTCGTCTCCGGCCAAATTAGGACAATGTGTCTTTTCGACCTGATCTCTTGCCAGCCACGAGAAATGGCTTCCTCTAGCAAGACTCGGACTTCTTTGTTTCGTCCGTTAGACATGACACGCCCCCTTACGCAACTCCCACAAGAGGGCAACCTTTTGATGAAATGCTTTGACTCGCGCAGGGTCGGGCGGACCATCTGGCCAGCCCAACACCTGCTGTTCGATCCTCGTGATCTGGGAATAAGACAAACCGAACTTCTTACTTGTCTCCTCTAGTCCACGACAAACTCCATCGGTTAGCCCGCGTCGCCAGTAGACGACTTCACGGGCATACTCCATGGCGGGGTGATTATGAGTAAGCGACATTAGGGTTTTCCTCTGGCCAGTCGAATGACTGTTCAGCCCATTCGTAGTCGTCATCGAACTGATCGTCGCTATACCCAGTCCAGTCGTCTCCGTAATGCCACTTGTACGGGTTGTACCGATCTTTCAACTCGTCGGTTTCTAACTTCAGCATCACGTCCCAGACATCGTGGTAAATGCCTGCTCGGTTTTTGTCGTGCTTGGCAACTTCGCTTTTGAAATTCCCGTAGGAAACGGACATTGCTGCGTTGTATGCGATGTCTCCGGCTGTTTCTTTGTCAACGTGGACTCGGAACGGGTAGTCAGCCTTTGGCATGACTAGCATCTCGCCAAGAAACTCTGGGTCAACGTATTGCTCTAGGGCTTTGATGTCTTCGGAGCGTCTGGCTCGGATAAAGACTTTGTAATCATCGTTTCGGTCTTCCACTACGGAGTAGAAGCCTGTTGGTGTGAAAATCCACATGGGGCATCACGGTCCTTTCTGGTTATGTGTAAATAGAAATAGGCTGGAACAACTCCAGCAAGATTAGAATAGCAGGTTGGGGCTTCGGTGTCAAGTGACGATAATCCGAAGCCCCGCCCTCCCCTTTAGTCCACTCGCTTGATAAGAACCACTTCGTGCAACTGCCGTAAGTGTCCGAGCGTGTCTTCGTAGTCAAGCCTCCAGCCCAACGCCCAACTCAACTGCTCTTTCGCAATGTCTTCTGGGTCTTGATCTGGCTCAACGTCAACGGTTGTTGTAAGTCGGAAGTAATCCCCGACAAACGTAACGTCGTATGTTGTTGCTGTTTCTGATGTCACTGACATGATTCCTCCTCTCAGTACCAACAGTCGGTTCCGTTAGCCTCGGCAGCAACCCAACGGAGCCACCATGCTGCGTACTCGCAGTCGTCCTTGTATTTAGTGTTGACAACGTGGCCATATTCCAAATAATCCTTGTCCTCAGGATTGTCGTCCCAAGTGACTTCTTTCATTCCTGATTCGATTACTTCAGCGAGGGTTTTACACTCACTAGCACTCTTGTGTGTGCCATCAGCGTTCGATCCGTAGAACGACAATCCGTCAGTCTCGTCATAGAAGCCGAGAACGTCTTCCAGCAAATGGTTGCCGTACTTGCCGCGATACCAGCAGTCGGTTCCGAATATTCCGGTGACGTGTCCGTTCTGCGGACGATCTTCAGCGTTTTGCCACGGACACCCTCCGGCTTCTTGCGTTGCCTTACAGTCGATTTGTCCGGTGACCATTACTGCCGTTTTTTTGTTGACGCACGGGTATTCGTGCGGAATGTTATCTAGTCCCATGTGTTCCTCCTTAGTAGTAATAAAGACGTTCGCCGTCTTTGTTTCTTTCGCCACTTACCGTTGCCTCAACCTCATCGGTGAGGTCGTCACTAAGTGACCAAGCAATGCTTGTTTCCATTGCTTTTGCTTCTGCTTCGGCTGCGTTGTCTGCTTCCACTTCGATGACGGTGGCAAGCGTTTGGTAGACATCGACAAAGTATTTAGTCATGTGTTTCTCCTGTTCGGCTTCTTGATATGAACAGTATGACAGATCATTACTGCTATGTCAAGTCAATAGTTATAGTGGGGGGGATTGCTCCCCCTCACATTCTCTTTGCGAAGTAGTGATCCATCGAACCGTAGAGCGTGTGAATGCTCATGCCTTCGGGGGCTTCCATTCGATGGAAGCGATCCATTGACGCTTCGATTTCTTCGGTCGGGGTTTCATCTTCATCGTCAAGGACGAGGACGTAGCACTCGGCTGCGTCGATGATGGTTCCGGTTCCGGGGTGACAGATAAGTACGGCCATATTGGTTCTCCTTGTTCGGTTGATATGAACAGTATGACATAGTTGGAAAGACTTGTCAAGTCTTTCTATTCGTGGGCGATATCGAAAGCCAGCCCGTAAGCGATCTCGTACTCGGTCGCAACCGTGCGCCCGTTGTAAGCAGCCTCAAACTTGGCTGACTCCCTAAGAAGAGCCTTAGCCGCTTCGTACTCAGGACGCTCGTAATATTCCTCGTAGACGAAAGCCTTAGAGAAAAGTCGTCCGGCTTCACGGACTGCTTGGTCTGACTGGGCCGGAGTGGTTACCGACTTGGGTACAGGTGTTGCTTCCATGTAGATAAGTATGCCATTAGAATAAACAGATGTCAAGTCTTGTTTGTGTGAAATCCGTCACACCAGAATCCGTCAAGGGGCTTGTCAAATAAACCGAGAGCATCTAAGATAATCCAAATGCGCCGCCAAACAGAGAACCAACTCCTACTCAGCGACAATCATCTCGTAGCAGACTTCCCATACGACCCAGAGCAAGTGCGAGAGATCAAAACGATAAGCGGGGCTTCGTGGGACAAAGTAGCCAGAGTCTGGCGAATCCCAATGACCTCAATCGAAGAAGCCAGAAAGTTCGCTCAAAGGAACAACTTCTGGATCGACCCAGAAGTCCTGAAGTTCACACTCCCAGAAACCAAAACTCTTGGCGAATCCAGAGTCACACTCAGCGACGACCATCTCCAAATCTCTTTCCCATACGACTCCGTAAAAATCGAAGCAATCAAACGCATCTCTGGCTCCAACTTCAGCAAACGCCGCCGCCTCTGGGTTGCGCCACTCACCGTCGCAGCCGAAATCATTGAGTTTGCCAGCAGGTTCGACCTCCTCGTTGATCCAGAAGTAATCCAATACCAACATCGAACTTCAGTTGCCGAGTCCGCCCTCATCGACCTGTCTTCCGCCGTTGATGCCGAGATCGACCTGCCAAACGTGGGCGGGACTCTCAGGCCCTACCAGAAGGCGGGGATTGCTTACGCTCTGGAAGCCAGAAACTGTTTCATCGCAGACGAAATGGGAACCGGCAAAACAATCCAATCTCTTGTTGCTTTGGAAACTGCAAATGCTTTCCCAGTCGTCATCGTTTGCCCACCAACATTGACGTTGAACTGGAAAGTCGAAGCAGAGAAATGGCTTCCAACCAGAACTGTCGCTGTTGTTTCTAACCGGAAAGACTTCCCAGAACCCGCCGACATCACCGTAGTCGGGTGGTCAAACATTCATACATGGGTTGAAAAACTCTCTGGCTCAACAAGTTATGTGTTTGATGAGTCCCATTACGCCAAAAACCCAGATGCTCAACGAACCAAAGCCGCAGTCAAGATGGCGAAATCGCGCGCCGAGAACGGACTCGTCCTCTGCTTGACAGGCACACCAATCACAAATCGCCCAGCCGAATACGCACCACAACTCGAAATCCTTGGAAAACTTTCAGACTTCGGCGGCAAATGGGGATTCTACAAACGCTACTGCGGGGCTTTCCGAGACCGCTGGGGTGTCTGGCACACCGATGGGGCAGCAAATCTGGAAGAACTGAACGACAAACTCAGGTCTTCGTGTTACATCAGGAGAACCAAAGATCAAGTTCTGGCTGATCTCCCACCAATGCTTCATAACCGAGTCCTCATAACACCAGACGAGAAAGTTATGAAGGAATACCGTAAGGCCGAAGCCGACATTGTGAAATACATGGCTGATCGTGCTGCTGAAATCGCAAAAGAACTGGGAACTTCACCGAAGTCAGCGGCAGTTATCGCCAAACTTAAAGCCGAAGCAAATGAACATCTTGTTCGCATCTCGGCACTCCGAAGACTTGCGGCAATGGCAAAAATGAAAGCCGTTGATGAATGGACGGAAACTTTGCTTGACTCTGGGGTCAAGATCGTGTTAGCCGCACATCACCGTGATGTCGTTGATTCTCTGGCTAATAAATACGGCGGACTGAAGATTCAGGGCGGAATGTTGGTGTCCGAAGTCGAAGACCACAAGTCCCGGTTCATGAATAATCCCGACGCACGAGTGATTACTCTTTCAATCCAAGCAGCAAAGACTGGGCACACATTGACAGCCGCACAAGACATTGCGTTCGTGGAACTTCCGTTCACTCCAGCCGACCTTGATCAAACAGCCGCTCGTTGTCACCGGATCGGGCAATCTGGTGTTGTAACCAGTCATTACATTCTTGCCGCTGGCACCATTGACGAGAAATTGTATGAACTCATCGAACGTAAACGTTCTATTGTCGATGCTGCAACCGAAGGCACGATGCTTGATGATTCGTTGATGTCGGTTGGAACTCAACTTGTTGCTGAGTACGCGCAAATGAGCGTTAGCGACTAACGCCGACGCTTCTTCTTCTTGATCTCTTTCTGCCAGTCCATCCGAGGAACTAACTCTGGATGTTGCAGTGCGCGATGTGTGTAATACGAGCGAGTGCCCGTGTCCTTACCGCAGACTTCACATACGGTCGGGAACTCTTTCGACTCTGAAGGTGGTGTGGATTGTTCGTCCATTACCACCGTTCCTTGATGAATTCGTGGGTTTCTTCCGTGACATCGCTCTGGTAGAACGGGTCAAGTGGGGTTCCGTTGATCTGGTGAGCCAACTCCGACCGGTAAACGCTGAGCATATTGCCCCAGACTTGTCCGTATCTCATGTTTCGGTTCTTCTGGAACTCGTTAGTAACGAGACCGAGGAAGTCGTCGTAAGTCATCGACTTTTTTCTTGTCCGAGTCCGACGATGAACTTGGCTCCGATGAATCCGAAGAGTAAGCCCAAGGGGGTTGCGGCGATGTATGTGATGATTGCTCTAACCATGATGTTCTCCTTTCGGTTGATATAGATAGTAAAGCACACTCAAACTTATATGTCAAGTAATTCCGATGAATTTATTTCACGCAAGTTTGTTACGCCATACGAGTGACAGTCAACCGTCCAAACCACACGTTGCACACCAAACTCAATCAAAGCCCGCTCGCAACGACGACATGGACGAGCAAGTCCAACAGAACCAGTCCGAAGCAGCCGAGCGACGTACATCGTTCCTCCTCGTTTCTGGGAGCACTTCTTCAGGACTGCCATTTCTGCGTGGGTGGAACAGTCTTCCCACGGGAGGCCCGGAAGCCCCGCTGGGTTGCGAACGATGTTTGGGGATGCGCCTTGAACTCTTCCGCCTTTTACTAGCACTGCGCCCATGGGCCAGCGTGCGTAGCGGGACTTTGCGGCTTGGTTGCGCGCAAGGCTAAGGAATTTATCGTGTCTCACTTGACTTCTTCACTTGTATGTGTTACTTTAGATGAATGCCGGAGGGCGTACCGTTTACTATTATCTAGCGGAAGCAGGAATGCAAACCTTTCCTCTTCCATTCTTGGGCATTGGGGTAAGTTCGAACCCTGTGACAAAGTTCACAGCACAAGAAGTTGACAAACCCCACCGATTCAGTTAGAGTATATTCATACAAACAACAAGGGAGGCCGACATGGCATCAATTACCGCTCACATCGACATTCAGGTTTTCGCAGCAAACATCATGTTCTACATACTTATCCTGCCCGTATCGGTTTATGTCATTTACAAGGCCGTGCAAACACTTGTGAATGACTTCCGATACAAGGAAGGTCTGTTCGCTAAGGATGATGTGGAGGGGGACTGGCTCTAAGCCAGCCTCCATCCAACTTTCTTGGTTTGACTAAACCGAAGAGAACGTCTATACTTTTAGACGACGTTAGTTTTATCCGCCAATACAAAGGAGAAATGAAATGGACGGACTTGAGAAGAACGACGCAACAGGAGCGTCATTTGCATATCGCGCCGAAGGTGGCGCACCGTGGCACCGACTCGGTAAGGCTATGAACGGCTACCAGAACGCCGATGCCATGCTTGAAGCGGCTTTCGCCAATTACGAGGTGACTCTGAATCCCGTGTTCGTGCAGTCGCCAGAAGGTGAGTTGGTTCCGATTGAGGGCCAGTTCGCAACCGCTCGCACCAATCCACACACTGGTGAGTATCAGGCTCTCGGCACCGTGCGAGGCCGCTACACCGTTGTCCAGAACAGCGAAGCACTGGAACGTGCACTCGCAGTTGTTGGGGCTTCCAGCGGAGATGCAGTAATCGACACTGCCGGAGTTCTTTTCGACGGTCGTCGGTTCTTCGCATCCATCGACTTGGGAACGCTCGTGATTGATCCGGGTGGTGCCGCCGACAAGATCGGTCGCTTCCTCCTCGTTCAGACGAGCCATGACGGATCGGTTCCGTTGACGTATGCGAACACCGATGTGCGTGCAGTGTGTAACAACACCGTGACTCTCGGCATCCGTACTGCTCAACGTGTTTTCAAGGCGAAGCACACTCCGAATGTGGAGAACCGCATGGAAGAAGCAGTTCAGGTGCTGAATTTGTCCACCGAGTGGGCGAAGGAATTCCAGAAGATGGCAAACGAGATGCTCAGCATTCCGATGTCCGCAGGCCGGTTCGACCGAGTTATCGACTCAGTTATGCCAGATTCTGAGGCCGACACCGAGAAGAAGCGTGCCAACCGAGATGATGCAGTTGCTTTCATCAAGGGGATTTACGCCGGTCCGAAGAATGTCGGCAAAGTCGGTGAGAATGGTTGGGCCGCATGGAACGCAATCGTGGAGTATTACGACCACTTCCGTCCGGCGAAGACCGAAGAAGAACGTGCACTGACTTCGATGGACGACAGCAGTTGGGTCACCCGTAAGAAGTTGCTTGCTCAAGAGAAGGTTCTGTCCCTCGCATAAGCGAGGGGCAACCTTCACCTTGACTTCCCGATGGGGGAAGTGATATACTTATACCACCGAATAGAGGAGTCCTATGACCATTTTCTTTACATCAGACAATCATTTCAATCACGACGGAATCATCCCCCGACAGCCGAGGCCGTTCAGGGACTTGAACGACATGAACGCCGGGATGATCCGACTGTGGAACGAAACCGTTGGACCCGACGACACCGTGTACGTCCTTGGCGATTTCGCCTACGACCGTGACTACGGATGGAGCGTCGAAGACATATTCCACTCGCTCAATGGCCACAAGCATTTGATTCAAGGCAATCACGACGAGCATGAACAACACGCAAAGGTGCTTGACTTGCCGTGGGAGAGCCAGCAAACCCTGACATCCATCCACGTCGATGGGACTTGGTTCACTCTCTGTCACTATGCGATGGAGACATGGCGAGGCTCATCGGGTGGAACGATCATGCTCCATGGTCATAGCCACGGATCAATGAACCGAACGATCCCGTATCGTTTCGACGTTGGTGTTGACGTTTGGGATTACCGACCCGTTCCTGCTCAGGTTTTCATCGACTTGGCTGCTGGGCAAACATTTGAACCGCAGGATATGCATGGCGCACCCGGCTACTACGGAAAAAGTTACGAGTGATGCCGTTTTTTGAGGACCGGGACTACCCAGACGAACCGAGGATTGACGCAAGAACACACATTTGTCAAGTGGAAGATTTGGATTATTCTCAAGTTGATCACGGACGAATTTCTTGCACTGCTTGCTTTCGGGTCTGGAACTTTGTAACCAAGTGGCCGAAAGGCTGGTGGCCAAGCCCATGTCCGAAGTGCGGAATACCCGCCGAACGATGTTTCCACTACGGAAAAAGGAAATACACTAAGTCTTATGAGAGTTGAAGTTTGGATCAGCAACGATATGTTCCGATTCAAGGGCACCGATGTCACCGACTATGCCCGAAGCCTTCGTTTCATTTACGAGGACAAAGTTTCGGAAACACCGAAGGCCGCTGCTGAAAGACTTTGGAAAGTGACCAACGGAGTCAAGTCGCTCCTTGATCCAGATGAACTGCAACTCCGAAACGACTGGGACAGCCAGATTGGTGGCTTCACTTTCGGCATGGGGGATGCAATCTTCGCTGAAGGTCAAGTCATCGAATGCGCTCGTGGCGAATTTGTCAAGGGCGAAACCAAAGATGGTCGTCCGTACATCGGAATTCAACCCAAGTAAGCAAGAAGCCCCGACCACAGCGGATCGGGGCTTCTCGTCATTCTGGGAGGAATGAATTCTTAGGCAAGAAGTGCGTCCCAAGTACGAGGACCACAGATGCCATCAGCAGCCAGACCACGGCTTGACTGGAATGCCCGAAGTGCACGATCCGTAGCCGGACCGAAGACTCCATCTCCAACGAGGCGGAATCCTTTTGCGTTCAGACTAAGTTGCATGATCTTCACCGCACCACCTGTGCTTCCTTGACGAAGCACCTGACTGCGAGCATCGTTGAGTGCAGCAAAGAACTCATTTGCTGGGTTGACTTCCTGAACTGCGGGCAGGTTGCTGAGGAACACGAACAAGTCGTGAGTTGCTTGTTCGGTTGCTGGTCCCCAGATGCCATCGGCTCCGATTCTCAGATTCTGTTGCCAGACTGCAACTGCGGCTTGGGTTTTAGGACCGTAAGAACCGTCTTGGGTTACACCAACGATTCCTTGAATCTGGCGAACTTTGTCTCCAGTTGAACCCGGACCCCAGACTGCTTGCGGCGGGATTGGTGTTGGTTCTGTTGGGGTTGGCGGGGCTACCGGGGCGACCCCTGCGTGTCGTTCAATTGCTTGAAGGAGGAGTGAGTCGAATATCCAACGATCAGGGCGACGACTCCATGCGTCTGAACGATCTGCTGGCTGAACATCACCGTGATGTGCAAGTCCGGGTCGATCTTTGACTTCTTCACCGATGAAGTTTGAAGCCGAAGCGATGTCGATGTTGTTCCGTCGCCAGAACGCAACGATTTCACGAGCCATGTTGTCGATCTCGGTGTGAGTTTCTGGGATGTCTGGGTTGAGGTCAGCGGAACGTGCGGCAATGGCGATCATCCAGCACCGACTGTTGTAGCCCGAAGCAGCAACTCCGAAGGCCACATGGTCATCTGGCATGAGATGCACTGCGGCATTGGGTTCTGAATCGACTATGACGTGGTAACTGCCCGCATCCTGCCTGCGCGAAATGAAGGCCGCTGTGTTCTCTGCTGAGGTGTATCCGCCAGAACCTTCAGTTGTGTGGATAACCACACCACCAGAGATGCCGTTTTGGCGTGACGGCCAGAACTGTCGGCTTGCGGGGGGATTGTCAAGAAGGTAATAGCCCATTAGGACTCCTTTTGTTTTAACCGATGTTGGTTTGTTTGTATCACTACTGGGGGAGGTTGACTGTGCACGAGATCGTGTTTCCGTCAACCCCGATCACTTCAAGGGTCATGGACTCCAGCAGGATGTCTGTTAATTCTGCCACTACGTCCCGCTCGTCGTCAGTTATCTCTCCGTCTTCCGACATGAGGTCAAGTAGAACGAGGCCGATGTGGTCCCTGATTTGAAGAAGTGCATCAGAATTTGTTGACATGGTTGCATCCTATCCGATATGGGTCTATGATCTTTGCACCCCAGTCAAGGGGTTACTACAAGTATGTGGGTAAAACCCACCCAAGAGAGAGAAGTATTATGAATAACGCTCAGGTAACCATCGTTGGCAACGTCGTTGCCGACCCAGAGTTGAAGTTCCTGACTAACGGTAGCGCAAAACTGGGATTCTCAGTTGCGTGTGACCGATCATGGAAGAAGGGCGACGACTGGGAAACCCAGACTTCGTTCTTCAACGTCATTGCATGGCGTGATGTGGCAGAAAATGCAGCCGATGTCATTGCAAAAGGACTTCGTGTTGTTGTTAGTGGGCGACTTGAACAGCGTTCGTGGGAAACCCCAGAGGGTGAAAAGCGATACGCAATCGAAGTTGTTGCAGACGATGTAGCAGTTTCTGTCAAGCACGTCGAAGGAATCACTCGTCGTCAGCGCAGCGAAGGCAAGGGTCAAACCCGACGCAAGGGCGACGGTCGTGAATCCATTCCGGGCTATGTGGACTTGGATAAGGAAATGGCCAAGTCAATGGCTAAGCCGGAACGAGTCGTTCCCGAAGAAGAGGCTTGGTGACATCGGGACTTCGGGGACGGGGCGGAAACAAACCGTCCCCGAACAACCAAAGGAGTGAAAGATGACAGCACAAGAATTAATTGACTCCTTGCCGGAAGGTTTGAGGGGAACTCTTCAGATTCATATGTTTGACCGAGAGATGGTTCCGACCGTTGGGTTCCCAGAACTCCGTCAGGTCGCAGTTCATGTTTATCTTGGTGGGACGATCACTCGTGCCGTGCTTGCAGAGGCCGAAGCGAAACTTCCTGCATGGCTTGAACGACAAGAACTTGCTCAGGCCCGACAGGGTGGAATCATCGAAGCGATCTTTGAGAAGTATCCGCTTGATGACCCAGAGAACGTTCCAGATTGGCCGTGGCTTCCATGGGGGCCGCTGATCCGAGAGGACTGGTCTGATGAACTCACAGATTCGCTTGACGCAGCCGAAGCGTATCTCCAAGATTGAAGTCGTAGATGAGTGGAGGCCGATTGATGTGGTTTTCATCATCCTCGTAACTGCTATTAGTTTTATGTTTGGGTATTGCTTCTTCAATCTGATAGCGAGACTCAGTGGGCGAACGTCATAAGGCTCCGAGGAGTGAAGTTGTTTCCGTGCGTCGAATCGGTTCGTATGGAACGACATTCTGGGAGCATCAACTTGATTGTGGTCATGTGGAGCGGAGGAAGCGTCAGTCTCCGAAGTCCCGTATCGGCTGTAAAACCTGCAAGCAGAACGAGAGTCTTCTGGTCAACATCCTCAAGAACGAGGAGGAGCCGGGTGACTCAATTGCGGTGGAGTTGGAGGTGATTCGGTTGACTGCTGGGATTGCCGCAGCACTTGGTGTTCCGCAGGAGGCCGTAACCGTAAGCGTCAGTGCCGATTCGGGTAAGCCGAGGGTTGCTGGGGCGATGGTTTGGTTGCATCTTCAGGCCGCAAAAAATGTTGCGTTGCGACTTGACAAAACTCAAGACTTTGATAGTGTTACCGAAATCTTCTAATAACTAACTACCAACACATACAAGGAAACAAATGAACAGCACCGAACGTCTTACCCGCAATGACCAAATCGTCACCGATCACAATGACGGACTCCGAAACACGGAAATTGCACAAAAGTATGGAGTCTCAGTAGCGACAATTATGAGTGTCGTCCGAGAAGCACGAGACAAGGGACAAGTAACCCGTCCCATCCGAAGTCGATCAAAGCAACACGCCGAACAAACCGCTCAGCGAACAGCACGGATCATTGAGATGTACCAGTCAAAGATGTCGATGGCCGAAGTTGGGGAAAAGTTTGGAATTTCCCGTGAACGAGTCCGGCAAGTCCTCAAAGAAAACGGAGTCGAATCCCGAAGCATCGGGTCGTACCACACCAGCAAATACAACGACTGGGCCGTCACAAACGGAGATGCAATCAACGCCAAGTTCGATGAACTCCGGTCCATCAACAAGGTTGTCGAAGCAATGCCAGAATTCTCAGAGAGTTGGATTCGCAAATTCCTCTCACCACGAAAGAATGAAACAATCCACTCAGCAAAGTTCCATCGCTTCTGGACAAACGAACGAATCGTTGAAGTCCTCCGCATGGCAGCAAGTCATGACCATCGACTCACCGTCAAGATGTATAACGACTGGCGAGAAAGCGGTGTGACTTACGAAGGACGCACACCACCCACTTACACATTGATCATTTGGCGATTCGGTTCATGGCGCAAGGGAATTGAGACTGCGGGGCTTCTGAGCACCCGCACAACGAAGCGTATTTACCGACGCTCATGGTCTTCCGAAGATGTCCTCAATTCCGTTCGCTCATACGTCAAACAGTCACTTGACAACGAATCAAGGCCGACGTTCGCTGGTTACGAGGCTTGGGCAAAAGCATCCCGTGGAGAACATCCGAGTGGCTCATACCTCCGTTGGTCAACCGGAAAAGGCTGGGCTGGGTTGCTCCGTGAGGCGACTTCGTGATTCCCACTGCTGGGAATGTTCTTTACCCACATGAAGCCAAATGGCTGAAAGCCTGCGATGTCCTTGCACCGATCTTTTCGACCTGTGCAAAACGTCAATACTTCGCCGTAGTGCTTGCACCAAATAAGCGAGTTGCTGGTGTTGGATACAACGGGTCTCCACCCGGAATGGCCCACTGTGTCGATGGTGCCTGTCCTCGGCTGCACGAGGGTGCTGCAAACGGGTCGAACTACGACTCATGCATCTCTCAGCACGCTGAGGCGGGCGCACTCCTCTGGTCGGATCAGTCGCTCCGTCAGGGTGGAACGCTCATCGTCAACGGACCCCCATGCATGGGATGCGCCAAGTTGATTGCTTCATCAGGGGTGTCTCGGCTGGCGTGCTATTCGGATTCCTCGTATCAGGACTGGAACTCTGTGTCAGACTTCTTGGTCTCTGGGGGAATTACTGTTGTTGAAAGGGCAAGGCCGTGACTGAAGAAGAACTTGATGAGATGATCCGTGTCGTAAGACAGGATGCTGGTTTAATCAAAGTCTTCGTGAAGGACGAAGGGGTTCACACTGATCTCCGTCCAATCCTGATCGAACAAATGAAAGAGCACAAGCGGGTGATTGCTGAACTCGCAGAGTCCCGTAAAGAGGCGAAAGACCTCAACGAACGACTTACCCGTGTTGCCAACAGGGACTGGTGATTAGATGAATGCCGAGTCGGTATGGACGTGGGTTCTGTTTGGGTTTGAACTCATGGGGATCACTGGGATGTGGTTCATTGGCCGCAAACTTTGGTGGGGATGGGCAATCGTGCTCACTCACTCCATCCCTTGGTTTATTTATTCGGTGATTTACGACAAGCCGGGGTTCATTGCGATGTCGTTCATGTGGTGGTCAATGAACTTCTTCAACATGGTGAAGTGGCGTAAAGAAGAACGATCAACTGCCGCAGACCCAAGTGACTTCGGTAGTCAAAGTCGCTAATTCAGACAAACTGATCTGGGTGTTTGGGAGTGGAAACTGGGATTCGACTGTTGGTTCCGATCCATCAACGCAGGGCATTCCGCCCGGTATGCGATTCCCGTTTTCGTCGTAACCCCAGAACAATCTGAGGAGTGGGCTGCATCCCCAGAAGTCCCGTGGTCCTGCTTTGGACAACTGGTTCTGTGTCATGCCGGTGTAGTCGGGGAAGGGGTGCACCTGATCACATCCGTCGATCAGGTCGATGATGTCTCCGGTCGCTTCGTCAATTGCTGTGGTTTGCTGACTGATGATGGTGCTAGTCGTGCTGCTGGTACTTGTCGAACTCGTACTGCTGCTGGTCGAACTGGTTGTTTCGCTGACTGATGTGATCGTGTTGGTGTCGATTGGTTCTTGCGCTTGAACGCCAACAGTCGCCACCCATGTGAGAGTGACGACTGTGAGTGCGCCAAGCCCGAAGGCTATTGCGTTCTTCATTGTTTATCTGCTACGAACTTCCGTCCGGCGACGACACCATTGGCGATGATCTTGCTGAACTGGTTCATCTTGGCTCCGACTTCCTTCATCGAATCGTCTTCGTTGGGAGCGAATCCCATGACGAACTTTTCGGAGTAGACGACAATGATGACTTTCTCATCGAATGTCGGGATGACGATAGGGCCGTCTCCGTCGATGGTCGATGCCGGTGCTGT
>Ga0315909_10005160_pt1 | contig 15121 bp, 9 predicted proteins | sample LakEriMetagenome_11_FD_203527 | JGI IMG/M metagenome (GOLD analysis project Ga0315909, IMG submission 203527) | Freshwater fungal communities from buoy surface, Lake Erie, Ohio, United States - Buoy 2 MA125 | ecosystem: Environmental > Aquatic > Freshwater > Lake | place: USA: Lake Erie, Ohio...
CTGCTGATGATACTGTTGCGCTGTTAGCATCGTTGATAATTAAAGGAGTTTTATTAACAAATACTTTACTAGTATTGTTCCATTCACCGATACCAAACTTAGAGCTAGCAGTGTCAATCCAATAAGTTCCTGATTCTGGGTCACCCTTTGGCTCAGAAGATGTTTGTACCAATTGAGACAAATCAATATCTGCACGTACTACATATGCTCTAGAACTAACGCCTAAAGAACTGTATGCGGCTTGCAAACCGTATTCGTTTAATTCTCCACCATGTACAGCATTTCCGCTGCCATCGGTATAAAATAGAGGTGTGCCAAATGTATCAGTTAAGTCTCGTTGACTAGTAATAGTCCAAACTTTTCCTAAATTTGATAATAGCGTCCCTGGTGCAACGCCGCCTGAAGGTGTGCTTTTGTTTGCTCTTGTAGCAACAAAAATAATAGGTACGGTGCCAGGTAGTGCTGTATTGTAAAAACTTTCATCAATAACTGTTACTTGTACGCCGGGTGATGTTAATCCTGCCATTTGTTAATCTCCTCAATGGATTCTCGCTTGAAGTATTTAGCGGTTTGGTAATTTTTTACCTAGTTAAATACAGACGAAAAGGGTAGTAAAAGGGCGTGAATGAGAAAATTATGTAAAAGTTGTGATAAAAGACCAGTTGCTATTAACTATTATAAAGAGGGCAAACCTTTTTATAGATCAAAATGCGATCACTGTGCTCGCGGCAGCAAGGAAGGATTACCAAAATGGTATAAGGCTGGATATCGGCAAAAAAACAAATGCGACAAATGTGGGTTTTTTAGCAAATATTTTCAGCAATTTAATGTGTACCATATAGATGGTAATTTAGATAATTGCAGGCATTCTAATTTAAAAACAGTGTGCGCGAATTGCCAACGGATATTACACGGACTTAATCTTCCTTGGCGGCAAGGGGATCTATCACCAGATTTTTAATCTGTTCAAAAAGTGCATCAATAGTAGTGTCGTTGTAGACAGTGTGATCAATAGCACCTCCAACCCATGCAGTTTCGCTAGCATGAATTTTAAGTTGTGCTAATCTAGCCTTACTCAGACTCCACGTAGCATTACCATCAGGTCCTGCATTTACACTAACTGCGGCATCATACCATTCAGGATTGTCACCTCGTTTGATACGTACTACAATTCCGCCTGCATTGTGAATAGCTTTAATTTCGTTGGGAAAACGTACATCACTGATAACAATGTTGTCGCCAGTTTTACGCATTTTGTTTTCTAGGCTAGCAATCCAAATATCGTCGTGAAATCCGTTGCGGCAAACTTCGGTGCCCCACAGTTGCAACATTAATCGAGGAGTGATATTTCTGCCTAGACGATCACTCCACCATGTATCGGGTTGTTCTCGCCATTCACGGGCTTCTTTTGTACGGCCTTCCAATAAAACTCGATCCCAACCAAAAACACAGGCTACTGCATCTTTAAGAGTGTTTGCAAACGAGTCTCGTCGATAACCGTGAAAGTTAACCAAATAATCTGCGGCAGTGTCTTTGCCCGAACCAATGAACCCAACAAACCCTACTATCATAGTATCTCCTGCGATAGTATAATTTATTACATTTAGATGTAAGTGTCAAATATTTTTTAGCCAACAATGAATGTCAATGGATTACTACCGTCTGGCTTCAGCTTTTAGTGCTGTTCCGTTTAAGCTAGTGCCGCCCTGCGGACTGGCAATAGTTTGGAATTTTTCGCGAGCTTCACCTAACATAAGTTTACTCACTGCTAGCGAATAATCCTTAAGCCAAATGCCTGCGTAGGGGTCTGTGAACAATGCAAAATCTGGTCTATGATTGTACAACCAAAGTAAAATTTCTTCTTCGCCTCTAGGTCTTTGTAAAATTGTAATTTTTTTAGTGGTAGCATTCCATAAAAAATCAATCTCACTTCCGAACATTTTACCTACAAGTTTCTGATAGCTGGCAAATGCAAAATATGTTGCCAATCCGCCCATATTTGAAGAAGCCATTAAATAGGTGTTAGTATAAGCTAAGTTAAACGGCTCAAATATAGTACCACCGTCGCCACCGCCTGTTCTAGAACCTATACTTCTACGAAATACCTGTCTAACTTGCATAACTTCAGGGGCAAGAATATATTCGTTTTGATTTTCATGTAGAGTCATGAAACCATAACTTTCTTCTGTGCTGGCCTGACTTCGCTGACGAAATTTTGCCAACGCCCTGTCAATAGCAATGTTGTAGTGCTTGGGTTCGAGTTCTATATCAATCATGCCGTCACCTAGCATGGTTTTAATATACTCCATTATTTGTTGTCTAGAAATTTCTGAATCAGTCATAAGCATATTTAGTTGTATTCTACTTCAAAATTTATAGATAGTTCGTTGCAAACAGTTCAATAAATACAACACTATGCCACGCTTATCACTATACCGTCCCGAAAAGGGCAATGATTTTAAATTCTTAGATCGTACAATTAACGAGCAGTTTCAGGTTGGCGGGACTGACGTTTTTGTTCACAAATATCTAGGACCAGTTAACCCCGAAGAAGGGGCATCAACGCCCGGAATACCAACAAATACTAATCCCATCGGTGAGTTAGGTATACAAGATTTAATCTTTTTAGAAAATCGAGATAGACACTATGATCCTAATATCTACAGCATTCGTGGAATTTACACCATGCAAGATATAGATTTTAACCTCAGTCAGTTTGGTCTATTTTTAACTAACGATAATATAATGATAACGTTTCACTTGAGCGGAACTGTTGATTCATTAGGTAGAAAACTCATGCCAGGAGATGTGCTAGAACTACCGCATCTAAAAGATGAATATGCACTAGACGACGCTATGATTGCGCTTAGAAGATTTTATGTAATAACCGATGTGTCTAGAGCCGCTACAGGATTTAGTCAAACCTGGTATCCGCATTTACTTAGAGCAAAATGTGAACCGTTAGTTGACAGTCAAGAGTTCAAGGAAATTCTTGATGCACCTGCTGGTACAGGCAATCAGACTCTTAGAGATGTATTGTCTACGTACAATCAAAGTATAGAAATTAATAGATCAATTATTGCTCAAGCAGAAGCAGATGTACCGTTTGCAGGATATTCTACTGACAGTTTATTCAGCATTCCTCTTAACGAAGATGGCACAGTTGATTATGCAGATACATCAGTTACCGATGTAACTGTTGATAGTAATAGTTTAGACGCATCTGCAATATTAGCTAATTCTGCTAAAAATTTATATGTAGGTTATCTAACAGACAATGGCTTACCCCCTAACGGAGCTGCTTATTCGTTTGGTATAGACTTTCCCAAAGGGCCGTCAAACGGGCAGTTTCATTTGCGGACTGATTATTTTCCAAATAGGTTGTTTAGATATGATGGCAGACGTTGGATAAAATATGAAGACAACGTAAGAATGACCATGACTAATTTAGGAACTGGTCAGACTGCGCCAACTGCTGCATATCCTGGCCAGCCTGTAAGATTGACACAGAAAGGAACTTTTGTCAATAACAATAATACTGCAACAATTAGCGGAAAAGTTGTTCAAGAAAAACAAGCCCTATCAAAAGCACTAAAACCAAAGGCAGATAATTAATGAGTGATTATTTTTATGACGGGCAGGTCAAACGATACCTAACCCAATTTATGAGATTGATGAGCAACTTTAGTTACAAAGATGCCAAAGGACAACTAGTGGAGGTCCCTGTTAGATACGGGGACATGAGCAGGCAAGTTGGAAATATTTTAAAGAAAAACAGCGAAAATATCATGCAGAGTGCGCCGTTTATTTCTTGTTATATAAAAGATTTGCAGCATGACCGAAATAGAATGCAAGATCCTACATTTATTAGCAAGGTGCAAATACGAGAACGAGAATTCAATGAAGAAACTGGTGAATATTCAAGAAATCAAGGCGCTGGCTATACTGTAGAGAGATTAATGCCAACTCCTTATCTAGTGACATTTTCAGCAGACATATGGAGTACCAATACTGATCAAAAGCTGCAACTATGGGAACAAATTGTTGTATTTTTTAATCCCAGTTTAGAGCTTCAAAGTTCTGACAATTATATAGACTGGTCTAGTTTAAGTGTTGTTGAATTAGTAAATCAAACTTTTGAAACTAGAACAGTGCCTCAAGGACTGGAGGGAGAGATCAGTGTTGCAAGTTTGCAATTCAGTTGTCCTATTTGGATAAATCCTCCTGCTAAAGTTAAAAAGTTAGGAATAATTACCAAAGTTATTTCAAATGTATTTGTATCTGGAGCACTAAACGGAGTAACTGAAGAAGGTGCGTACAAAGATATTTCGTTAACTAATCTGTTTACTGGGGATGTGCTAGTAGGAAAATCTGTAGTAACTCCTGGAAATTTTGGACTATTGGTTCTAAACAATACTGCATCTTTGCTTCCTATTAAAGAATCTGTTCCTACAGAATTGACATCTAATGCTGACCTAACCAACAAGCAGAATTGGTACAGTATCTTAGATTTATATCCAGGTCAATTTAGGGCAGGCCTTAGTCAACTGAGGTTAAGAAAAGAAGACGGAACTGAAATTGTAGGCTATATAGGAGTTAATCCGTTAGACGATTTTATTATTAACATTAACTTTGACGCCGACACTGTTCCGGGAAATACAATTTTAGCAGGTAGGGGAACAGTTGATGCAATCATAGATCCTCAAAAATTTAATCCAGCAAATAAGGTTACAGGGACTAGATACTTAATACTTGAAGATATAAATCCCGATAGAGATACCTTTCCTGGATACTTTGGTCCACAGGCGTGGAAGAACGCCAACACTAGTGATTTTAAAGCATCTGCTAACGACATTATAGAGTGGGACGGAGCATTTTGGAATATTATATTCGATAGTACTACTATTCAAGCAGTGGTTTATATAACTAATACATTCACTGGTATTCAATATAAATGGAATAACTTAGACGGTATATGGCAATGGTCTAAGAGTTATGAAGGTATATATGATCCAGGATCTTGGCGTTTAGTTCTATGAATACAATAACATGCAGTGGTGGTCTTTTTCTTTCAAAAGACACTAAAAGGTTTCTATTTTTATTAAGAAACAAAGGTAAAACTGCAAAAACGTGGGGATTTGTTGGCGGAAAAAAAGACCCTGTAGATCTTACACCGTATGACACTTTGACTAGAGAAATTCGAGAAGAAATTGGATTTCTTCCTAACATACAAAAATTAATTCCACTGGAACACTATGCTAGTCAAGATCAAAAATTTAATTATAACACTTATATCTTAATTGTAGATAAGGAATTTATTCCTAACCTTAACGACGAGCACATATCTTATGCCTGGTCTAGTTACGAAGGATTTCCAAAACCTCTGCACCAAGGAGTAAAATCTAGCTTAAACAATAAAGTTATCAAAGGTAAGATAGATCTTATTCTAGAGTTAATTTAATTAAACGTATTCTTCTAGTTGTCCTAATACAATCCAGACTCCGCCAGTCCTAATTAATCGCAATTTTTGTACTTCAATTCTGTTTGCCGTAGCTGTTGGTGCTGCATTATATCTTGCACTAACACCAACTCCATTAATTTGTATAATATTTGCATAAAAACCTGTAGAAGAATTTTGATTTAATATTAGTTCTACATTAATTTCTCTATCATTAGTTGTAGGAACATTTGTAAAATTGGCTGTAAAATTGGAAGTCATTCCAGTATGATAGAATTTACTAGCAACGTTCAAATCATGTACTACTAACCCGGTAGCAGTTGTTATAGTCAAAATAGGGTGTATGTGCCTAGTTGCAATTAAATTTCCAACTGCTGTTATATTCTGAGCAGTTACAGTTTCAAAAACGTTAATTGAGCCGCCAACTCCTAGGCCGCCCCCTAATACTAAAGAACCTGTAGTAGTTGATACAGAATTAGTTATAACAGGAATTGCAGCACCAGTAGGTCCTACACTGAGTAAACTATTTGTAAAAGATACAGCGTCCTGTAAAATACGTAATGTACCAAAAGATGATAACATTACAATACCTGATGTGTTTCCAGACAATCTAATATACGGTGATTGATTGATAACAGAGTTAGTTAACGATATACCTAGTTCAGCAGTCGGTAGCACAGAAGCTACTGCCGACGAAACAGATATTTGGCTAGCTGCCAATGTTGTTCCGTTAAATGTTAAATTATTTGAAAATACAGTTGTATCAGCAGCAGATTGATAAGGAATTTGATTTGCAATACCAGCACTGATATTATTAGACTTTATACTTGTTAAAGAAAGAGTAGCAGTGTTTGCATTGTTTGCATTGGTAACAACTCCAGTAATCAATCCGCCAACGTAAACATCTCCAGTAATTCCAGCTCCGCCAGCAACAGTTAATGCACCAGTGCTTACACTAGTAGACTGCGCTGTTGATACAAGTGCTAATTGGTTTGCAGTTACAGTACCAGCAATGCCAGCTCCGCCAGCAACAGTTAATGCACCAGTGCTTACGCTAGTAGATGAAGTAGCCGCAGTAATTTCAACTGATGTAAATCCTCCAGTATTTTTTGTGCCTGCTCCAACAGTTCCAGTTAATGGACCGTTAAGTGATGTAGAATGCACTGCACCATGAACACCAATACCGCCTGTTATTTTTAATGCACCAGTACCGGTTGAAATTGAAGGGGCTCCTCCTGTAATTTCAGCGCTGCTGGCTCTTAATAATTTGTTAAGATCCCAGCTGTCTGTTGCACTACGATATAATATTGTAGGTTGTGTTACCGGACCTTCGACTGTAAATCCTGCGCCGTCTGCTGCGGCTGCGTTAATAGCGCCTTTGGATAAAATTATATTTTTATCAGTAACTTCTAAATTTGTAGAATTTATAAAAGTTGTAGTTCCGTTTACTTGAAAATTTCCACCAACGTAAACATCTCCGGCAATTCCTGCGCCGCCGCTAACAATTAATGCACCCGATGTTGTACCTGTACTAAGAGTTGTATTTGATACTAATAAACTTTGTCCATCGTATCTAAAATTAGCGTCAAACGTAGTAGTACTTGGTGCTGATTGAAAAGGAATATATGTGGCAAGGCCGCCGTTGATATTAGTTGCTGTAGATGCAAATGCAACACTAATAGCTGCGGTTGTAGTCCATATAGGAATAACGCCGTTACTTAACAAAATAGAACCAGTAGTGGCAATGTTTATAAAACCAGTTGTACCGGTAGATAATTGATAAACTAAATCGCCAAATTGTCCGCCAGCAAGAGAAACTGCCCTGGAAGATGTTGAAATAATACCAGTCACTGTGCCATTAAAAGTTGCACCGTTATATACTACTAACCTGCCGCCAACATGAACATCTTTACCAAAGCCAGCGCCACCAGATACTACTAAATCTCCTGTTGAAGTATTAACAGCTTGATTATTGCCTACTAGAAAAAATCTATCAAGTACATTATTAAAATCTCGACGCCAACTATTAGTTCCGAGATTGTAATTATATTTGATTCCGTTAAGAATTACCTGTTGGCCGTTTGTTGGATTTAGTGGAAGAGACATCTTTTTAAATTCCTATGTTATTTGATAATGCATTCAACTAAATCATTTTCGCCGTCTGCTAATGCAAAACCTAGTGGCGGTTTGCCATTATCGTCTGTGCAAGCATGACCATTTTCAGTAGGCCAAATAGGTTGACCCTTCTTAACTGCACCTTTGATTTTAACCGGGAGTCTTCCAGTCAATCCCACTGCTTGCCCTTTAGATTCGCTGTTCATCAAATATGCAGGGTTTGCACTGATAACACCTAGCACATAACAATCCTTACCTGTTACCATAGTTACTTCTTGTTCACCACCTACCATAACAACAGTACCTGTTTCGTATTTTTGATCTGTTAGATATTTTTCTGCCAAGTCCGCATAACGTGCGCGAGTCGCTTCACCTACAAATATTGTAGCATGAATTTCAGAGTAACCAGTCATATACAAGTTGCCAGGGCCAAATGCATAGTTAGCGCCATCTGAGTATAGATACTTGTTTCGGAAGAATGGACCAAACGAAAGTTGTCCGCCTGAACCAAAATTTGACTGGAGTGCGCCAGTGCATGACACTGTACCTGCACCGTCGTGTGTAAAATTACCATTACCTGCTAATATATTACTACTATTCTTAAAAATTACATTATTAGCACTACCAACACCGGATAGGTCGCCACCGGATCCTGTAAAACCTACGCCACCAACACTACCTCGATAACCTACGCCGCCAATACTACCAGTTACACCAGCACTGCCTTTATAACCTTCGACACCTCGAATACCTTGCGAACCTTGAGCACCAATACTGCCTTGGACTCCCGGTTGTCCTCGGGCACCTTCACTGCCTCGGAAGCCAGTTCCTTGACTGCCTTGATATCCAACACTACCAATACTACCCTGGAAACCCTTGTCGCCTCGGTCTCCTACAGATCCTTTTACACCTGTGCTACCTTGCCAACCTAGATTACCTGTACTTCCTTGGAAGCCTGCACTACCTCTAACACCAGCACTACCAAAATAACCTTCGCTACCTCTAAAGCCTCTATCGCCAATGCTGCCAGCAAAACCTTCACTACCACGGAAGCCAACAAAACTAGATCCGGCGTAGCCAACTTCGCCTCGGCTACCTTGATAACCTGCACTGCCCTTGAATCCTTCACCGCTACTACCGCGGAAGCCAGGACTACCAATAAATCCTACACTGCCAGTAACACCAGCACTGCCTCTAAATCCAGTTCCTTGACTGCCTTGATATCCAACTTCGCCTTTACTGCCCTGGAATCCTGCACTACCGTCAAATCCAGTAATACCTTGACTGCCTCTATATCCCGCACTACCGCCGTAACCAGCTCCTGCGCTACCTTGGAAACCTACACTACCCGAGAATCCGCTACTGCCTCTATATCCAGTGCTGCCAGAAAAGCCTACAACTCCGATTGATCCTGCATAACCTGCACTGCCAACAAAGCCCGAACTACCTCTAAAGCCTGCACTACCGTCAAAACCTTCACTTCCGGTATATCCAACTGAACCTTGGAAACCAGTGCCTTCACTACCTGTATAGCCTGTAAATCCGCGACTTCCTTGATATCCGACACTACCGTCAAAGCCTTCGCCGCCTTGACTACCTCGGAATCCTTCGCTGCCCTTATATCCAGCACTGCCTTGGAATCCTGAAATACCCTGACTGCCAAAATAACCTTCACTTCCGCGGAATCCTTCGCTACCACCGTAGCCGGTACCTGCACTACCTTGGTATCCAACACTGCCGCGAACACCTGCAGATCCTACATAACCTTCGCTTCCACGGAAACCAGTATCACCAATGCTACCAGCAAAACCTTCACTACCTCTAAAACCAGAGACACCTACACTTCCCGTAGGACCAACTGCACCTACACTGCCTCGATATCCTTCGCTGCCACGGAATCCTTCTACGCCACGACTACCTTGGAAGCCTTTGTCGCCCACACTACCAGAAAAACCAGTTTGTCCGATTCCGCCTGCACTACCGGTAAATCCTGCTCCTGGAATACCCTGGCTTCCTGCAAATCCAAACGATCCAGTAAATCCTTGACTTCCTGTAAAACCAAGACTACCTGCGTATCCAAATGATCCTGCGTAACCTGAACTTCCAACAAAGCCTGCGCTACCAGTCCAGCCAGCACCACGACTACCAGTAAATCCAATACTACCTACATAGCCTTCGCTACCTACATAGCCTTCGCTACCAGTAAAGCCGGCACCTTGACTACCTGTGTAACCAATACTACCATCGTATCCGGGAATAGTACTTTGACTGCCTGTAAACCCTCTGCTGCCGTTGTAACCAATACTACCAGTATAACCTAAACTACCAGCATAGCCTTCGCTACCGATAAATCCTCGACTACCAGTAAATCCAATACTACCAGTAAATCCGATACTACCGGTATATCCTTCACTACCCACAAATCCAGCACCTTGACTGCCCGTAAACCCTCTAGATCCAGTAAATCCGATACTACCAGTAAATCCAGCACTACCTTGAAATCCGACGCTACCAGAAAATCCTGTACTACCTTGAGGGCCAACACTGCCAACAAATCCTGTGTCACCGCGACTTCCGCCAAAGCCTCTAGATCCTGCAAATCCAATACTGCCAGTAAATCCAGTTAAGCCAACGGATCCGGTAAATCCACGACTACCCGAATAACCTAGTTGACCTACAGCACCTGCACTACCTACAAATCCAGTATCTCCCTGACTTCCGCTATAACCGTCACTACCTGTAAAACCTCTACTGCCTGTAAATCCAAAACTACCAGTAAAACCTATAGGACCTTGGCTACCTGTAAATCCTAAAGCACCTTGACTACCACGGGCTCCTGTTGATCCAACATAACCTTCACTACCAGTGTAACTTTGACTACCAGAGAATCCGATACTACCTGTGAATCCTACACTGCCAACATAACCTTCACTACCAGTGTAACTTTGACTACCGGTATATCCGATACTACCAGCGTATCCAAGACTACCAGTGTAACCAACACTACCAACATAACCTTCACTACCAGTGTAACTTTGACTACCTATGAATCCCGGAGTACCTTGGCTACCGGTATAACCAACGCTACCAACATAACCTTCACTACCAGTAAATCCAGAACTACCTGTAAATCCTCGACTTCCTGAAAATCCAATATCGCCCTTGCTACCAGTAAATCCGCCAGCAGGACCTTGAGGACCTTGAATACCTTGACTACCTGTAAAACTACTACTACCAACGAATCCAGCTGTAGCAACAGTTGTGGAAAAGAATGGTCCAGTTATGTCTAACCATGCATATTGTACGCCGTCATATGTATATTCATACATGACGTCACTAGTAGGTTCGTACCAGAAGTCGCCTTCTCTTGATTCAGCAGACGGTGGAGGGTTAGGACCAGTGTAAAAATTAGGAATTCTAAAACTATCACGACCACCATGATTAATAGGTTGAGAATTAGGAACTGTTAGGCCTTGTAAAAACGTAGTTTCTGTACTATCTACAAATATTTGTCCGTCGGTACTGGCTCTTAAAGTTATGTCTATGCCAGGTTGTGCTTGAACAGTACCTGTATTAAATTCTAAATTTCCAAGACTACTGGCATATTGTGTTCTTGATACGCTGTCAGTAATTAATGTAAAGCCAGTGCTAGTAGACGGACTTGGGCCAAGTGCAGGCTGGGCACCTTCTAACGATATAAAGTCCCCACTACCGCCTTCGCGTTCTACCGATCCGTCAAGTATTTTAGGCATTAGCTGTCTCCAAGACACTTAGTGTAATACGTAGTGTACCAGAATTTGTAGACCAACATCTAACGCTGTCTAAACTTTCCACTATCATCTTGCCCGTTGTTAACGATGCAGCATTGTTTGCAGGAATTCTATAATTTTGTACCATAGGTGTAAATGTATTTGATGTTTGTCCACCATTACCCTGCGCATCTGGCAAAACAGCTAGTCTTCTAAAATGACCAAAATTTACAACTTGCGTCGAAGAACTGATGTTAGTAACTTGCGTCATTAGAATAATAGCAGTAGTACCAATAGGTGCGGTGTAAATCGTGCCAGTTGAATTATTGGTAATAATTGCTGTTTTTGTTTTGAATGTATTTAATGGTATTAAAGCCATGGTATTTCCTTATTATCCTTCTGCGCCCGCTTCGACTGCTAATATAAATGGTGTCATTTGTGCGAACAAACTCTTTGTAAATGTTCGTCCACTTAACACACCAGTTGCTTGACTAATTACTAATCCTGGACCAATACGGAAATCGCCGTTTTGGTCAGTACTGGTAAAGAATACTTTTCCATTATCGATTTGTATAACTTCTCGATTCTGAGCAGGGTCTTTCCTTCCAACTTGCGGCAAGCTGCCGTAGTTGGTTCCTGCGCCTACGTATTCAAATGTGTACCCAAGGGCACTCATATAACTTCTTTGATAGAAACTAATAGTAGCTCCCTCAGGGAACAACAACGGATTTCTAACTTGATCTTCTAAGCTAATAATATGATGTGTCCCTGCTCTGCTCCAATAACTTAGACCAGACATAATAGAATTATAATTGCCGCCAGAAGTTAAATCTAAGATCAATCTTTCTATAATTATGCCAGTGTCTCTCTTACATTTATATGTTTGAGTAGGGTTCATTACATAAATTCCGGCATTGATAACTCGCTGAGTAACTTCGGCAATAATAAAATCTTTGTTTACTCTTAGTTGTTGAATTGCCTGACTTGCTTGAGGAGGAGGTGTTCCTGTTTTTCTAGATGCCGGAGCACTGGCAACTCCACTAGCTACAATTGTAACAATGTCGTTAAATCTGTCAGCAATAAATCCATTAGCGGCAGCGCCACTAAGATTGCTTCTATCTTGAATCTCAGTTAGTTGACCAGATTGCGGAATTACTGTATTGTTTGCAACAACATTAAGAACTAATGTTGTCATAAAAGTCAGTGCATCTAACTCTGCACCCAATTGGCCCGGAATTGCAGAATTTCCTACAGTAACTGGTGGTGGAGCTATTCTACTGCTTAAAACATTATAGTATGCGTTTCCTGTAAACAACAAAGTAAAGAAACTAGGGTTATCAACTTCGCCACCACCTGAAGTAAGTGCTGTACTAATTGTAACACTTTCAAACCCTACATCAGTTACTACAGTCCCTGTAGCAGCATATCTAACACCATTAGCATCAGTAAAACTACCAAATTGATCTCTAACCCATACAGTATGGCCGATGGCAATTCCGTCTGTTACTATTCCTGTAATTCTTACAGTGCCCGTGGTCAACGTTGGCATGACCGGTACCGCTAATAAAAATCCGGGAAGTCCTTGATCGTTTGTATACGGTGTTTCTACAAAGTTACCAAATCCTGTTGTATCAATTAGTATAGTCTCTGGAGGTACAACTTCCATTACTTGACCAATATGAGGCCTTTCATCTGTGTCAGGAATAAATGCCATTACTTCGGCGTTCTGAGGCCAGTATCCGTTAGGATAAAATTGTCCGTTTTGTGTTTGACTACCGCTTTGTGCAAATGTAGGATATGCAGGATTGTAAATTGTTCCTTGGAAATCTAACCTTCCTTTTCCTTTTGCAACTAAACAGAAATCGCCAAAGTTTGCGTTACTGTTTGTAATGGATGCAATTCCACCGTCAGTTACTTCTACCGCAGTTGAGCAGAAAATTGTAAACACAGAAACTAGCTGCGCATATCCGTTATTAATAATGTGAATGCCTCGACCACCTTGATTTACCTGAGTGAACGCATCGTAAACAAATGAGTTAATAGGACTTCTTTCACTAACTACTGCACCGTCTACAAGACTTCCGCCCATCGACCCGTTAGGGTCAATAGTTCTTTGACCCCAATCGTTCAATTCTTGAGCTGTAAACTCTTCATCTAATTTTGGAAACACTGCTGTTTTACCAAAATATAATGTGCCATTGTTAATAGCACCTATTGTAGGATTGTCAATGCCTATAGTGTAAGTAGTTCCAGAACTAATCACTGAAGTTACCTTTGGAGCAATCTTAGTATCATTATTACTAATTCCTGTAGACGCAAACAATCCAACACCGTAATAGCTAGGTGGTGCAACACTAGGTCCATTTTGCATTATGTTTGTTATAATGTCAAAACTTCTTGCAACTGATTGAGATGCGAAATAGCCGCCGTCAAAGAATGTATTAATAATTTGAGATGTGCCGTTGCCAATAGTAGGCGTTACTGGGATATTTTGTATGATATCAAGTGCAATGGCTTTTGCTCTATTGACTGCTGCCACTGTCTGAGGAATTTGTCCCTGGATATAACTCTTAGTTCCTAACCAATAACTAATTCCTGCTTCCACAGCTTTTGTAGTTCCGTGCAAGATAAGATCTTGCGTAACTGCATCTACAATCAATCCTGCATCTCGAGAACATTTTTGTCTATCATATTCAAATGCAAAGAATTGATTGACATAAGCTACTGTTTCTGCTTGAATAAATTCTCTATTTGCATGAATTGCTTGTGAAGCAAAAATAACATCAGAAGAAGTACTTGCTGTTACTGCAATAGGGCTAGGTGCATTTGCAACAGTTGGTCCATTTTGAATAATATTTGTTATAACATTAATCTTGTTAACTGCTGTTGCAATTGTAGAAGTGCTTAAAGTAGAGCCAGCACCAAATACTTGTTTCTCTGCATCTTGATATGCAGCAACTGGTATGCCCCTAACTATGTTTGGAATAATAGAATATATTCTGTTGTATGCTGCAATGGTAGCAGTTGTTTGTCCATATATTGCACTAGAACCGGCGTTAAATCCATAGTAATAAGCACCGCTTTGAATAGCTTGTTTATTACCGCCATACAACAGATCAAAACTAATACTGTCTAAAATAAATCCAGTATCTCTTTCGCATTTAACTCTATCGTATGTCCATCCAGCAGTTTTATTAAAATCTACCCAAGACACTACTTCCTGCTGCATGTAGGCTCGATTAGCTTGCAATATATTAAATGCCTGCTGCGTGTCAATATTAAATGAAGGCTTAATTGAGTTAGGTACAATTTTATCAGTAATACCGCTAACACCATTGATAATAATGTCTAGCATCGCATCAAATTTTTCTGTAACTAAATCAGCTTGAGTAATACTAGCAGATGGCAATGTTGTAATTTGCGTACCTGTAGAATATCTTGGATTTGTAGTATCATTTATAACTAATTTTCTTGCTAGAGATTTTGCATACTGCAAAGCGTTTGTAGTAGTTGTAACTTGGCCAGGAATTACTGTGGTGGTTTGATTCCAATATTGTAATCCAGCAAAAGTACTTTGACTATCGCCTGCCGTTGGGAACAACAAGTCTTGAACTATCGAATCTACAATTAACCCAGCATCTCTATTGCACTTAGATCTATTGTAATAATTTGTTCTAAAAAATTCATTATTTGTTCGTGCTACAACTTCTTCTCTAATAAATTCTTTGTTTGCTTGTAATATTGCAAATGCTCTTTCTATATTTGTTGAAACTGATCTAGTTAAAGATATAGGTTCTTT
>Ga0315909_10005161_pt1 | contig 15119 bp, 7 predicted proteins | sample LakEriMetagenome_11_FD_203527 | JGI IMG/M metagenome (GOLD analysis project Ga0315909, IMG submission 203527) | Freshwater fungal communities from buoy surface, Lake Erie, Ohio, United States - Buoy 2 MA125 | ecosystem: Environmental > Aquatic > Freshwater > Lake | place: USA: Lake Erie, Ohio...
TCTTTGATCTGCTCCTGATATAGTGTCGATAATAAAATATTCTAAAAATACAGACATAGGAATAGCAAAAGGTTTATTAAATATAGCTACTGTACCTAGACCTATAGTCATATCAATGTATTCTTGACTTGCTGATGTTTGTGTTGATGGTGAGATTTGATAAATACTTCCTGTAACTCCTAAAGATCCTGTAATTTCAGCTGAGCCTGAATATGGGAATGCTCTGGCTGATAAGGCAAAAGAAGCAGTAGTTGCAAATGAAGCTGTACCTAATAATGAACCGGTTAATGAACCTGTAATAGATGTACTGCCTGTAATAGTATTAAATCTACCAATACTTCCAGACATTGTTATTCCTCCTACTCCTCCTAATATATTAGTTGAAGGATTATAGTAAGGACCATTAGTACCATCAGCTGCTAAAGGATGATAATTGTCTAAAGCAGATGAGTTGTTTTTAAATACTAAAGTATAATTTACATCAGTTGATGGATTTGAAGCAATATAAACTAAACTTGATGAATTAGCATTTGACGCTGTTAAAGCAAAAGATGAACTTAAAACATAAGAAGCACTTAAAGCATAAGAAGAACTTATTGCTTGTGAAGCACTTTCCGCCCAAGAAGAACTTAAGGCAACAGATGAACTTATAGCCCAAGAAGAGGTTAAAGCAAAGGATGATGTTATTGCTCTAGAAGCACTTACAGCCCAAGAACTGCTTATAGCAAAAGAACTTGTTCCTGTTAATGAACCGGTAAATGAACCGGTAAATGAAGTAGCTTCTAAACTACCTGTTAATCCGTATGACCCTGAAAGTTGGTTTGTATGGGCCCAAACACCTGTAGATCCGCTTGGAATATAAGTCCAAATATCTCCATAATGATAAGAACCAGTCACTAATACAGAACTTAAATCACTAAAATCTATTGGTTCTTGTACAGCAACATATATGATTCCGCTTGTTCCAGGTGATGCTTTTACACAAACACCAACAGGAATAATTTCATAAGGAGCAACGGGTGGTGTATTTTGTAAAATCCCAGCAGATCCAGTACCAACAAATAAAGTATCTCCGTCATTAAAAGCATTTGTGTTTAACCCTCTTACTAGTCCTTGAGTGGTAATAAAACCTTTTGAGTTATCTTCAATATCGTGAGTTGCAACACCCAAAATTTGATTTTGAAGATTAACACTACCTGATACTAATAATGATTGAGCTAATTCTACTTCTGGTACATCCCCGTGTGCCCCTTTAAGTCTAACTACAGTACCGTTAGTTATAGTAGTTCCTGTACGGTTTGATACTCTAGTCCAGTTTTCTTGACCTACCTGTAGAGTAATATCTTGTTCAAAGTTATAAACAGATAATGCCCCATCTGTATTATCCCAGAATACCCTACCTGATTTCCAAGCCGGTACAGCAGACCCTGTATTAAAATCAATATAATCTACATTATTTATTGATCCTGAAATTATTATATTTTGAGCATAAGAGGATGTAGCTGCATAAGATGCACTTATTGCTCGTGAACTTGATACTGCCCAAGAACTAGTTCCAAATAAAGATCCAGTAAATGAACCTGTGAAAGAAGATCCAGTAATATTACCTATTAATCTAGTAGATCCTGTCACTAATAATGAACCAGTTAAACTAACAGCGTTACTTCCTAATAAAGTAAAATTTCCACTACCGCTTAATACACCAGCATCATTGAATTGTATTGTTGTATTAGCGCCTCCAGGTGTACCAGCACCACCTCCACCACCAAATGCGGATGACGCGGTAATAAACAGTTGACCAGTTGTATTGTTAAAAGTAACAACATGCGATTGTGCTGTTGTTTGATTTATTAAACCTTTTAAAAATATATTAGAAGAACCCGATTGATCAAAAGATCCAGTAATTCCTACTGACCCAGTAATTTGAGCAGATCCAGTATACGGAAAAGAAGCAGCATTAGCAGCATAAGAAGCAGTTAATGAAAATGATGAACTTAAAGCATAAGAAGCACTTACAACACTAGAAGCACTTAAAGCATAAGAAGCACTTAAAGCATAAGAAGAACTTATTGCTTGAGAGGCACTTATAGCCCAAGAAGCAGTATCTGGAACTCCTACTGTTATTACAACATCATTAAAATTTCCTACAGAAGCAGAAACTGACCCTGAAAAATTGATTTTATTGACTTGGGTAGTTATTAGTTGCCCGCTGTCTTCAATTTTTAATTGTATTAAACCAGGTTTTGTTAGTAGGGCCATTAATCTATACTATCAGTAGTTTCAAAAAAGATTGTAGTTTTAGTTTTATTATTAAATTTATTAATAGCTGTTGTGTCTTTTTGTATAGTATCAGGTATAATATAACCATGCAAATTAACATCAAATGTACTTCTAACTACTCGTTCTGCGGATTCATTTAATTCAGTTTGAAAACCAAATGAATTAATTTTAGCTTGAAATTTAAAACGTTCAGGATTACCCCAGTATGCTTCTGAAGCATAATTCATTGCTTCAACTATTTTATTTAATTGTTCTACATAATATGTAAAAATAATAAATGAATAAGTTATAGTTACATAATCTGGAGCAACAACAGCATAATATTGTTTTTCTGGTTTTCTATTGTTTAGTACAGAAAAACTATCATACGCATTTCTTGGGTCATATGATTTTTGAAATATTCCATAATTGTTAGGATTATTAGCATCTAATTTATTTGCTAATGATTTATTTTTTTCAATATTATTACGTTTAAAAATAATTAAAGGAGCCATTAAGCTACCTTTTAAATCTCTTAAATATCCATCTTTTTGGTATGATTTCCATTTTTCAGGAGAAGCATATAACACAGGAACAGGAATTGATTCACCATTTTGTATTACAGTTGGTTTAATAACATTTTCTAAATAATAAAAAACAGCCTCATCAATGTCTTGAATACCAACAGTGTATGGTTTTACAGTATCATCTCTCCAAGATTGTTGTAATGCTCTATTTTTTGGATTAGGAACAGCATTATTAGGATTACCTTGTTCTTGATCATAAGGAGTTACTAAAGAATTAGCTATCTCTTTTTGTGTTTTTGGTATAGGTTTTCTTTGTTTAGCCATTATAATCTTTGTTTAATTATGTTTAATCTATCCGCAGGTACATAGTGAGCATTACATATAATAGAAACATTATAACCATAATCTTCTAATCCTGGATTTAGTGGGTTGTTTCTATTATCATCATAATATGGGTATTGTGGGTCTTTACCTACAAAATATTGGTTAGCATTTGTATTATCTATTTCCCAATATCCTTCTCTATACATTACAAAATCACCAACTTCAGGAACAACATTAGCATCAATTAAATCATCTCTTAAAAATCTATAAGTAATAGGCCATGCAAATCCTACTTCATCATCTTGAATAGGAGAAGTTTGGTCATTTCTTTCTACTAAAGCATTTAATAAAACTGGTGGTTCAAATGCTCTTCCACTAGATGCTTCACCATACATATTTACTTTAGTTTCTGTAATATTACATTTATAAAATACTACTTCTTGTGAAATAATATTTCCCATTAACTCACGGTTAATATGTCTAAATAAACTTATATCACGTGCTTCTCCGTATAAAGCCATATTATCCTATATAAATTGTCATTGGTACTTGATTAATTTCTTGTTGGCGAGCTGTTGATTCTGCTGCTCTTCTTTCAAGTAAAGATTGTTTTGAGGTTTGGTCAAAAAAGTCTCTTAATCGTGTAATTAAAGCTTCTTTTTCTGAAGTAGCAGCAGTTATTAAATCTCCTTGATTTAAAGTTACTTCAGCACCGGGAATAGGAATTGTTGAGTATTTGCCTCTAACATATCCTAACATTTCTTTACATAAAGCTAAAGTATATTCAAAAATCCAACTTCTACCAATTGAAGTAATATTAGCATAAGTAGGATTATTATATGGTACTTTACTAATGTTATTTATTTTACCTGGAGCTTGTGTTATTGCTGAATTATATCTATCATCTGTTTTAATGTAATTAAACCATAATTGAGATCCTTCATCATCAGTGCCAGGAATAGGGAATATTCTTAATTTATTGTTTACTAATTGAAAAGTGTAATTAGAATATCTAACATCATTACTCATTTCAATAGCATTAATATTAGCCATATCATAACTTAAAGGCATTAAAACAAAGTTAGTTGAAGGTCCATAACCAGCTAAACCCATTAAACCAACAGCTGCTGTAGTACCGGGGCCTAAGCCAGCCCAAGGGCTATACAATTGATTAATTGCTGGAGTACCTTCATAGAATATTCTTTTAATTTCAATCCCTCCGGTAATGCTTTGAGAAATTGCCCAATTAGTTAAATCATAATCTTGTAAACTAGAAGTTAAAGCAATTGAACCACTATACCAAGTTACATTACCTCCAGTGCCTGCTTCTTCAGCATATTGTTGAGATAATTTTATAATAGGACCTAAACTAGGAGTTATTAAAGCATTATTTAAATTAGAACCTGTATTTACACCTTCTAAAGACAAATAATTATCTCTGGCTTGAAAAGCATATAACTCATTACCGTACACAGTTATTGCTTCTTCAAAAGCAGTATAAAAATTTAAATCTTGTAGTTCAACATTTTCAATAGGATAACCTAAACGTAAAGCACAAAATCTAGTTACTTTATCTGCGTCTGTTTGGAACTGGTAGTCATTATCATAGAATCCAAAAGGAGTCATTCCTGGGAAGAATGATGATGAACCAGGATATATTGGGATGTTAGCCATAGTAATATTTTGTTATAAATATTAAAACGGTCTAAAATATTTTACAATAAAGAACTTGATCTCCAAGCACCACTCATCCACACGTAAATATAATGATTACCTCCTGAACTTCCAAACATAAATTGTCCGTCTGTTCCCGTAAATGCAGGAATGCCTGATGAAGTTGGGGATACTTTTGAACTAGATGCTATTAAAGAACCACTGATTACAACATTACCTCCATTTTTCTGAAGAGTAATTATTGAACCTGTTGCTTCTATAAAAGATAAATTTGAACCTATATTTAATATAACACCATTTCCTGCTTTAACAGCTCCACCTTGATCAAAAATAATATTTGCTGATGAGGTACCATCTCCGATGTAAATGTCTCCAGTGCCTTTTCCTAAAAATACACTTCCTGATACTGATGTGAATTGTAAATTTCCTACAGGGTCTAAGTAAATACTACCGCCTTTAGTCCCATCACTGCTTGTAATATAAATACCCCCATTAGGATTTAAGTTAATTACACTTGATGTAAAATACCCAAAACTACCTGTGTTAGAATTTATTGTTTTACTTGATATAGAATTTGATACAGTTAAATTAGCTGCGGTAATAGGTCCACTTGAACTTACAAAACTAGCAGTTATAGCACCATCATTAATTCTAGCATAAGAAGCAGTAAAAGGTCCTATATTTAAAGTACTGCCTGTTATTAATAATCTGGTTGATGAAGAACCTACTGTTAAAAATACATTTTGTCCATCTTCACCTTTAATAGCACCATCAAAATCAAATACTATATTTGCTGAGCTAGTACCATCACCTATGTAAACATCTTGGACTCCTTTTGATAAATAAACACTACCTGAATTGCTATTTAATACAAGGTTTCCTAAATTATCTAAAAATATAGCTCCACCAGTAACTGATGAACTATAATTAAAATATAATCCTTGGTTTTGTAGAAGAGTTAATGTGGATGCCGTTATATTACTTGTAGTAATATTAACTATATTAGCATTACTTGCACTTAATATAGGAGTAAATACATAACTAGCAGATAAACTACCAGTTAAAGAAGCATTAGATATTTTAGCGTAAGAAGCAGTAAAAGTTCCTAATTCTAAATTTCCCCCAGCAATATCAACTGTACTACCAGTAATTACAATAGGAGTATCTGTAGAACCTAAAGTAATTGTAGCTCCACTGCCTGGTGCTGATTTAATAGCGCCATCAATATCAAAAATAATATTAGCTGATTGGGTACCATCACCTATGTAAATATCATTTTTACCAGGACCAAATAACACATCATTAGATGCTGATAATATAAGGTTACCCATATTATCTGTACTAATTGAAGCCAGTATTTCATTGCTACTTCCTGAGAATAGTACTTGGCTTTGTGATGGATATATTCTTATATCTTTTCCCATTAGAATATTCTAGCTCCTTTTAATCTAAATAACGGATCGGTTGGGGTTTGATTGTACATTGTTTTAGCATCTAATAATTCTTCATTATTAAAATATCTTAAATTAAAATTATTAGAAAATACTTGTACATCGTGAGTATTAGGAGCAACTAATCTACTTGAAATGTTAGCAAAGGCAGCATATCCGTTTTGTGTAGCTAAACCAGCTAATGCTATTTGGAAGTGGCCAGATCCTGTTAAACTAAATGTTCTACTAAAGTTTGTTGGGGATGTTACTTTAGGTAAAGTAAATTGTTCTTGCAACTCACCTCCATTTTTCAAAACAATCATATACAAAGCACCACTATATTGTTGTTCAGCCTGCCATGCTATAGATGGGGTTACATAATAATCAAAATTAACATCAAAACTAGCACTTACACCTTCATTTAACCACAAATAAGATCCTAACATTGGGTCTCTCCAATCACTTACAAAAAATCTATAAAATCTATAGTAAGGATCATCTTGGGGTTTTACCCACCAACCTAAAGGATTTGACCAAATATCGTATCCTAATCTATTATGGTTTTTAATATAACCAGTAAGATTATGTTGAGGTAAAGTATAAGAAGCTGTTGTGAAAGATGCAAAGTTTACACCGGGGTTAGTTGTAGATAATCTTCTACCATCAAATCCGCCTCTTTTAGGTAATAAAAAGGGTGTTTCAAAAGCTTTATCTAAATATGAGTTTAAGAATAAAACACCGTTTGCTTGGTGTATAAATCCTAATCTATTATTATCTATAATTATAGTATATTGAGTACCAAAATTAGTAATAGTTTGAGCATAAGTCATAGTTCCTGTAGCTCCTTCAACATGGTTTCTTCTTACAAAATAAATTGAATTATATGGAGTAGTATACTTAGCATTATAACCGGTAGTTGAAGGTAACGGAATATTACCTCCAGCGTAGTTCATATTATATGAATAAATAGTTTGACTAAAATTTGTTGGTAAACCTGCTTGTGATGTTACACCATAAATAATATTTCCGGTAGCAATAATTGGTGATGCAAAGTTAGAGTTTACTCCTGTTAATTGTATTGTATGAAATCCTGAAATGAAATTATGTCGAGTAGCGTATCCTGATCTGTTAAAGAATAGTAGTCCAAAACCGGCTGCGGTAAAGTTATAGTTATTATAAAAAGTACATCCTTGTACTAACCCCATATAATTATACCAGTTTTGTTCATTTAAAGTAAATCCAGAATATGGGAGTTGAGCAGCTGTTCCACCTACAGATGGAAATTGTCCTACTAAATGTTGGAAAGAAGCATTATCAAATTTAATTCTTCTAACAAAACGAGCTGTTCCTGATCCTAATACTGCTATTCTTCCTACATCCCAAGCCGCTGAACTTGAGTTGAAAGATCCTGAAAATTTTAGTTGTCTGTTTAGTTTTACTACTGTATCTCCTTTTTCAGGACTACCTTCTTCAAAAGGCTGATCTAAGAAAATAACATTTCCCGCACTTTTACTAATGATTTTATAATGTTGAGTAAAACTATCTAAAAAGCTTGCTGTAGTTAAACTTGAACTTGCAAATAATAATGAAGAATAGTTTGTTATAGCTGATATAGGAGCAATATTATATCTAGAAATTAAAGCAATTTCATCTCCAATATTTAAATCAGAAGTATTATTTAATTGAATACTATTAGAGTAATTTAAACGTACTCTAAAAGATCTAAATGTATTATCTGCTGTAGTTGCTTGAGTTAATCCTTGAGTCTCAATTCTTAAAAATCTATAAGTATGAGGACCTCCTATATTGAAACTTCTAAAAGTTTCATTACTTGTTCTTCTTCTAAAATCAGTAATTGAAGATGTTAAAGCAACCCAGTTAGAAGCTGTAAATGCTAAGGCTGAACCTGTTACACTATTGCTTCCTGAAAATTGAATACCTCTAGATGCTGTAAAGCTTTGACCATTAGTTAAAACACTCTCTAAAAAGCCTACTCTATTAAAAGTAACAGGTTTACCAAAATCTAAAATCACACTTCTTGTAAAACCAGTACCTAAAGCATAACCAGTAACATAATCACCTACATTTAATGTAAATCTAGTCCAGTCTAAGTTAAAACTTCCTGAAGAGTTAGTTGCGTATACAAAAGGAAATATACCTTGGTCGCTAGAAGTGATTTGATATTCTTCTGCTCCTCTATAAGCAAATGCTAAATCTTTAAATTCTAAAGGATCAGTTACAGTTGATGTTAATTTAATTACTTGATTTCCAGAAGCATGACTATATTCTACCCCTGTTTCTTTTATAACATCATTAATTGCAACTGTAATAGGAGAATCAACTGTTATTTTAGTATACTTAGCATAAACTTTATATTGAGTACAAACAAAAGCATCATTACCATTTGTGTATAAACCTACTCTACCCCAATAAGGAGTATTTCTTATCACTTCATCAAAAATTAAAGTATCATCAACATATCCTCTTACCATTCCTCTAGTTGATTCTAAAGTAATTTTCTTTAAACCATCTATAGGATAACTTCCTGTGTATACATTAAGTATAACGTCATTATCGACATTTTTCTGTCTTAAATTCATTCTAGAAACAGAAGGAACTATTGTAAATGCTGTTCTTAATGGTTGGTTTGTTGATGTTGGAATACCTAAATCTGTGTCTACTGAAGGTTCAGACTGAATATATACTCCATATTCGTTTCTACTAGCTGAACCCGCTGATATTCCTCTTAAGTTTGAAATCCAAGCTTCTACTTTAACATTATCTAACATAATATCTCTTACAAATATATGTCTGTAAGCTGTAGTAGTAAATTGTGTTAATCCATAACTTGAAGATAAGGTCCAGTCATTGTAGTTTACAGAACGTGTAATGTCTGTAGTCCAATCTGATAAATCGGATCCAGTTGAAAAATTATAATCTTTTAAAAGATAATCATAACTACTAGTTACAGAAGTAATAGTTCTTAATTCATTGTTTATTAATACTTTGTCTCCTGCTTTAAAACGTTCACCATCTATAATTAATTCAGTAGCAGAGGCAGTAGCTTTAATATTAGCATCTAATCCTCTAAATCTTTTTATATATAATCTTTTTAAGCCTGCATCAACACTTGCTACTTCAAAACATTCATCCCAAGAAGAAAATGCACCTACATATTGACCTCTAAAACCATTATCAGTTCTAGATTGAGATAAATTTTTTTCTCCAACAAATATATCATCATCTATGGCAAATCCTGTAGTGCTATTAACTGTTATATAATGATCTCCAATATTTGCACTTTGAGATAAAATTGTATTAGTTCTAACTTCATCTCCTTCAACAATTAAATACTGTAAGTTTTGATCGTTAGCTACAATCCCATTAATGTTTCTTATAACACCACCTTCTGCGCTTTGGGATGGATAATTGTTATTAAATCTAAATAAACCAGAACCAGTCATTGTAAAAGTTCCATCATTTAAAAGTAAATAACCACCTAATCCTAAACTACTGCCGCTTCTCATCCTAACATCTCCTCCGTTTTCAATAGTTAAAGCAGGATCTGTTAATGAACTTGTTAAAACAATTTCTCCCATAGCTGGGGTAATGAATATAGTTCCTGGTCTAAATTGTACATAAGCACCATTAGGAATAGTACCTCCTAATTTAGAAGGTAACGATTGAGTTAATGGGTATACACTATAACTCCATGAATAATAACTTAAATCAATTGAAGCACTAATAAATGAAGTGGCACTACATGTTATGTAATTAAATTTAAGTTCTTCATCTCTATCAGTATAAGTATAAAATGAACCTGATATAGGAAAACCAACAGTAGAAGCTACTGTAATAGATTGAGTATCAAAAAATGGTAAATAACCACCAGCTAAGTTAACTGTAGTTCTTAAACCTCTAATATAAACTTGATCACTTGCTGTTGGAACTATACCTCCATACCAAATAGAAGTATCATTCCATGAAGCTGAATTTCCGGGGTAAAAAGCACCTGATATAGCGAATCTAACTGGCATTAGTTATTTAATTTTTCTTTTATTTTATATAAATAATCTAATGCTGCTTGATAAGAAGGATCAGCATCTGGATTTTCTAATTCTTTTTTTATTTCTTCAATTCGTTGGTCAATTTCACTTATTAAAAATGAAACTGTGTTTTCTGTTTTTAACTCATGAGTTTCTTTATCATACTCCCAAAGACCATAATAAAGAGATGAGTAAACATAAGTCCATCTTTCACCGAGAATTTTTATAACATCATTCATACTAATTATAAATATTAACTGTTAGAATAATTTTGCGCCTTTTAATCTAAATTTAGGATTTACTTGAGGATATTGGTTATTAACATTTCTATATTGTTGAGCATCAGCACCACCAAACATAGCCATAGTAAAAGTATTTTGTTTTACCATAACACTACTTGTTTGTGGTCCATTAAATCTACTCCAAATATTCTTCATAGCTAAATATCCTTGGGGAGAAGCATCTTGAGCTAAACCAATTTGATATAGTCCAGATCCTGATAGATTAAATGTGTATTCAAAATGAGTTGGTTCTGCTCTTTTAGGTAATAATAGAGGATTTTCTAAAAGATTACCATTTTTATAAATTTGCAATACTAATCCACCAACATATGAAGCACTAGAAGGAACAAAACTAATACTTTGAGTATAAGTCCAAGGTGCTAATCCATCAACTACAGGAGTATAATCATAATATATAAAAGAATTATCTAAATTAAATGCTAAAGCACTTCTATCTTGAACAATTTGGCTTGTATCATTATAATAATCAAATCCTACTGTAAAAGAGGCTGTTGATGTGTCAAATATATGAACATTAGCCGACATAAACAAGTTACGAGTATCAGCTAAGTTACCAACACCTGTTATTAAACTAGAAGAAAAATGATAAAATTTATACCAATCATTATTTGGTTCTTTTATTATCCAACCTCTATTATTAGTATAAACATCATATCCCCATTTATTATAATTTTTGTAATAACTAGTTAAATTACCTGGAGGTATGTTGGTAGCAAAGTTTATTAAACCATATGGATTTTTAGTAGTATGATAATTACCATCAATTCCGCCTCTAGCAGGTAACATCATGTTTTCTACAGGAGAAAATATATTAGTAAAATAGTTAACTACTGGTTGTTGAGCTATTGTACTTAATCCATTTATTAGATAATTTCCTTTTACTACATTATCTACGTACATATCTGAGTAATATCCCGTATTTCCAGTAGTTGTGGAATCATTAGTTGTTTGAATAGTGGCTATATTAAAAACAGTATTATTATAATTTCTTATAACAATTTGTCTTCCCCCCATATATTCAAACCCATTTGCACTAAAATTACGATTCTGAGGGAAATATGTTCCTATAGGAGTGTTGATTCCTATATATACATTATATGAGTTTATATGTAATCCAGAAAAATTATAAATCCCAGCTCCATTACCACTATATGTGAAGAAATTTGATGTTATTATATATGGTAAGTTGACAGAATTTAGACCACCTGTTCCTTGATTAAAATTAAAATGAAATATATTTCCTCTTATATGAATATTTCCTTTGTTATTACCAATACTAAATGAAATACCCCAGTTAAATCCACCATTTAATCCTATATCATAAAAAGAACATCCCTGCAATCTCCAAGGAATCCATGAATTATTATATTGTATTCCTATACTACCGTAGTTAGTAGATTGATTTGTATTTGTATTTCCGCTAAAGTTAGGAAAACCATCAATTACATGTCTAATAGCTACATTTTTCCATCTATAAAATGATTGAAATGTGGTATTATTCACACCATACACCCCTATTCTTCCTGTTCTTAATGAACCAGAAGCATAATTTCCATAAATGTTTATGTTTCTATTTAATTTAACTACATAAGATCCTTTATTAACTGTAAAATTAATATTTTTATCTACTGTCAAAGTATTTCCGCTTTTTCCGGTAATTACAAAATAATCTTCAGGTGGGTCAATTGATGAACTTTGTTGTACTAAAAATGAATATTTCAATGAACGGTTTGCACTTAGGGTACCTGGTGGGTTAGTAGGATATATTCCTATATGGTCTCCAATATTTAAATCAGAAGCATTATTTACAACAAACGTATTTAAACTACCACTTCTTATAACAAAACTTTTTAAACACCCATTAGATAAATTATAAGTTTGTTGGTTAGGATTTCCATTAGTAACAGCAGATAATTGGAATCTTAAATATCTAAAGGAGTGAGTAACAGGTAAATTCCAATCTCTTAAATGTCCTTGAGTATATCTTCTTCTAAAATCTGCTCCTCCTGTTATAGGGGTCCAGTTAAATAAATCATTAGAACCAGATAATGATAAACCACCATTTTCGGATGAAGTATAATCTTGACCAAATTGAATAAAGTTGTCTGTAAAACCAAAATAGTTAAAAGACATTGTAGTAGTTAGATCAAAAGTAAAACTCATTGATGGTGATAGAGTTGGAAGTTGATAACCATTTATAGATGGAACATAATTATCTACTAATGGAAGACCATATTGGGTTTGTGCAACATCAGCTACTACTCTTATTGATTGAGTTTGGTTAATAGAGTAAATATAAGGGTAAACTCCATTATTTTCATATTCTTCAGCACCTTGAAAAGCAAATGCTTTATTTTTTAAATCTAAAGTATTAGTTATAGTTGAACTTAATTTAATAACTTTATGCCCTGAATTATGGGTATATTCTGCTCCTGTTTCAAATACTTTATCATTTATAGAAACTGTTACTCCTGAATTAAGAGTGATTTTTTGGCATTTATTATATACTTTAAATCTTGTACATATAAATTTATAGTTAGTAGTATTAATACCTACTCTTCCCCAACTGCCTCCTCTATTTATTTCTTCAAATATTAATATATCATCAATATAACCTTTAGAAAATCCTTTATAATTTTCATAAGTTAATTTATGCTCATCTTCTATATCTTTAATACCTATAATATATGGTTTTGCAGAATAAGCATTGCTAACTGAGTTTTTAGATGCCATAAAAGATGAGGTGGCATTAGGATTAATTCCCATATATGATCTATAAGCTGGTTGACCATAAACGGTTCCTACAACCATAGTAGTTATATCATTATCTATTAAAGGATCAGCATGAGCAACAACAGCATAGGGCTGTTGATCTCTAAAAGCAGGAGAAGATAGTCCACCTGAAATTGGTGTTTGGTTACTTACCCAGGCTTCTATTTTTACCCTTTCTAAAAAGAGATTTTTAATATAAGTTGATCGAAATGAGTTTAAAGCCTCTGTTGCTTGTAATGTTAAACCTTTTCCACGAGCTATATTCCAGTTTTGAAATGAAGGTCCTCTTGTTGGATCAACTTCCCACTCGCTTAAAGAAGCTGAAGGATCTGTAAAGTCATAATCTTTTAAAAGTAAATCATAATCATCTATTTGTGTTATAGTTCTTACTTGATTATTTACAACTATTGTATCTCCTACTTGATATCTATCTTCATCTACTATAAGTTCAGTTGCTGAGGATGTAGCTAAAACTTTTCCTTCTAGCCCATTCATTCTTTGAATATATAATCTATTAGGAACACTTCCTATATCTTTACCAGCTACTATAAAGTTTTCATCATATGAAGATAAATTATCACCATATATGCTTTTTATACCATTATCTTCTCTAGGGGAATCTATATCTTCTTCTCCTACAAAAATCATATCTCCTACTTCAAATTTAGAAGCAGATACTACAGACAAATAAGCATCTCCAAAAGATACATTTAAACTTAAAGTAGTATTAGTTCTAACTTCGCTTCCTTCTAATATAAGTTGGGAAAAAGGAGATTGAACTACACCTATAAAGCTAGCTGAAAATAAAGGATATGAATTTGTATTTAAAGCTGATTCAGGAGTGTTGGCATCAGAAGCTGAAGGCCATGGTAAATTCCATATAGCACTAGATGAATCATACATAGCAAACGTACCTCCACTAGCTGTAATATAATTATTTATATAATAAGTACTTGAATCTCTTAATTCTAAAACACCTCCAAATTCAATATTTGTTCTTAAAATACTTGCTGTTGCTGAACCAGATAACACAATGGTTCCTGGTCTATATTGGATTATAGAAGTATTTAATATTGAACCTCCTTTTTTAGATGGGAAAGAAGCATCTCCAATACCACCAAAAGGTCTACTAACGTATCCGTTATAAAAATCTTCACCCCAAGGATAACTTGCAGATTTATCTACAGTAACTGCTAATAAAGCAGATGCTGAAATACCTCTGTAATCTAATTTTACTAATTGATCTCTATCAGTGTAAGTATATAAAGAACCTGTAGGAGGTAAATCAGTTGTATTATTAAGTAGAAAAAAACTTTGAGTACCAGCCCAGTATGTATAGTTTTGAGAAACTGTTTTTTGAATACCTCTAATAAAAATCGAATCATCATTTGTTGGAACAATTCCACCATCCCAAATATTAGGATCATAAAAAGAAGCTGTTCCATAAAATGAACCTGATTTTGAAAATATAGTTGCCATTATTGTATTATTTGTAACTTGTTAATGTCTTTTCTTTCACCATATATTAAATAAAAACAATCAATGTAGTCTTCTGATTTAATATATACTTTATTATCTTTTACTTTATCAACATATACCGCTTGATAACTTCCTACAGGAGTTAATTGTATTGTTATAGTTGATTCATCTACTAATCCTGTCCATTCTTCAGGTAATTCTATCACATTTGAATGAATTCTACCTCTTGAGTAAACAGCATGTTCAGGTCCTTCTAAAACTCCATATACTAGGCGTTTACCTGGTTGTGTTGGATGAACAATATTA
>Ga0315909_10005162_pt1 | contig 15118 bp, 10 predicted proteins | sample LakEriMetagenome_11_FD_203527 | JGI IMG/M metagenome (GOLD analysis project Ga0315909, IMG submission 203527) | Freshwater fungal communities from buoy surface, Lake Erie, Ohio, United States - Buoy 2 MA125 | ecosystem: Environmental > Aquatic > Freshwater > Lake | place: USA: Lake Erie, Ohio...
CTTGCCATGGTCGACGTGACCGATGGTGCCGATGTTGACGTGCGGCTTGTTGCGCTCGAACTTTTCCTTGGCCATCCCAGTAAACTCCGACAGAGCAAACCCCGCTCGGGGGTGCCCGTCAACCTGGTGAGCAGAGATGCTCGGTGGGTGGATGTAGCGGACCGGCCTGTATTGTGTCCGCCCGACACGCACAAGGCCGATTACTCCACGATCGTGGAGGGGCGTAGAGCCCGCCGCGACCGTGTCGCGGCGGACCCTTGTACTACCAGCGGTAGTGAGCGAAGGCCTTGTTGGCCTCAGCCATACGGTGAACGTCGTCCCGCTTCTTGACCGCGTTGCCGCGGTTGTGAGCGGCTTCGATCAGCTCGTTGGCGAGCTTCTCGCGCATCGAGCGACCGGGACGCGAGCGGGCGTAAGACACCAGCCAACGCATCGCCAGCGCCATCTGGCGCTCCGGGCGAACCTCGATGGGCACCTGGTAGTTGGCACCACCAACCCGGCGAGACTTCACCTCGACCATCGGCTTGGTGTTGTCCAAGGCACGACGGAAGATGTTGAGCGGCTCTTCGCGGGTACGGTCGAGGACGACGTCAAACGCGCCGTACACGATCCCTTCGGCGACAGCCTTCTTGCCAGCGGTCATGACCACGGCCATGAACTTGGTGACCAGCTGATCCCCGTACTTGGGATCGGGCATCACCGGACGCTTCGGAACTTCCCTTCTACGCGGCATGGTTCACCTACTTCTTCTTGGCCTTGGCCTGATTGGCCTTGGGACGCTTGGCACCGTACTTGGACCGGCTCTGCTTCCGGTCCTGCACGCCCTGGGTGTCCAGAGAGCCGCGGATGATGTGATAGCGAACGCCAGGAAGGTCCTTGACGCGGCCGCCGCGCACGAGCACCGTGGAGTGCTCCTGCAGGTTGTGACCCTCGCCAGGGATGTAAGAGGTGACCTCGATCCCGTTGGTCAGCCGGACACGGGCGACCTTACGAATGGCGGAGTTGGGTTTCTTCGGCGTGGTGGTGTACACGCGGGTGCAGACACCGCGCTTCTGGGGACACGCCTTGAGCGCCGGCGAAGCCGTCTTCCGGCGAACCTGGGTGCGGCCCTTGCGCACCAGCTGGTTGATTGTGGGCATCTTGACGGATTCCTTTGGAGGGGTCAGGTGACCGGAGATCGAAATGCCCCCGGGGGGACCGACTCCGAAGCGGCGACGGTTTATAGCCGGGGGCCTACTGTGTCAAGGCGGAGGACGCCGATGGCGCCCTCGCGATCCTACTCGCCGACAGCCATGTCGAGATCGTCCGTAGCCTCGGACTGGTCTTCCACGATCATGCCGAGCTTCTGGTAGGCCGCGAAGCCCGTCCCGGCGGGGATCAGGCGGCCCATCAGGATGTTCTCCTTGAGGCCCCGCAGGTAGTCCACGCGGCCGTTGATGGCGGCCTCGGTGAGCACCCGGGTGGTCTCCTGGAAGGAGGCGGCCGAGAGGAAGGAGTCGGTGGAGAGGCTGGCCTTGGTGATACCGAGCAGCAAGGGCTCGGAGACCGCCGCGGACCCGCCGCTGGCTTCGACGCGACGGTTCTCCTCGTCGAAGCGCCACTTCTCGACATGCTCATCCACGAGGAAGTCGGCGTCCTGCACCTTGCCGACCTTCACGCGGCGCAGCATCTGCCGAACGATGACCTCGATGTGCTTGTCGTTGATCTTGACGCCCTGGAGCCGGTAGACCTCCTGGATCTCGTCCAGCAGGTACCGCGCCAGCTCGTGCTCGCCCTTGATCTTGAGGATGTCGTGGGGGTTCACGGCGCCGTCCATCAGGGAGTCGCCGGCGCGGACGTAGTCGCCCTCGTTCACGACGATGTTCTTGCCCTTCGGGATCAGGTACTCGTGGGTCTCACCCGACTCCGGGGTCACGATGACGCGGCGCTTGCCCTTGGTGTCCTTGCCGAAGGAGACCACACCATCGACCTCGGTGATGATGGCGACCTCCTTGGGCTTGCGGGCCTCGAAGAGCTCGGCAACGCGCGGCAGACCGCCGGTGATGTCCTTGGTCTTCGTGGTCTCGCGCGGGATCTTGGCCAGCACGTCACCGGGCTGGATGTCCTCATTCTCGGCCATGAGGATGTTCGCGCCGACCGGGAGGAAGTAACGACCCTTCGCCTTGGCGTTCGGACCCTCCTTCTCCTTCGCCCGGATGACCAGGCGGGGCTTGAGATCGGTGTCCTTGTAGTCGATGACCACCATGCGCATGCGGCCGGTGAGCTCATCGGTCTGCTGGGCGATCGAGCGGTTCTCCTCAAGGTCTTCGTACTTGAGCACGCCGGAGTCGTGGGCCAGGATCGGCGTGGTGAACGGGTCCCACTCGGCGATGCGGGTCTTCGCCGGAACACGCTCGCCCTGCTTGACCAGCAGCTTGGCGCCGTAGGGGATGCCGTAGCGCTCCCGCTCACGACCCTTCTCGTCGACCACGAAGAGCTCGCCGTTGCGGGCCATCGCGATGATGTTGCCATCGCGATCGACCACGGTGGCCGGCGCCAGGTTCTCGCTGAACTTGATGGTGCCGCTGTTCTTCAGCTCCAGGTAGGACTCGGTGGCCTTGGCGGAGGCCGCACCACCGATGTGGAAGGTGCGCATGGTGAGCTGCGTGCCCGGCTCGCCGATGGACTGGGCGGCGATGACGCCGACCGACTCACCGACGTTGACGAGCTTGCCGCGCGCGAGGTCGCGGCCGTAGCACATGGCGCACACGCCCCAGCGCATTTCGCAGGAGAGCACGGACCGGATCTTCACGTTCTCGACGCCGGCCTGGACGACCTTCTGCACCGCAGCTTCGTCCAGCATGCCGTTGCGGGCCACCAGCACCTCATCGCTGTACGGGTCGAGGATGTCTTCCGCCGCGACACGGCCGAGGATGCGCTCGCCCACATGCTCGATGATCTCACCACCCTCAATGAGGCTGGCGATCTCGAGGCCCTGCAAGGTGCCGCAGTCGCCCGCAGTGATGATGAAGTCCTGCACCACGTCGACGAGGCGGCGGGTCAGGTAGCCGGAGTTGGCGGTCTTGAGCGCGGTGTCGGCCAGACCCTTGCGCGCGCCGTGGGTCGAAATGAAGTACTGGAGGACGGTGAGGCCCTCGCGGAAGTTCGCGGTGATGGGCGTCTCGATGATCTCGCCCGAGGGCTTGGCCATCAGACCGCGCATGCCGGCGAGCTGACGAATCTGGGTGGTCGAGCCGCGCGCGCCGGAGTCCACCATCATGTAGATGGAGTTGAACGACGTCTGGGTGCGCGTCTCGCGGCTGCCATCCTCGCGAATGGGACCGTAGGCGGTCTCGGTGCTGATCTCGCGGATCAGCTCCTTGCTGACCTCGTCGGTCACCTTGCTCCAGATGTCGACGACCTTGTTGTACTTCTCACCCATGGTGATGAGGCCGTCGTTGTATTGCACCTCGGTCTCGCGCACCTCGGAGGAGGCCCGCTCCAGGATCTCCGTCTTGCGCGACGGGATGTGCATGTTGTCGATGCAGATCGACACGCCGGCACGGGTGGCCATCGCGAAGCCGAGCTGCATCAGGGCGTCGGCGAAGAGCACCGTCGCCTTGGCCCCGCAGTCGCGGTAGGCGCGGTCGATCAGCTCGCCGAGCGCCTTCTTGTTGAGCGGCTTGTTGGCCAGCGAGAAGGGAATGCCCTTGGGGGCGACCTCAAAGAAGAGGACGCGACCCACGGTGGTCTCAACGAGATCGCCGGGGCTGCTCTCGGGGACGAGGCCCTTGTACCCAAAGAAGCCAGCAGGCAGCACCACGAGGACCATGTCTTCGCCGTGCTTCTCACGCAGGACCTTCAGCGCCGACTTGAGCACCGCCATCCGGGCATTGGAGTTCAGCCGGGCGTCGATGATCTCCTGGCCGCTCTCGTTGGTGGCGATCTGCACGTTCACCGAGGCCGCGAGGCGCGAGGCGCCACGGAGCTTGGGCAGCTCGTAGACCACCGCGTTCCAGTACTGGCCGCTGTAGCTGACCTTGCCCACCATCGGCTGACCGGCCTCGTCGAAGGCGGCGGGCGCCGCCTCGGTCGGGACCAGCCCCGCGTTGAAGGTCCAGGCGCCTTTCACACCGCCAGCGGTCGGGAGGCGATGGCCGATCCGGGCCACCGCAACCGCGCTGCCGCGCTCGACCGGCGCGTCACCCAGGGCCACGACCATGTCGCCGCCCATGATGGGGATCTCACCCATCGCGCCGTCGGCGGGCAGGACCCGGGCGACACCGCGGTAGAAGTGGACGACCTCGCTCTTGCCGCGAACGGGATCGGAGCCCATCACGATGTGGGAGTCGCCGATGTCCGAGAGCTCCTCCACCAGGCGGCTGTGGAGCTCGCCGAGGTTCATACGCACCTTGACGCGGGCCTGCAGATGCACCTCGCCGGTATCGTAAGCGGCGGTGACCTCGGAGGGCGACGAGAAGATGCGCCCCTCACCGGCGGCGAAGTGTCGCTCGCGGGTCATGTAGTACGTGCCCAGGACGATGTCCTGGGAGGGCTGGATGATCGGCCGACCCGAAGCAGGGCTCAGGATGTTGTTGGTCGCCATCATCAATACGCGGGCTTCGATCTGCGCCTCGATCGACAGGGGCAGATGGACGGCCATCTGGTCACCGTCGAAGTCGGCGTTGAAGGCCGTACACACCAGCGGATGGAGCTGGATGGCCTTGCCCTCGGTGAGCAGGGGCTCAAAGCCCTGCATGCCGAGGCGGTGCAGGGTGGGCGCGCGGTTCAGCAGGACCGGATGCTCCTTGATGACCTCATCGAGGATGTCCCAGACCTCTTCCTTCTCCTGCTCGACCATCTTCTTGGCAGCCTTGATGGTGTTGACCAGGCCGCGCTCTTCGAGCTTGTTGTAGATGAAGGGCTTGAAGAGCTCCAGCGCCATCTTCTTCGGCAAGCCGCACTGGTGCAGGCGCAGCTCAGGACCGACGACGATGACGGAGCGGCCGGAGTAGTCGACGCGCTTGCCGAGCAGGTTCTGGCGGAAGCGGCCGTTCTTGCCCTTGAGCATGTCCGACAGCGAGCGCAGCGGCCGCTTGTTGGGGCCCGTGAAGGTCTTGCCGCGGCGGCCATTGTCGAAGAGCGCGTCCACCGCCTCTTGGAGCATCCGCTTCTCGTTGCGGATGATGATCTCCGGCGCGTTGAGGTCCTGCAGCCGCCGGAGGCGGTTGTTGCGGTTGATGACGCGGCGGTAGAGGTCGTTGAGGTCGGAGGTGGCGAAGCGGCCGCCATCGAGCGGGACAAGCGGGCGCAAGTCGGGCGGGATGACCGGGATGACGCTCATCATCATCCACTCGGGCCGGTTGCCGCTGTCGCGGAAGGCCTCGACGATCTTGAGCCGCTTGGCGATCTTACGTCGCTGCGCCTCCGAGGAGGTGGCCTTCATCTGCGCGCGCAGGTCGTCAGCAAGCTGCCCCACGTCCATGCGTGACAGGGCGTCGCGGATGACCTCGCCGCCCATGCCGACGTCGAAGGCGCCGTAGCCGAAGGTCTCGATGGCCTCGCGGTAGTCCTCCTCGCTCAGGATCTCCCCCTCCTTGAGGGTGGACTCCCCAGCGCTGGTGACCATGTAGGCCTCGCAGTAGAGGACCTTCTCGAGGTCCTTCAGCGAGATGTCGAGCAGGTTGCCGATGCGGCTCGGCAGGCTCTTCAAGAACCAGATGTGGGCGACCGGCGTGGCCAGATCGATGTGGCCCAGGCGCTCGCGGCGGACCTTGGACTGAATGACCTCAACACCACACTTCTCGCAGGTGATGCCGCGGTGCTTCATGCGCTTGTACTTGCCGCAGAGGCACTCGTAGTCCTTGACCGGGCCGAAGATCTTGGCGCAGAACAGGCCATCCCGCTCCGGCTTGAAGGTCCGGTAGTTGATGGTCTCGGGCTTCTTCACCTCGCCGTGCGACCAGCTCCGGATCTTGTCCGGGGAGGCCAGCCCGATCCGAACTGCGACGTAGTTCAGCGGGTTCTTCGGCTTCTCAAAGAGATTGTAGATGTCCTTCACGGGGGACTCCTGTTCTTGGCGCTGCGCTGGCCTCGCCGGGGACCTTGGGGAGCGGATGCCGCTCTGGAGGGATCCTGGGGGTCAGGTTCGCTGCAAGCCTGGATGAACCGATCTTGGAAATGGGCAAGCGGAAAGGCGGCGAGCCCCACCCCCTGAGGGGTGAGGCTTGAAGAAAATCACTGGCGGAGGAGCTCCTTGTCCTCGATCAGCTCCACGTCGAGGGCCAAAGCCTGAAGCTCCTTGACCAACACGTTGAAGCTCTCGGGGAGACCGGCCTCCAGCACGTTCTCGCCCTTGACGATCGACTCGTACATGCGGGTACGGCCGGCCACGTCGTCGGACTTGACGGTGAGGAACTCCTGGAGCGAATAGGCCGCACCGTAGGCCTCGAGGGCCCAGACCTCCATTTCGCCCAGGCGCTGCCCACCGAACTGGGCCTTGCCGCCCAGGGGCTGCTGGGTGACCAGGCTGTAGGGCCCGATGGAGCGGGCGTGGATCTTCTCGTCGACGAGATGATGCAGCTTGAGCATGTACATCACGCCGACCGTGACGTTGTTCTCGAAGGCCTCGCCGGTACGACCATCGAAGAGGATGGACTGCCCGTCTTTCTCGAAGCCGACCAGCTCCAAGGCCTTCTTGATCTCGGCCTCGGAGGCGCCGGCGAACACGGGGGTCGCGGTGGTCATGCCGTCCAGGTACTTGCGCGCGAAGCGGGCCAGCTCGGGGTAGCTGGCGCCGGTGAGGAAGTCCTCGATCTCCGTCTGCGTGGCGAAGGCGCGCAGCAAGAAGGCGCGCAACTCTTCGGCTTCCTGGGCCTCTTCGAGCATACGGCCGACCGCCTTGCCCATCCCGCGCGCGGCCCACCCGAGGTGAACCTCGAGGATCTGACCGACGTTCATACGAGAGGGAACGCCCAGCGGGTTGAGGACGAGGTCGACGGTGGTGCCATCGGCCAGGTAGGGCATGTCTTCCACGGGGAGGACCTTGGAGACGACACCCTTGTTGCCGTGACGACCCGCCATCTTGTCGCCGACCTGCAGCTTGCGCTTGATGGCGACGTAGACCTTGACGAGCTTGATGACGCCCGGAGAGAGCTCGTCGCCCTTCTTGTGGCGCTCGATCTTCGCGGCGAAGCGCTCGCGGATCTGCTCTTCCTTCTCGCGGACCCGGTCGACCAGGTTCCACACCTTCTCTTCGAGGTCCTCACCGTCTTCGACGGTGATCTTCTCGTAGAGGTCGAAAGGCAGGCGCCGCAGGTTGTCCATGGTGTAGAGCTCACCACGACCCACCAGCTCCTCCCCAGAGTCCGCCGCGATGCGCGCGCCCGCAGAGCGGCCGTCGAGCAGCCTCACGAGCTGACGCAGGGCCGACTCGCGCACCGTCCGGATCTTCTCGTCGCGGTCGCGGTTGATGCGGGTGACCACCTGGCCTTCAATCTCCAACGCGCGCGAGTCCTTCTCGACCCCTTCGCGGCTGAAGACCTGGGCGCTCATCACGACGCCCTCGACGCCGGGCGGAACCCGCAGCGAGGTGTCCTTCACGTCGCCGGCCTTCTCGCCGAAGATGGCCCGCAAGAGCTTCTCTTCGGGAGAGAGCTGGGTCTCACCCTTGGGGGTGATCTTGCCGACGAGGATGTCGCCCGACTTCACGTAGGCGCCGATGCGCACGATGCCGGACTCGTCGAGGTTCTTGAGCGCCTCTTCGCCGACATTGGGGATGTCGCGGGTGATCTCTTCCTTGCCGAGCTTGGTGTCGCGGGCGGCGACCTCGAACTCCTCGATGTGAATCGAGGTGAAGAAGTCATCCTGAACAATGCGCTCGGAGACGAGGATCGAGTCTTCGAAGTTGTAGCCCTGCCAGGGCATGAAGGCGACGACACAGTTCTGCCCGAGGGCCAGCTCACCCATCTCGGTGGCCGGGCCGTCGGCGACGATGTCGCCGGCCTTCAAACGGTCGCCCGGACGAACCACCGGCTTCTGGTTGATGCAGGTGTTCTGGTTCGACCGCAGGAACTTGGTCAGGTTGTAGATGTCGACATCACCGCCGATCTCGTCGTCGGTGGCGGTCTCATCCGTCTTGACGACGACACGGGTGCCGTCGACGCTCTCCACCACGCCAGCGCGGCGAGAGAGCGTGGTGACGCCCGAGTCGCGGGCGACGATGCGCTCCATGCCGGTGCCGACCAGCGGCGCCTGGGTGCGCACCAGCGGAACCGCCTGACGCTGCATGTTCGCGCCCATGAGCGCGCGGTTGGCGTCGTCGTTCTCGAGGAAGGGAACCAACGAGGCCGCGACCGACACCAGCTGGTTCGGGCTGACGTCCATCAGCGTCACGTCATCGCGGTTGACCAGCGAGAACTCGCCCTGCTTTCGCGCGATGAGCATGTCGTCGATGAGGCCGCGATTGTCGTCCACCTTGGCGTTGGCCTGGGCGATGACGTGCGTCTCTTCTTCGAGCGCGGTGAAGTACTTGACCTCGTCGGTGACCACGCCGCCGCGGATGATGCGGTACGGGGTCTCAATGAAGCCGTACTCGTTCACCCGGGCGTAGGTGGAGAGCGACGCGATCAGACCGATGTTCGGGCCTTCCGGCGTCTCGATGGGGCAGATTCGACCGTAGTGCGTGGGGTGCACGTCGCGCACGTCGAAGCCGGCGCGCTCACGGGTCAGACCGCCAGGGCCCAGGGCGCTGAGGCGCCGCTTGTGGGTGACCTCAGACAGCGGGTTGGTCTGGTCCATGAACTGGCTGAGCTGCGAGGAGCCGAAGAACTCCTTGATCACGGCGCTGACGGGCTTGGCGTTGATGAGATCGTGCGGCATCAGCGCCTCGATCTCGGACAAGCTCATCCGCTCCTTGATCGCCTTCTCCATGCGAACCAGACCGATACGATACTGGTTCTCGAGGAGCTCACCCACCGCGCGAACGCGACGGTTGCCGAGGTGGTCGATGTCATCCACCTGGCCCTTGTTGTTCTTCAGGTCGATCAGGTACTGCACGACCCGCAGAATGTCTTCGCGGGTGAGCGTGGTCTGCTCCAGGGGCAGGTTCAGACCGAGCTTGTGGTTGACCTTGAGGCGGCCGACCTTGGACAGGTCGTAGCGCTCCGCGTTGAAGAACAGGTTCTCGAAGTGGTTGAGGGCCGCGTCGTAGGTGGGCGGCTCGCCGGGACGGAGCCGGCGGTAGATCTCGATGACCGCTTCTTCGGTGGAGCTGATCTTGTCGACCAGCAGCGTGTCACGGAGGAAGGAGCCGACGATGATGTTGTCGATGTAAAGGGTCTCGAACTCAAAGACCCCCTTGTCCATGCAGCGCTGCAGGGCGGCGGCGCTCAGCTCCTCGTTGCACTCAACCAGGACCTCACCGGTCTCCATGTCGACCACGTCGTAGGCGCTGACGCGGTTGAAGATCGAGTCGCTGGCCACCGGGATGGTGCCGACCAGCACCTCCTGCATGCGGCCTTCAACTTCGCGCTCCACCGACGACAGCATGCCGGCCTTCTGCATCTTGCGGATGGCCGGCTTGAGGAACTTGCGCCCCTGCTTGCAGATGAGGCCGCCTTCGCTGTCGTAGATGTCGACCGACGCCTGCTGAATCTTGAGCAGGTCCTCGGTGGTCTCCTTCTTCCACTCGCCGGCGTCGAAGATGAACTTCTCACGCTGGTAGAAGTAGTTGAGGAGCTCTTCGCTGGAGTAGCCGAGCGCGCGGAGGAGCACGGTCGCCGGCAGCTTGCGGCGGCGATCGATGCGGACGTAGAGGATGTCCTTGGTGTCGAACTCGAAGTCGATCCAGGAGCCGCGATTGGGGATGATGCGCGCCGAGAAGATGGTCTTGCCGGAGCCGCCGGTCTTGCTCTTGCCGGCATCGAAGAAGATGCCGGGCGACCGGTGCAGCTGGCTGACGATGACACGCTCCGTCCCGTTGATGACGAAGGTGCCGTTCTCGGTCATGAGCGGGATCTCGCCGAAGTAGACCTCCTGCTCTTTGATGTTCGACACGGTGCGGGTGTCATTCTCCTGGTCGACGTCCCAAACCACCAGGCGAACGGTCACCTTGAGGGGCGCAGAGAAGGTCATGCCGCGCTCGCGGCACTCATCCACATCGTACTTGGGAATCTCCAGGTCATAGGCGACAAACTGGAGGCTCGCCCGATGGCTGAAGTCCTGAATCGGGAAGACGCTCTTGAAGACGCCCTGCAGGCCAATACCCTCGCGCTCCGTGCGAGGGATCTTCATCTGGAGGAACTTCTCGTAGCTGTCCCGTTGGATCTGGATGAGGTTGTCCACATCCACCGCGGGCAGCGTCTTTGCGAAGGACCGACGATAACGGAAGTTGTTCGCCAGCAAATCGGACATGGTAAGCTCCTGATGAAGCCCTTAGCGGGGCTCGACGCCGGAACCAGATCCGGCAGAGCGCCTCGGCCCTGGGCCGAACATTGGCTGCGCGCCGTCGATGCCAGGCCGGCCCAACGCTACACGCCTCGCCCAGGCAGACTGATGTCTTGCCGGGGGCGCCGTAGGTGCCACGACCTTCGCGACGCGCATCATGTACACACGAAACTCCTGGAGGGATCAGCTCTGCGGACAGGGCCCGCAGAACCGACTTCCGTGGACCGGCGGGCTGCCGGTCCAGTGCCCGTTCGTGAAGGGCACCTGGAAAGGGATCAGGCGCGCCGGCGAGCGGCACGCCTGAAGGACCAGGGCTCAAACCGGAGCCCTGAACGGAGGACTACTTGACCTCGACGGTCGCGCCAACGTCGGACAGCTGCTTCTTGATGGCAGCGGCCTCGTCCTTGGGGATCGCGGTCTTGAGCTCCTTGGGGGCGCCCTCAACCAGGTCCTTGGCTTCCTTGAGGCCGAGGCCGGTGATCGCGCGGACCACCTTGATGACGTCGATCTTCTTGGCGCCGACTTCCTTGAGGATGACGTCGAACTCGGTCTTCTCCTCAACGGGCTCGGCGGCGACGGGCGCCACAGCGACCGCGGCAACGGCCACCGGGGCCGAGGCGGAGACGCCGAGCTCGCTCTCGAGGGCCTCGATCAGCGACTTGACCTCGCCGAGGCGCAGGTTCTTGATGTACTCAACAACGTCGTTCTGGCTCAGAGACATGGATCCCTCCGGGGGGGTGTATCGAAACTGGGGTAGCGCGGGCTCCGCGCACGGCGGCGCCCTCGTATCGTGTGTGTGACGTGTACGCCCTGGTGTTTGGAAATGATCTTCACGATCCAGTGGCGCGGATCGGCCGCAGGGCTCGCGCCCCGTGGCTCAACCTTCCTGGCCTTCGGCCAGCTTCTTCTCGTAGTTCTTGAGGACGTAGAGCAGGTCGCGCGCGGGGCCCTGGAGGACACCGAGCAGGCGACGCGGCCCTTCGACCATGGTGGCGAGCAGCTTGGCCAGCAGCTCGGGGCGACCCGGCAGGTCGGCCACCTTCACGATGCCTTCGGCATCATAGGCTTCGCCATCGAAGTAGCCGCCCTTGATGGTCAGCTTCTCCTGCTTCTTGAAGCCCTTGAAGATGTCGCGAACGACCCGCGCCGACTCGATGCCGTCCGGGCTGGAGATAATCCAGCCGGTCATGCCCGAGAGCATGGGCTCGATCTGGGCCATGGGGGTGCCCATGACCGCGCGAGCTGCGAGGGTGTTCTTGATGACCTGGTACTCCAAGCCCTTCTCAGCCAGAGCCCGACGGAAGGCAGAGATCTCCGCGACGGTCACGCCGCGGTAGTCCGCCACCATGACGAGCGGCGCAGCCTTGAGCCGCTCCGAAAGTGAGTTGACGAGCTCACTCTTTTCTGCGCGATTCACGGCAGCCTCCTAGTTGCCTTCCGCGAGGCGCTGGGCGTCCAGGGTGTCCACTCGGACACCGGCTCCCATCGTCGAGGAGAAGGCGATGCTCTTGATGTAGGTGCCCTTGGCCGTGCTGGGCTTGAGGCGGATGAGCGTGCTGATCAAGGTCGTCGCGTTGTCGACGAGCTTGTTGACATCCATCGAGACCTTGCCGATCGAGACGTGGACAATGCCCGCCTTCTCGACGCGGAAGTCGACCTTGCCGCCCTTCAGTTCGCGAACCGTGGTGCCGATCTCTTCGGGCCCGACCACAGTGCCGATCTTGGGGTTTGGCATCAGGCCGCGAGGACCGAGCACGCGGCCGAGTCGGCCGACCTTGCCCATCATGTCCCGGGTTGCCACCGCCTTGTCGAAGTCCGTCCAGCCCTCAGAGAGGATCTTCTGAACGAGCTCGTCGCCACCAACGTAGTCCGCGCCGGCATCCTGGGCTGCACGTGCGGCATCGCCAACGGCGAAGACCAACACGCGAACCTTCTTGCCGGTGCCATGAGGCAGGGCAGTGGCGCCGCGGACCATCTGGTCGGCGTGCTTGGGGTTGACGCCAAGTCGGACGGCAACATCCACGCTCTCGTCGAACTTCGCGCTTGCGAGCGACTTCACGAGAGTCATGGCCTGTTCAGCGCCATACTTGACGGTAGGATCGACCTTGGCGCGAGCCGCCAGGTACTTCTTTCCGTGCTTTGCCATTCACACTCCTCAAGCAGACAACCACGCCTGCTCTGCATCGCTGGGGTCTACCGGGTCTCCCCTCCCCCTTGCGCGCGATGAGGTTCACACCACCATCAAACGATGTTGATGCCCATCGACCGAGCGGTACCGGAGACAGTGCTGATCGCCGCCTCCAGATCCGTCGTGTTGAGATCGGAGAGCTTCTGCTTCGCGATCTCTTCCACCTGGGCCTTGGTCACCGAGCCCACCTTGATCTTGTTGGGCTCCTTGGAGCCACGATCGACACGCGCCGCCTTCTTGAGCAGAATGGCCACCGGGGGGGTCTTCAGCTCGAAGGTGAAGGTACGGTCTGAGAACACCGTGATGATCGTCGGGATGATCATCGCATCGGCGGCCTGAGACTGCGTACGTGCGTTGAACTCCTTGCAGAACATCGGAATGTTCACGCCGGCGGAGCCCAGCGCCGGACCGATCGGGGGCGAAGGGTTGGCCTTGCCCGCGGTGATCTGCAACTTGATCTGGTTGACGACTTTCTTTGCCATGAGATTCCTCGTCCGGACTCAGCCGTGCTGATCCGCCTAGCCGGGCCTTTCGACCTGGGTGAAGTCGAGCTCTACAGAGGTCGGGCGGCCGAAGATCTTGACCATCACCCGCAGCTTGGAGCGGGCCTGGTTCACCTCTTCGACCTTGCCAGTCATGCTGGCGAAGGGACCGTCGGTGATCCGAACCTCTTCACCACGCTCGAAGTGAAGCACGGGCTTCGGCTTCTCTTCGCCCTCGGTCATCTGACCGCGCAGGCGCTTGACCTCTTCATCCCCCATGGGAGGGGGATTGCGGCTGCCGCCAATGAAACCCGTCACCTTGGGAGTACTCTTCACCAGGTGCCAGGTCTCGTTGTCGACCTCCATGAACACAAACATGTAGCCGGGGAAAACTTTGCGGGTGGTGGTCTTCTTCTGGCCATCCTTGACCTCGACCACCTTCTCCGTTGGAACCAGGACTTCACCAAAACGGTCGGTCAAGCCAGAGCGCTTGATGCCGTCTTCGAGCGCGGCCTTGGCCTTGTTCTCGAAGCCCGAGTAGGTGTGAACGACGTACCAATGTTTCGCCATGCGAAGGAAACCTCTGGGATCCGCGACTGCAGCAGGACTGCGAGTTGATCAGCCGTCAGTGAAGAGGAACATGCTGGTCAAGCGGCCCCACACGAAATCGTAGAGGGTGATCGCGACCGCCATGGAGATCGCAAATCCGACGACGACCGAAGTGGATCGCACCGTTTCGTCTTTGTCCGGCCAGGTGACTTTGCGCAGCTCGGTGACGACCTCGTCCGCGAAGCTGTATGCTGCCGGATGCCGGTTGAGCACCAGAAAGGAGACAACCCCCATGCTCAGGCCGAGCAGGGTTGTGCCTTCCAGGGTGCCGAAGATCTGGGGATCCCCGACCTCAAGGAGCGCGAACATCGGGATCGTCAAACCGCGCGCGGCGAGGCCGATAAGGGCTGCCACAGCAAGGAATGCCATGACGATGTACTTACGGTTGTCCATACGCGGGAATCCGTGACACGCGGGATCGCACCCGATTGCTCGGGGGCCGCACCTGTTAGCCTACCTGTCTTCTCAGCGCAAGGCGCGATCGCCGCAGGATCGCGGCGCCCGATCCTGCAGCGACAGGCCGTTCGCTCAAACGAAAGAGGGAGAGCCGAAGCTCTCCCTCTCTGCGGGTTGGCCTGACGGCCTGCCCACTACTCGATGATGCGGGAGACGACGCCTGCGCCGACCGTGCGACCACCCTCGCGGATGGCGAAGCGCAGCTGGTCTTCGATGGCGATCGGGGTGATCAGGGTGATCTCGATCTCGAGGTTGTCACCCGGCACCACCATCTCCACGCCGGCCGGCAGCTTGATCGAGCCGGTCACGTCCGTGGTGCGGAAGTAGAACTGGGGACGGTACCCGTCGAAGAAGGGCTTGTGGCGGCCGCCCTCTTCCTTCTTCAGGATGTACACCGAGCCCATGAACTTGGTGTGCGGCTTGATCGACTTGGGCTTGGCCAGAACCTGGCCGCGGTCCACGTCTTCGCGCTTCAGGCCGCGCAGGAGGATGCCCGCGTTGTCGCCGGCCTCGCCCTGGTCCAGCAGCTTCTTGAACATCTCGACGCCCGTGACCGTGATGGTCTTGGTGTCGGTCATGCCCACCAGCTCGACACTCTCGCCCACCTTCACCACACCGCGCTCGATGCGACCCGTAGCAACGGTGCCGCGACCGGTGATGGTGAACACGTCTTCAACCGGCATCAGGAAGGGCTGGTCGAGGGCGCGCTTGGGGGTCGGGATGTTGGCATCCACCGCCGCCATCAGCTGCTTGATCGCGGGCCGGCCCAGGGGTGAGTCCGCGTTCTGCACGGCGAGCAGGGCGCTGCCGCGGATCACGGGGATGTCGTCACCGGGGAAGTTGTAGGCGTTGAGCAGCTCGCGGACCTCCATCTCCACGAGGTCGAGGAGCTCGGGGTCATCGAGCATGTCGACCTTGTTCATGAAGACGACGATCGCGGGGACGTTGACCTGCCGGG
>Ga0315909_10005163_pt1 | contig 15117 bp, 17 predicted proteins | sample LakEriMetagenome_11_FD_203527 | JGI IMG/M metagenome (GOLD analysis project Ga0315909, IMG submission 203527) | Freshwater fungal communities from buoy surface, Lake Erie, Ohio, United States - Buoy 2 MA125 | ecosystem: Environmental > Aquatic > Freshwater > Lake | place: USA: Lake Erie, Ohio...
GCATCAACCCCGACGCCATCTACGACCCCACGGTCGGTGCGGCGATGCAGATTCTCAACCGCCCCATGATGATGGCCCAGACCCCCGGCTTGCTGGGTTCTGGCACCGACTACCAGCAGCAGTTTGGTTTGTTGGCCGACATCGCGCCTCAACGGATGCAGCAGTACCAACGCATGGCTGATCCGGTCAGCTTGATTGACAGTATCGGTGTTGGCAGTGGAAGTGATAACTATGGGAACTACGACCTATACAGCTCAGACCCTTATGGCGGGTATGACCAACTTTCCATTGAGGGCCAAAATGCTTCCTTGGTGAATGCTGGGTGGGACCCCATGGGCTACGACGACAGCGCACCAGATATGTCTGATTTTGGCGACTACAGCTATGGCTCCGACGGCAGTGTCGGCGGATTCTTTTAAGAGGTACACAAGATGAGCAAAGGTGGAAGCCAACCCAGCGTCAGCACAACGTCAACGCAAGTTGACCCACAGGTCAAGGCCTCGTACCTTGGCAACGTGGACTACGCACGACAGACCGCCAACAACCTTGGCGCACAGCAGTTTGCTGGCTTTGACCCGCTGTACCAGCAGGGCGAGGCACAGGCCATCGCAGCTTCTCAGGGCGTGGGCCGTCAGCAGCTCGGCATGGCCGGTGACCTTACTGGCGCAGTCGCTGGCTACTCGCCAACGGCCATCCGTCCTGATGCCGCACTGACCCAGCAATACTTCAGCCCGTTTGAGCAGCAGGTCGTCAACACCTCACTCAACGACTTGGAGCAAGCCCGCCAGCGTGCTGTGCAACAGACCGGCCAGCAGGCCATGGCCTCCAAGGCCTTTGGTGGCTCGCGCCACGGCGTGGCCCAAGCCCTGACCTCCGGCGAGTACGGCAAGCAGGCTGGCTCCATGCTGGCCAACCTACGCAATCAGGGCTACCAGCAGGCTCTGCAGTTGGCGCAGCAGCAGCAACAACAGAACCAGCAAGCCGGTATGCAGGGTGCCCAGTTCCGACTGGGTGCCGCGCAGCAGCTCGGCCAATTGGGCCAGCAACAGACGGCTGCAGACATGCTGGCCGCTCAGTCATTGATGGGCTTGGGTGGTGCGCGTCAGCAGTTGGCGCAGCAGCAGATGAACGCGGCCCGCAATCTTGGCTTGGAGCGCCTCGGCATCATGCAGAGCGCCTTGGGCCTGCAGATGCCCGGTATGGGCACCACGGGCACCACCAGCACGCCGCAGTACAGCAACCCCGCCTCTGGTGCCCTTGGTGGTGCCTTGGCTGGTTACTCAATGTTCCCCGGAACCCCATATGGGGCAATCGCTGGTGGCATCATGGGCCTCTTGGGTTAAAGGAACAAAATCATGGCCGGACTTTTCGACAACATCTTTGGCAGTGCCGGTGGCATGTACGCCGACATGCTCTCGCCCGAGCAGCAGGCCGCAATCCGCAGGCAGAGCATGATGCAGATGGCTGCAAAGCTGCTGGAGGGTTCCGGACCGTCTCCCGTTCGCCGCACCCTTGGCCAAAACCTCGGCAGCGCATTGGGTGCCGGTGCTGAAGCCGTTCAGTCCGGGCAAACCAATGCGGTGCAGCAGATGCTGCTGAAGCAGAAGCTGGACGAGGCGAAGGCAGAGCGTGAGCAAAACGAGCGCATCCGTCAAATGATTGGCGCTGGCGATGTGCCCATCGACACCATCAACGCACCAGTTGAAACTGCTGGCCGTGTTGGCCCTACCATGCAGCGTGCGGCCATGCCGACCACTGCGGTCAATCCATTGATGGCCAACTTGACCGAAACCCAGCGTGCGGTCTTACGGATGTCTCCAGCCCAAAAGGTTCCCGAGCTGTTGGCTGGGTTCCAAAAAGACCAAGCGGCCATGTCCGAGGTGACTGGCCAGCCGTTTGAGGTCACCGACGCAACTGGTAAGCCCATCATGGTTCAGCAGACCAAGGGCGGCAAGATCAGCACGCTTCCGGGCTTTGGTCCGAAGCGTGATGTGGTGTTGCAGAACCTTAACAACCGCGTTGTTGCCATCGACAAGAACCAGCTCAAGGGTAATGAGTCGTTTGCCATGGGGATGAGTCCAGATGCCGTTGCATCCAACCGAGTGGCTCAAGGTAACTTGCGTGTTGCACAAGGCAACTTGGCACTTTCTCGGGAGCGTTTTGAGAGTGAAGGCTACACCGTTCAAGACAGCGCAGAAGGCAAAGTGTACGTGTCTAGGGACCCAACAAAACCAACTATCCCAGTCCTTGGTCCAAGTGGTTCACAACTCAAATCTCGTGTTGATCCACCTGCAGACTTTATGAAGTCTGCAAAAAAACTGCAAGACATGGAAGGCACGCTCAAGGACTTCAAGGGCGAGCTGGATAAAAACTTGACGGTGTTCCCTCCAGAAATTCCACTTCCATTCGGTGCAAAGATTCCTTTGCCAACTGGCACAGACACCGCAACGATCAAGGCAAAATACAACGCCTTGCTGATGGGCGTCAAGGATTTGTACGAGCTGGGTGCGCTGACTGGACCCGACATGGCCATCGTTGAGCAGCAATTGACAAACCCAGCCTCATTCTCTGGAATGTTCACATCTCGTGCAGCAATGGGCCAGCAGGTGCAAGTGCTTGAAGATATGCTCGCTCGATCAAAGGCTAACTTGAGCACGACATACAACCGGCCAATCCCCGGCAAAAACATCACTGTGGATTACTGATATGCCATATTCAATCACCACCAAAGACGGCATCACGATCAACAACATCCCAGACGACGTTGCTCCTGACTCTGCAGAGTTGAAGCAACGTGTTGCTGCGATTCGCGCTGGTGGTGGTCAAGCTGCACCAGCGGCCCAAGTGGCCGAGGCCCAGCCGTCCACATCACTTGGCCGTGAGCTTGGCCTTGCCGCACGACCAATGGCTGGTACTGTTTTGACCGCTGGTGGCATGTTGCCCATGGTGGTTGACCCATTGGTCAACCTCTACAACTTGGCCACAGGGTCGTCTGCACCCACCATGACGCAAGCTGTGGACAGGACTTTGAGCAGCGTCTTCCCAGCGCCGAAGACGCCGACCGAGCGTGTCGTGCAAGACATTGCGACCGCAGGTTATGGTGTTGGTGGTCTTGCCAACTTGGCAACAAAAGCCGCACCTACTTTGACCAGCACAGTACCGAAGGCTGTGGCTGAAATGTTCTCCACCAGCCCGCAAGCGCAGGCTGCTGCTGCGACTGCTGCCTCTGCTGCCTCTGGCATGCTGCGCGAGGGTGGTGCGCCACCAGCGTTGCAGCTTGGTGGTGCAATGGTGGCTGGCATGGTCGCTCCCGGTGGCCCCACCCTGTCCACCACCCAGCGTGCCTTGGCCGCTCCCAAAGGTTTGGTGCAGCCATTTACCCGCGAAGGCCGCGAGGTGATCGCTGGCAACGTGCTGCGCAATGTCGCAACGGACCCAGAGCGTGCCATCGCAAACCTGCAGCAAGCACGACCCACCGTCCCCGGTGTGCGTGTCACCACGGCTGCTGGTGCCCGTGACCCCGGCCTTGCTGGTGCCGAGACGACACTGCGCTCCGCACTGTTCGACCCGAGCAACCAGTTTGGTGGCGTGCTGTCTGCAAACCAGCAGGCGTTGATGGACGCCTACCGCCGCATCAGTGGCCGACCCGGATCAATACCACGAGCCGAAACCAAGCGGGCAGGCGTGACAGCGCCTATGCGTGAGGCTGCATTTGCCAACTCGCAACCAGTAAGTATTGCCCCGATCATTCAATCTATTGAAGCGACAATGGCCGACCCAGCCAAGCAGCGTCAGACGGTTGACGAGGCCATGAATTACGTAAGCAAGTTGATCAAAAAACGCGCAGACCCCCAAACTGGTGCAATCAACCCAATGGCGTTGTACAGCATCCGCAAGGATATTGGTCTGGCCATGCAAGGTCAGTTGGCCGGTGAGGCTGCAAACTTGCGTCTTGCCAAGGGTGAATTAAAGGCTTTGATGCCGATCATTGATGATGTGATCGAATCTGGCGCTCCCGGCTTCAAAAACTACATGCAGCAGTTTGAAAAGTCATCCAGCGCCATCGACCAGATGCGCGTGCTGCAGGGTGTTGAAAGCAAAGTCACAACAGGACAGCCAAACCTGATGACGGGTGAGCCAGTCTTAGCCGCATCAGCTTTGCGCCGTCAAGTTGCGGCAAGGGCTGATGAGTTGGACACCAAGCTGTCGGACGCGGCACAGCGCCGCCTCGACAACATCATCTTTGAGATCAACCGTGGCCAAGCGTCAACCGCACCCGGTGTGCGTGCCCCCGGCTCCAACACGTTCCAGAACATGAGCATGGGCAACATGATCGGTCGCGTGTTGAGCGAATCCATGGCCGACAACACCACGTTGCGCACCATGACGCGCCCGCTGGACTGGTTGTACAAGTTGCCCGACCAGCAGGTGCAACAGCTCTTGGTTGAGGCTATGCTTGACCCACAGCTCGCAGCTACACTCATGAGCAAGGCCAACATGATGAAGGTCGAGCCGTTTGCAAAGTCGCTTCGCAAGAAGGCAGAGCAAATGGGCCTTGGAACAGTTATCGGCGCACAACAGGAATAAACCATGGACCCAAGACTCTACGACGCAACAGCCATCGCCTCTGGGTTTCTCCCCGGCTCTGGCTTGATGGATGTTATCGGCCAAGCCCCCGCCATTGGTGGCGGCATGGGTCCGAACCTCTGGCAGAACGTCCGCAACAAGCAGTACGTTGACGCGATGCTGCAAATGGCTGGGGCGGCTGGTGATGCGCTGATGATCGTCCCACCAGTTGGCATGACCGTCAAGGCTGCGACCACCGCAGGCAAGACCGCTCGCGCTGGCAGCAAGGCTGCAAAGGCTGCAAAAAAGGTGGCCGACATACCTGTGCAAAATTTGAGCGCAGAAGACAAGGCGTTGGTTGACTTGTTTGGATCAAAGGCAGCGCGTGAAGCGAAGCTAAAGAAAAAGGTCAAGCAAGCCGAAAAATCAGCGCCAAAAGAAAGAGTAAAAACAGGGAAGTCTCAACGTGTGGACCCTGATGTTTACCGGCAGATGGCGGCTACCAGCGGCGATGCAGAGGTTCTTCGTCAAGCCCAGCAAGGTGCTCACCTGAAGCCCGACGGCTATGGTGGGTACATTGGCGCCCCAAGGACCGTATCTAGCCCACAGGCTCTCGGCGCTATGCGACAAGGGCTGGACCAACAGTTCTCATCAGGCGTTGACGCGTTAAGGTCTGCCGACCCCAGCAGAACGGGCACATGGTACGACCGGGCCAAGGCCGCTCAGGCTCAAACAAACGAACCATACCAGTTGCCGCAGTCACTCAACCAGCACTCTGTTTACAGCGCCGGTGTAGCGCCAGAGTCCGAGCTTGGTTTTGCTTTGAAGCACCAAGTCTCTCGGCAACTTGGTCTGCCCGACATGGCTTACCGCAGCGCCCCAATGAACAACTTGGACAACGCAATTGCGCAAGACAGAATGCCACGTCTGGGTTTCAAGATTGGCGAGTATCGCGCAAAGAACGACCCGAACGTCCCCAACACCGGGTTGTTTGGCGTCAATGATTTTCGCGCAGCTCAGGGCTTTGGGTACACAAACCCAGATGGCTCTATTTGGACCGGCGGCGTCAGCAACACAATGCATCCATTCATGGATGCAGAAACCGCGTTGTTGGTCAACAGAGCAAATACATCCAACGTCGGTGGACGAGCCGATTGGAGTGGCCCACACCTTCAAGAAGTTCCTTGGGTTCTTGGCAAGGCTCAAGATTTATATTCGCGTGGAACCGGTGCATCTGGCCGGTACAACGCCGCCAAAAAATTTGGCGGGAACGAGGCGGATGCAATCAAGCAAGCAATCGTTGACGCGAACAATACGTTTGAAGACTATTTGTACAAGCATGCAGCGTCGGCAACGCATGAATCAATACCCGGCGCGTCAACCGGCCACGTCGCGCAAATGCTTAACGCAAGCCCCGAGGCCAAAGCGGCGTACACCCAAGCAGGCTCTTGGAACGCTCCGCTGGCTGTTGACGGTAGCGACAAGGACGTGATTTACAGCGCGCTTGGCATGCGGCAACTTCCACCGGTTGATGCAACTGGTGCCTACATAAACAGCCAAGGGATCATGGAATCAAACCCAATGGTGATTGCAAGGCCGCTGCTTGACTTTCCCACCGGTGGTGGCGGTGGTCGCATCGCAGAAACAAGAAGCAACGCAATGGATGCCGCCGAGCGCCTGCGAGCAGTTGTTGATGCGCAAGAAGCTGGCGCATATAACTTGCCAAACACAATGAAAGGAATTTCTGGAAAAAATTCTGCCGTCATTGATTCAAGGGCGCTGAACAACAGCGCGACTACCGGGCTTATGCCATCTGCAAAAGCACTGGCAGAAGGCAACAAAATGCTTAAACCACAAGGCTACGGGCTTACTGCCACGTCGCGTGGAGCGTTGATTTTCCCATTCGATCAAAATGCGACTCCAGCAAATTTGCAAGCGGTCTTGAAGTCTTCGCAAAACAGCCTCCTTGACCTTATCCCCGGAGACCTTTCTAAGGGTGTCACAAGCTCAGGATACTTTCCAGGCATTGGCAAGTTTAACGATGCCGGTGATGTGGTGCCAACGGCACCATTTAGCGGCGAAGCAACCGGTGGCCTGCTTGAGGCATTGGCCAAGGCGCCACCAGAGGTTGCGGCAAACCTGAGCGAGTCTGAAGGCATCCGATCCACGATTGGGAAAATCACAGCTCGTGACGCAGCCGCCGGAGGTGCTCGCGAAGACATCCAAAATCTTCGCAAGTTTTTATCCGAGGCTGATTGGAACAAAGCTGTTCGAATGATCCGCACGGGTGCAACCCCAGCTGCAGCATTAGCCGCAATGGGTTACTCAATCAACAGCATGGCCGGTCAAGAGCAGTGATTGCCCCAATCAACCACGGGCCTTTTGCCGTAGGCAATTTGGGCCTTGCGCTGCTCCTCTCGAGACGCCGATAAACAAGGCGTCTCAGGGTGTTGTTTCGCTTCATGCTGCAACGCATACAGCTCATCAAGCAGTTCAATGATGTCGTGTATGTACGACCCGTCCTCTGCAATTGAGGACAGGTGCTCTTGGGCCTGTTGAACCCGATCATCTAAAGTGCTCATCTCACTCCTCCAAAAAACGCCGCAGTCAGCGGGTCTACTTTGATCTTGCGGCGAAGCTGCCGCCGACGTGCGCTGGCGAAGTCTCGCTCCTCCACCGACACCTTGGCCCTGCTCCTGAGCCTGCGCTCCTTGAACGTCAGGTTGGACAGCCGAGGTGCGTCCTCGCCGGGACCAAACGCGTACAGCGCCAAGTGGGCACCCTGACGGCGCTGCCACTCCTTCACATGCAACTGCCCGGCCTCGTGCATGTCGGCCAGCACACGCGCCGCCGTGCGCACGTGGCAGTGGACATTAGCCGCCAAGTCCCAGCAGTTCATGGGCCGCTCTTGGATGGCCACGTATGCGTCCAGCATCACCCGTGGGATCACTTACGCTCTCCACGCTTGTGCAGCACGCCCATGTGCATCGACGGCAAGTTGTACGCGTCCATCGATCCGGGACGACCGACAAAGGGCCGCAGCTCCTTGCCCTCATAGATGCCGCGCTTGAACATGTCATTGGCTGCGGCTGGCACCAGTGGTGCGGGTTTGTGTGGTGTGTAGATCATGGTTGCACTTTCTGGTATGAATGTATTTTAAGAAAAGCGGTGGCCGAAACCACCGCCAGAGCAAAGGTTCAGCGCCCCGACTTCAAGGCCGCATCGACCTCTTCGTCCAGCATCTTCAGGATCGCCAGTCGGATGACCGCCGATACCGACATGCCAAACGTGTCCGCGAACTCGACCACACGCTTGGCCTGTTCGGCTGTCAGGCGTGTGGCCAACTGAACTTCTTTGCTCTTGACTTTCACCAGTCGTCTCCAACGTCTGCAGTTGCGACAGCAGCGGCTGGTGCTGGCACGCCTGCAGTGATACCGAAGTCAGCAGCCGCACTTGGACGGCCACCACCGAGCGTGTCGCCCTTGGACACCAACATGATGTTGTTCAGGCCGAACGACACGCCGTTGTTGCCAGCCTGACTGTAGGCGTATGCGTTCAAAGACACGCGGCCAAAGTCGCCGCTCACGATGTCCTGCGAGCCAATGAGGTCGTGGCCATGGGCGTCAACCGCGCCGGGCTTGGTGACGCTCTTGGCGTTGAAGAAGAAGTGGCCAGCGTACTCGGCGCCCAATGGCGAGCCGTCTACCTTGGTCTCTGTGTCGCCGTCGCGCAATGGGTTGCGGGCGTTCTTTGGAATCTTGTCGCCAAATTTGGCGACCAGTGCGGCCTTGGCTGCGGCCTTCAAGGCGGCAACAGTCTCGGTGTCGGACTTGGGCACCAGCACCTGTGTGCTGAACTCTTCCTTGCCGGAGAGTTCGTTCTTGCGGGACGCCAAGGCGTTGAAGTAGGAGAAGCGGCACTTGCCGGTGACAACTCGTGTGGACATTTTCGTTTCCTTCGTTTTCTGGGTTAAGCGTTGCGACATGCAACAACTGAAATGTAGCACAGAAAAGTGATGAAGAGTGTTGCAAAATAACGGACATGAAACTCTACCCACACCAGCTTGATGCCAAGAACTTTCTCCTCTCCAGAGGCCGCGCCATCCTCGCCGACCAGCCCAGAGTGGGCAAGACGCTGCCCACGGCTGCAGCGGCCTTGGAGCACCTCCCAGCCCTGATCGTCTGCCCCGCCATCGCCAAGAGCGTGTGGTTCGCGGCCATCCACAAGCTGGACCCAGACACGCCGGTGCTGGTGGTCAACGGCAAGGCCTCGGCGCAAGGCCTGACCAAGATGCCGGGTGTGACCATCATCAACTACGACCTGCTGCAGTACCTGCCCGAGAAGGCCCAGTTTGAGACGCTGGTGCTTGACGAGTGCCACCGGATCAAGAACCCAAAAGCCGCAAGAACAAAGGCCGCGCTGCGTTTAATGGGCCTGTGCAAAAACGCGTTCGCACTTTCTGGGACGCCTATTCCGAACCGGCCAATTGAGCTGTGGCCGGTGCTGCACGGCCTTGGCATCTACCGTGGCGGCTGGTACGACTTCGCTGCAAGGTACGCCAAGCTCTGGACAGCACCTTGGGGCCTAGACGTGTCTGGTGCGAGCAACATCCCCGAGCTGAAGGCGCTGATGAAGCCCCACGTCCTGCGCAGAAAAAAAGAGGACGTGTTCACCAACTATAAGGAACCTCAAGTCTCGCTGATCACCTTTGACCTGCCCATCGACAGGCGCGAGCGTGAGTTTGATGTGGAGGCCTTGGTGCGCAACCCCGACGCGGTGCTGGCGTTCGAGGGCTTGGCCGAGATCATGCGCGAGGCGGGCGAGAAGAAGATCAAGCCCGCCACCGAGTTCATCGACGACCTGCTGCAGTCGGGCGAGCCGGTGGTGGTGTTCGTTCACCACAAGGACGTGGCCCGTGGGCTGATGGAGACGCTCAAGGCCCACAAGCCCGTGATTGTGGTGGGCGACACGCCACGGGCCGCACGGGACAAGGCCATCGCCGACTTCCAAGCAGGAAAGACCAAGGTGATCATCGGCAACATCGCCGCCATGTCGGAGGGCGTGGACCTGTCCGCTGCCGACACCATCGTGTTCGTGGAATGCACATGGTCCACCTCGGCGCTGGAGCAGGCATCCAGCCGGGTCGAGAACATCCAAAAAGATGGCATTAAGCCGCTCATTTATTTGTTGACCATCAGGGCATCGCTGGACCACGAGGTGCTGGCTCGGGTGCTCAAGAAGCAGGGCATCGTGAGCCAAATCATCTAATACCCCTGCGGTTTTGTCGGGATTAAAAAAGAGCTTGACTGTTTCCGGTAACAGCCTGAGAATGAAGTCCTCAGCAACACAAACCGGAGAAAACGAAATGAACTACATCCACAAACTTGAAAACGCGCTGGTCGAGACCAACGACACACTGCTCAAGCGCAGCGACCGTGCCCAAGAGTTCCGCGAGCACCTCGCCAGCGCCAAGTTCGGCCCACAAGCAGACGGTTCTCGCGGTGACTTGATCGCCGTGGCCGACGTGCAGCGGTGGCTCTGGTATATCGAAGGCATCAACGACACCTACTGAAACCGGAGCACCATCATGAACATGAACCAATACATTGACGCACTCAAGGCCCACGACTGGGACTTCCGCTTCTCCGACGCCATGCGCACCTATGAGCGTGGCATGGACCAGTTCAAGGCGCTGAAGGCAGCGGCCAAGGAACTCGACCCGGACATGGACATCTGGAACACCTACGCCCCTGTTGGCCACAAGACCCCATGACCACCACCAACACACAACGCGTGGCCGCACTGCGCCAGCGCCGCAAGGCCGCTGGCCTCGTCCGCGTCGAGTATTACCTCACCCCCGAGCTGGCCAAGAAGGTCCGCGAACTGATCAACCAACTGAAGGCACAGCAATGACCCAAGACCACACCATCCGCAAGCACGCCCGCCTGTCCGCATCACGGGCCGAGCGGTTCATGACCTGCCCCGGCTCCGTGCGCCTTGAGTCGCAAATGCCCTACGAGCCAGCCGGTGAGGCCGCAGCCATCGGCACCGCCATCCACGAGCTGTCGGAGGCCATGATGCGCGGTGACGACCTCATCCAAGCAGACCACCCCGACGACCAATGGGACATGGCCACCGACTACGTCAACTTCATCAACACGCTGGTGGAAAACCCACGCAAGAAGCTGATCGAGGTCAACGTGGACAACGGCCTGAAGTCACTGCACCAAGCCCTCGGTGGCACCGCCGACGCCGTGCTGGTGGACGGCAACCACCTCCACGTCGTGGACCTCAAAACCGGGCGCGTGGCCGTGGCCGCTGAGAACAACAAGCAGCTCCTGACCTACGCCGTGGGCGTCATGCGGCAGTTCAACGCCCCAGCATCCATCGAGTGCACCATGCACATCTTCCAGCCCAAGGTCGGCCACAGCAAGTGGACCGTATCGGGCAACGATCTGGTGAAGCACGGTCTGGACCTCAAAGCCGCTGCAGAGCTGGCCCTAAGTCCTGATGCACCCACCAGCCCAAGCCCTGACGCGTGCAAGTATTGCCGCGCCAAGACCATCTGCCCGTCGATGCGCACCAAGGTGCAGGACAACGCCCGCAAGGACTTCGCACCCGACACCAGCGTCACCCCAGAGATGCTCGACTTGGCCGAGATGGCCAGCGCGTGGGCCGAGGCCGTCAAAACAGCCGCCAAGGCCCAGATCAAGACCACGCCCATCGAGGGCTGGACGCTCAAGCCCGGACGCAAGACAAGGTTTTGGAAGGCAGAAGGATTGGCCGTCGAGGCGCTCAAGGACCACCCAGAGGCCTTCGATCTCAAAAGCCCTGCGGCCATCGAGAAACTGGGCATCGAGATCAGCGAGGAGCTGATCGGCATCAAGCTGGCCGAAGAATCTCTGGCCCGCCAAAAGGCCAAGGCCTAAAATGCACTCTCCAAAAAAGAACCCGGCCAGCGCGAACTGGACGGGTTCATCAAAAGCAACTCAACCGGAGAACCACATGAATGAATCAAGTGGCGGGTCAATTTTACCAGCCCAAGACACGACTGCGCTGTCCTTCGCCGCTGCCGCCAGCATCGCCAATGCCGTGCCCACAGCACGGTTCTGCGGCTTCAACGTCAGCACCCAAGGCGGTAGGGTCACCAAGCGCCCCATGAGCCTTACCGGCCCCGGTGTGGGCGCAGACACCCCACAAGAGTACCTGTGCGACACCGAGGACGTGCTGGCCCACGAGCCGCCACCAAGCAATGCCACCTACTGGGGTGTGGTGCTGCAGAAGCACCCCTATATCACCCAGATCGACGGCCAAGACCACGCCTTCGTGATCCTTGACCTTGACACCAAGAACTCCACAGCACCGCGTGACATCAGGATCGCCAAGCTGCTGGAGCTGGCCAGAGACATGGACCTGCTGACCGAGCGCAGCCACTCCATGAAGGGTGGCCACATCATGTTCCTAAGCCCAGCCGACGAGGCGGCTCCCAAGCGCATCAAGCTGGGCAACAGCCAAGAGATCGAAATCTTTGGCTTGGCCAACTCCGCAGGCAAGTCCGTGATGCTCACCGGGGACAAGCTCAAGGGCGAGGTCAAGCCAATCCAAAGCCTGATCGAGCTGCTCCATAAAGCTGGCATCACCGACGACGTGATCTTCCCGCCAGAGCCTGCACCGGCCATCCAGCCCGTTACAACACACGCTACAGAGTACACGCCACGCCCCATGGACGACATGGACAAGGCCCAGCAGGCCCTGTCCTACATCTCCATCGCCAAGGGCGACTACGAGACGTGGATCGACATGGGCATGGCGTTACAACACGGCTTTGGCGCCGCGGGATACCAACTCTGGGTGCAGTGGTCCTCCACCCAGCCCGAGTTCAAGGGGGAGGAGGACTGCAAGGCCCATTGGAAGAGCTTCAAGCCCAACGGTGCCACCAGCCTTGGCACCCTGTTCCATCTGGCCAAGCAGAACGGCTACACGCCGCCCACCCTGAAGACGGAGCGGAAGTCGGCCATCGAGGACTTCAACAGCTTCATCCAAAAGTCGGCCCCAGCCATCGACCTGTCAGACCCGCTAGAAATAAACCAGCCATTTATTTCCCAGTCCACACCCGACCAGACGCCATCCATCTGGCAGGAGGTCGATCTGGACCTCAACACACTGCACCCCATCGACTACCTGATCGACAACTTCTTGGCCCACAGTTTGATGGTCGTCGCAGGTCAGCCCGGTGTGGGCAAGACCACCGCCATGCTCTCCTTGGCCATGGTGATCGCAGGCTTCACGCTGAAGGACTGCAGCCTATCAACAGAAGCCCCAAGGCGTGTGATCTACGTCACGGAAGATGTCTCCCAAGTCCAGTTATCCCTCTTCAGCTACGCACGGCACCACCACCTCGACCCACAACGCATCCGCGAGATGATCCACGTCGTCGAGGCACGGCGCTCTGAGATGCCCGACATCCTGCTGCTCACCCAGAACATCCTGAAGCACACCACCACCCACGAAGGCCATACACTCAGACCGTACCTGATCCTCGACACGGCAAGTGCCACGTTCGACATCGAGGACGAGAACAACAACTCAGAGGTGGCCATCTACATGGAGGGCATCAAGCAGACCCTCTACACCAAGCTGAACACGCCGATTGCCATCGTCACACACACCGCCAAGTCACTGTCCACATCTGACGACAGCGCCACCGCCCGTGGAGCCAGTGCATGGACCGGCAACGCCACCCTGACCGCCACGCTCTTCATCGACCAAGAACAAAGGTTCATGACGCTGGTGAAGAAGCGCTACCAGCCGCTCATCACAGAACTGCGCTTCTCTACCCACGTCAACAATGAGGTGACCATCTCCAAGTACGGAAAACTTCAAGATGTGGTCTGCATTACCGTGACGCCCACCGAGTCCTCCAAAACAGATAGACAACAAAACGCAGAAGAAAGTAAACAAGAGAAGCAGTCCCAAAGGGCCATGGACAAGGCCGACGAGGCCTGTTCCTACGTCCAATCCGTGCTCAATTCCCACCCCGAAGGGGTGATTATTAGGCGCGGATCGACGGCATCACGCACCATTCCAAGTGACTGGAAAACCTGCCACCAGCTCCATTGGGATGACGTGTTTGAGCACGTGCCGGGGTCTTCCAGAGGGGATGTCAAACGAGCAGTTGGGTCTGCCGTTTTCTCCAGATTTGCGCCAGATGCACCGGCCAGTGGCTGGGTCAAGTTGGGCTGATTTATGGTCCACCAAGTGCTTGACAGGACGTTGAGGGGACGAGGGGACGTTGAAGGGACGTTGAGGGGACGGTCTCTTCGACATAGACGTGACAGGCGGGTCCATGATGGGGGTCTCAAGACCCCATCTGGACCGCCCGAATGTGGCCCTTGGTGGTACAAAATGGGAAAAGTTATCCACAGGCAAAGTTGAAGGGACGAGGGGACCAAACCCCTTTGGGGCGTCCCTTCAACTTTTGGGGTGTTTTGCTTAAAAAATAGGCAACATGAAAAAGTGAGGAAAAGTGATGGTGCAAAAAGTGACCGAAAACTGGGTGGATGATGACCGTGTGACGTGCAAAACGTGTGTTGAGGGGACCGAGCAAAAACTGGCTCACCGGATGCCCGCCGACGACTTTGAAAAGCTCCGTCGGGTCAACCATGAGAGCAACCGGTGGATGTTTGATGTGGTGACCATCGACAATGGTTGGGCCACTGCCAAGTACACCATGAGGGTGTGCAAGGCCACCACTCATCCGTGCTTCCCGGATGACCTGAAGCACCGCTGCCACCTTTACCGGGATGCCAGCAAAGTGTCGGCAGTGAGTAAGATCGGTGACCGAGAGGGGGGTGCAGGATGGTGGGAGTGAAAAGAGGCCGAAAGTATGTAGAGCACCAAGAGCAGGTGAAGGTGGTGCAGCGCGTCAGGGCGTTCCATCCGGGGGTGATCATCGCGGCAATACCGAATGGAGGCGATAGAACGGCCTCAGAGCGCGTTAGACTGGCAAGTGAGGGGGTACTAGCGGGTATGCCTGATTTGTGCGTCCTGCGGCCTTCCAAGGGCTTCCACGGCCTATTCGTGGAGATGAAGACAGTCGAGGGGGTCGTGAGTGCGGCCCAAAGGGACATATCCGGTCGGCTCAACGCCGAAGGGTATCTGTGTTTGGTTGCGCGGGGTGCGGATGACGCATACCGATTGATTGAGGAGTACTTGGGATGAATACCGCTGCAATGATCGCCGACAAGCAGGCCATGGAAACCCACACCAAGCAGGAGATGAGCAAGACCAACAAGGCCATCCACGCCTTCGGTGGTGAGGATCGCATCCTCGATAGGGTCGCTTCAGGACAGAGCGTCTTGTCACTGTGCGCAGAGATCGGAGTGAGCGCGGGTAGGTTCTACGACTGGGTGAACAAGAGCGAAGAGCGGACGGCTGCCCTCGCACGCGCACGCGAGGTGAGCGCTCACTCACTTATCGAGCAGACCGCCGACATCGTAGACATGGCCACACCTGACGACGTGGCTGTGGCCAAGCTGCGGGCAGAGAACC
>Ga0315909_10005165_pt1 | contig 15111 bp, 10 predicted proteins | sample LakEriMetagenome_11_FD_203527 | JGI IMG/M metagenome (GOLD analysis project Ga0315909, IMG submission 203527) | Freshwater fungal communities from buoy surface, Lake Erie, Ohio, United States - Buoy 2 MA125 | ecosystem: Environmental > Aquatic > Freshwater > Lake | place: USA: Lake Erie, Ohio...
ACAGCCTCGGCCAGCGATCCGCCCGCGAGCTTCTTGCGCGCCTCGGCGTATTCGTGCGCGGCGGTGTCGAGGGGCACGTCCAGCGGCGCGATGGCAGCCAGTGCGCGGCCATAGACGAGACGATCCTTGCCGGTGATTTGCAGGGCGTCGAGGTCGCCACGGGAGAGCTGCGCGGCCTTGGCCTCCGCTTCCACGCGGGCGGTGTCGAGGTCGGCGAAGTTCTGCCGGACGCGCTTTCCGCCCATGTAGAAGGACAGGATGAAGTAATCACCGGCTGGCTTGCGGTCGCGGTAAATCTTGACCGTCGAGGAACCGCGCCGAATGTTGAGGGGGAATTTTTCGGGTTGCGTTTTCATGCGTGTAAGTGCGCGAGAATGTCCGAAAACTGTCCGAAAATGCAAGCACAAAAATCGAAACGCTCTATAAGTCGCTCTGTAACAACAGAAAGCAAAAGCAGAAAGATTGGGCCGCAAGCCCGGCCTTCGCTCATTCTGGCGTCCGCCTCGCCTCGCCGCCGCTCGCTGCTCGCTGAACATGGTTACGCATTCGAGGTGCGCGTGCCGGAGGGCGTCGAGGAGATTGCGCCCTCTCATTTTTCTCCCGGAGAGACGGTGCTCGCGAATGCGCGTGCGAAGTCGCGCGCGGCACTCGCGGAAATCGGGTGCGCGCAAAATGCAGTGGTGCTCGGTGTGGACACGGAGGTTTTTTTCGAGGGCCGCGTGCTTGGAAAACCGGCGGACATGGGCGCTGCGTTCACGATGCTGCGACGGCTGAACGGCCGCACGCACGAGGTGTATTCGGGCGTGTGGATCGCGGGACAGGGGAAGGAGCGCGGCTTCATCGAAGTCACGCACGTGCGCTTTCACCGTCGCACCGATGACGAACTGAGGCGCTACCTCGCGCGTATCCACCCGCTCGACAAGGCCGGCGCCTACGCGGCGCAGGACGACCGCGGCGGGATGATCGCGGCATTCGAGGGATCGTTCTCGAATGTGATCGGCCTGCCGATGGAGCGACTGCGCGTGGCGCTACGGGAATTTGGGATTTCCTGAATTGGACGTTGGACGTTGGACGCTGGACGTTTTGCCCCGCGCAGCGGCGCAGCCATGTCACGACGCGCATCCACCCTCGGAACGCGCCTGCGGCGGGCCTGCCGTCCAACGTCCCACGCTCAACGACCAACATCCAAAGTCGCGCCACACTCCCCATTTACGAGCGCCGCGTGCTCGGCTAGTTTTCGCGCTCTTCGATGCCGAAAGTATTTCTCAAAACCTACGGATGCCAGATGAACGAGCGCGACTCCGAGCAGGTCGCGCGCGATCTCGTTGGTCGAGGCTATGAGATCACGACGGAGGAAAAGGCGGCGGATGTCGTGCTCATCAACACGTGCAGCGTGCGCGATCTCGCGGAACAGAAGGCGCTCGGGAAAATGGGCCTGCTCGGCCGCCTGCGTGCAAACAAGCCCGAGATGGTCTTCGGCTTCCTCGGCTGCATGGCGCAGAGCCGCGGCGGCGAACTCGTGCGCGACATCACGCATGTGGACCTCGTCGTCGGTACGCAGAAATTTCACAAGGTCGCCGACTACGTGGAGCAGCTCGTGCAGCGGAAAATCGCGATGCGCGAGCGGCTCATGGACGACGCACGATTCAGCATCGTGGACATCGCGGAGGAGGCGGGTTCGCAGGGCACGATCCGCGAGCACGTGCTGAAGGACAGGCAGGTCACCGCGTTCGTGAGCATCATGCAGGGGTGCAATATGCACTGCACCTTCTGCATCGTGCCGAGCACGCGCGGCTCGGAGCGTTCGCGCACGATCGCCGACATTGTGCAGGAGGTCGAGGGACTCGTCGCGCGCGGTGTGCGCGAGGTCACGCTGCTCGGGCAGATCGTGAATCATTACGGACGCCACGAGTTCCCGCGTGTCGGGGAAAAGTCGCCCTTTGTGCAGCTCCTCGAAGCGGTCCATGCCGTCGAGGGATTGCAGCGGCTGCGCTTCACGTCACCGCACCCGATCGGGTTCCGCGCGGATCTCGTCGGGTGCTACGCGCGGCTGCCGAAGCTCATGGCGCATGTGCATCTCCCGGTGCAGAGCGGGAGCGACCGTATCCTCAAGGCGATGCACCGGACTTATACGGCGGAAAAATATCTGCGCCTCGTAGAGTCGCTGCGCGCGGCGAGGCCGGACATCGCAATCACCACGGATGTGATCGTCGGATTTCCTGGCGAGACGGATTCGGAATTCGAGGCGTCGTGCGAGCTGTATCGGCGCGTCGGTTTCGACAATGCGTTCGTTTTCAAATACAGCACGCGCCGCGACACGCCCGCCGCGCTGATGGATGCGCAAGTGCCCGAGGAAATCCGCGACGAACGCAACCGTGTGCTGCTCGCGCTCGTGGACGAATTTGCCGTGAAGAAAAACGAAGTGCTCGGCGGCAAGCGCGTGGAGATTCTGTGCGAAGGCCCGAGCAAGACGAATCCCGCGACGCTCTCGGGCCGCACGCCGGGGAACAAGATCGTGATCTTCGAGGGCGGCGAGCGCCACATCGGCGAGGTCTTCGACGTGCAGATCGAGTGGACGAGCGGGTTCAGCCTCTACGGGAATCCGGCAGTGCTATGAGCCGGAGCGCCGTGAGTGGAGCCCCGCCCGTGAAGCGCTGCCGTCCCCGGCGGCCACAAGCGCATGGGAAGTGGCGCTCCATGGGCGGTGCTCCACGTTAGCGCGGGCGCTGCGCCTCGTCCGTGCCTTGCAAGGCGCGCGCACCGATCGCGGCGAGGCCGGCGAAGATCACGAAGCCGAGCAGTGCGAGGATGTGCAGCGCGAGTAGCACTTTGAACGGCAGCGTTGCAAAAATCGCGATCAGCGCGAGCACGGCGACGGCGAAGAAGTAGCCCGTCGTCGCCAGGACGATGGAGAGCTTTGCAAGGCCGCCCGCCTGCTCACCGCGCGGCGTGCCGCGGAAGGTGAACGCGATCCATAGGAAAAATTCCGCCGCCGCGACTGTGCCTGTGCTCAGCCAGAAGGTGTCGGTATGGCCAGTTGCCGGCACGAAGAGCAGCGCGAGGCCGACGGTGGTGGCGATGATTGCGAGGAAGATGAGCGTCCAGATGGCTTTCATGGTGCGGGGATTGTGGCCTGCAGATCGCGACGGGCAATGATGAACAAGGAGCAGGGGCGCCCTCGCCCCGACGCGAAACGAGGCGAGGGCGCCGCTGCTCCTTGCAGCGTCATGTGAGCGCGACGACCGCCTTGATCACACCGCTCTCGGGCTTCAGCCATGTCGGAAAAATGTCGATCATGTCGTCGAACTTCGCGTGGTGCGTGATCCACGGGTCGGTGCTGATTTTTCCATCCTCGATCAGAGCGATGATGCGCGCGAAGTCCGGCGGCAGTGCATTGCGCGAGGCCATGATGGTGACCTCGCGGCGGTGCAAAATCGGTGCGTGCAGGAAGCTCACCTCCTGCTGCGTGATGCCCACATACACGAGCCGCGAAGCGAACGAACAATACGCGAGCGCGCCGCCCATGCTCGCGTTGCTGCCCGTCGCGTCCACGACGACGTCGGCGAGCTGGCCGTTCGTGATCGCGCTGAGTGCGGCGAGCGCGTCGGCCTCGCCACCGGGCGCGAGAAGGATGGTGTCCGGCACGCCCATCTTCTCGCGGACGAATGCGAGGCGCGCCGCATTCATGTCCATGACGATCGTGCGCGCGCCGCTGAGCTTTGCGAACTCGATCGTGGAAAGCCCGATCGGTCCTGCGCCGATCACGAGCACATGTTCGCCGGGCTGCGGATTGCCGCGGTTGATAGCGTGGCAGCCGATGGCGAGCGTCTCGACGAGTGCAAGCTGATCAAAATTCAGCGTATGCGAGACGTGCAGCTTGCGCGCGGGGATGAGGAATCGTTCGCACATTCCGCCGTCGCACATCACGCCGAGAGTCATGTGGCCCTCGCAGCAGTTCGAGTGGCCGCGGCGGCACGAGTAGCATTTCTGGCAATTGATGTAGGGCTCGACGGAGCACTTGTCGCCGGGCTTCACATTCGTCACGCCTTCGCCGACGGAGAGCACCTCGACGCCGAGTTCGTGGCCGGGGATGCGCGGGTAGCTGAAGAATGGCATCTTGCCGAGGAAGCCCGAGTAGTCCGTGCCGCAGATCCCGATGCGATGAATGGTCACGACCGCCTCGCCGGGGCCGGGCTTCGCGGGCTCGGCGATTTCGATTTTGCGGAATGTCTGCGGCTTCTCGAGCAGGATGGCTTTCATGTGGCGCGCGGAGGAAAGCGGATGCCTGTGCGAGGATCAATGCTGCGCAAATGTGGGGCCGATGCCCTGAACTTGAAAACGGCGATGAGATTTACCACGGATTACACAGATGCCACGGATGAAAAAGATTAGCCCGGTGGATGGGCGAAAACCCGTTCACCCACGGGGTGAGTACCCCATCGGCGGCAAGTCCCTTCCTATCCGTGCCATCCGTGTCATCCGTGGTTTCCATTCCCGCTTTTAGGCTGAATGCGCGGAGTTGGTGTGTGCTCACGATGCGTTGCGTCGCGGGCGGGTGACGAAGAACAGGACGATCCCTGCGACCGCCGCGAGCGCTGTGCCGCCGGTGAGGATGGCGAGGGTGAAGTCGCGGAAATTTTTGTCCGGGATGAAGCCGAGCTTGTGGAAGTTCGTGAAGACATTCGCCTCGAACTGCCGCTGCTTGTCCGTGTGTCGCGTCACGCTGCCGGTGACGGTGCTCACATACACGCGGGTCTCCAGCGCGTCATTTGCGGCGAAGCGATACACGGGTAGGACGCGGAAGATATTGATGTATTCGTTGTCGAATGCCGTGAGGTAGCCCGTCTTCGTGACCTTGGCACCGCCGAGAAATGCGGACGCGATTTCGGTCGCGTAGCGTTCATCCTGCGCGGGGTCCACGTGGCCATCGCCGGCACTCACGTAGAAAGGAACGCCCTTAGCCCCTCCGTAGATCTGATACCACGGTTCGCCGCCGATGCCGCGGAGATTCACGGCATGCACGGCGCGGGATTCCGCAGGGAGTTTCGCGATCGCATCGGCCACGCTCACGCGGATGGCCGCGGGATCGAGACCGCCGCCGCTCGGGCGCGCGGGCGGGGGGGGGGCCTGCGTGCGGGTCATGACGGTGTGGATCACGCCGCTCAGCGCCGACATGAGAATGCTGACGCTGAAGAGCAGCCCGAGCCAGCGGTGGAGTTTGCGGATGGTGTTTGGTTTCATCGTGGGAAAATGCGGGGGCGGCGTGCTCATCATTCCGAGCAGCACCGCCCCCGCGATGGATTTTTTCAGGCTACCAGCGGAACTCGACGCCTCCGAAGAAGCCGCGCCCGTCCCCGGGGAGGAACTGCGCGCGATTGAACGGCGTGATCGAACTCACGACCCCGGTGGTTGCCGCGTAGCGTTCGTCGGTGAGATTCTTTGCCTCGAAATACACCGACACGCCGCGCTTGCCACGCCAGCCGATCTTTGCGCCGAGCAGCGCGTAGGCGTCGGTGAAAAGTGTGCCGCGCGCATCCACGCGGTAGCCTTTCGGCACGTATTCCACGTTGGGCCCGGCGTAGAATCCGCACGGGTGTTCATACATCAGCTCCGCGCGCAGGTAGTGCTCTGGCGTGCCGGCGAGCAGGCCGTTGCCGTAGGTGCTGTCGCCGTCGTAGCGGAAGTCATTCCAAAGATACGCTGTGCGCAGGACGATACGGTCGCTCTCCTTCTCAAGCGGTGTCGCACCTTTTCCGTCGTGCGGTTTGATCTCCGCGCCAGCGTGGGAGAAAATGCCGCGCGCCACATCGAAATCGAAGCCCAGCTCGATGCCCTGATGAATCGTCCGGCCCGCGTTCACCGTCTGCGTGAGTCCGGGTGCGACTTGGAATTCCAGCAGCTCGTTGTCGAGCCAACTGTAGTAGTACGCGAAGTCCCACGAGAAGCGCCCGCTGCGTCCGCGCGTGCCGACTTCGACCGTCGTGCCGGTCTGCGCGTCCAGCCTCACGAGGCCGCGGCCATTGTTCGCTGCGTTCGTCAGCTCGCCGAAGGATGGCGGCTCGAAGCTCCGGCTCACATTTGCGAAGACCTGCACGTTTTTCTGCGGCTGATACAGCAGGCCCACCTTCGGGCTGAAGCCCCAGAAGTCCTGCGTGTCGCTGTTGTCCGGGCCGACCGGGAAATCATCCCGGTTGTGCCGCCGCGCGTAGGACGCCTGCGCGCCGAGCACGAGCGCGAGTTTGTCATTCAGCCAGAACTCGTCCTGCGCGTACAGGTCAAGGTTCAGCGAGGTCTGCTCATTGTCGGCAAACTTCGCGCCGCGCCGGCCGAGCACGTTGGCAAAGCGGTTGTCCTGCACGATTCCCCACGTCGGGCTGAAGCCGATGGTGAAGCGGTTCTTATGACCCGCGAGATCGCCCGAGTAGTCGTAGCGCAGGTTCGCGCCGAAGTCGTTCGAGAGCTGGTCGATCACGAACAGGATCGGGTGGTCGAGATCCTTGTATGACCAGAACGTGCTGAGCGTGAGACGATGGTCGCCTTCCTGCCACGTAGTCTTGTTCGCGAGTCGGAAGAGGTCGTAGTCGCGCTTCCAGTTGCTGTCCACGTTGTCGAAGATTCTTAAGAATGCATTGCGCTGAGCGGCCATTGGATTCGTCGCGAGCTGCAGCTTTGTGAGATTGCCCGGCAGCTCGGAATGCGACTTCGCATAGGTCACATAAAAGCGCGTCTCCAGCGTGTCGCTGAGCTTGTAGCCGAAGTTGGCAGAGAGCCGCTGCGTGCTCTGCTGACTGTGCTCGCGGAAGCCGTCCTGCGACGCGTGCGAGAAGCTCACGTAGTAGTCGAATGCACCCTGCACGCCCGCCGTCGCGATCTGTCCGCGATAAGTGCCGAAGCTGCCAAATTCCCCGCGCAGCGTGAGCCGCGGCGCATCGTAGCCGGTCGGCGAAATGAAGTTGATCGCCCCGCCGAGCGTCGTGCCGCCGAACTCCAGCGCGTTCGCACCGCGATACACTTCCACCGCGCGCGCCGAGAGCGGCTCGACGGCCTGGAAGTCGAAGCCGCCGTCCGCGAGATTCAGCGGCACGCCGTCCTGCAGCAGCTTCAGTCCGCGCCCGTGGAAGGTGCGCTGGATGCCCGAGCCGCGGATGGAAAGCCGCGCCTCGTCCGCGCCGAATCGCGGCTGCACGAACACGCCCGGCGCGAAGTCGAGTGCGTCCTTGAGCGTGTTCACGCGTCCCTTTTTGTAAGTCTCGGAATCAATCAGCGACACGCCGCCCGGCGTGCGCTGGATTTCTTCGCGGCGCACTTCGATCATGGGCGAAGTGAGCGAGTATTTCTGTGAGTTGACGACCGTCTCCGGGAGCTTCTGCGCGGAGGATGGTGCGTTCTGTTTTGGCTTCGTGCGCGCATCTTCCGCGTGGAGTGCGAGAGACGACACGAGGAGGGCGGCGATGGTGGTGGTGAGGATGGGGTGTTTCATGAGGAATGGATTTGGAGTGAGTGTGTGGGTTTGCGTCCGAAACAGGGCTTCCAGCGGAGGGCGGCGGTGCCGCGGCGGTCTGTGAGCATCAACAGCAGGGCTGTCGTGTAAGCGCTTCCCAGGCGCACGATGCGGTCACGCGACCGCCCTCCGTGGAAAATGGGACCACGCCGGGAAATTCGGACGCGATACGTCCAGGCGTGGGGCGGGATGTGGGCGTCTCAGCTTTGCATTGCGGCCCGGAAAAGGACCGTCAGCGCCACGCGAGTGCGCGGCGAATCATGCAGGTGGCAGGCGCCCGATCAGGCGAGCGGCGGCGGGGTCGGCGGCGCATCCGTGCGCAGCGAAGCCATCGGGGAAAATTCCATCCAGTGAAGTTCGCCTGCATCGGCAGGCACCGGCAGCGCGGCATTTTCCATCGCCACGAGCTTCACTTCCATGAGCGCCTTCATCATCGGCGCATCCATGTCGTTGCGCTTCTCCTCCTTCTGTCCCGACTCGATCGCGGAGCACATCGCGCACGGATGTTCGCCGTCAAAGGTCGTCTTCACCGCCTCCGCCACGCCTTCGGTCTGCGAGCGCACCACGAGCATCCCCGTCCACGCCGTGACCTGCAAAACCACCCAATGCGCACCACTGAGCTGCAGCGCGCAGGCGAGGAGCAGGAGTTTGTGAAAAAGGGGCTTCAACGGGGTGCCTCGCTAGGCGGACGCTGTGCGCGAGTCAAGAAATTCACCCGGGAATTCAATCCGCAGTTCCGTTAAAAGCGCCGAGCGTGGCGAGGCGTTGCGCGGAGACGGGCGCGGGGGTGCCGAGTTCCTGCGCGAAAAGTGAGACGCGGAATTCCTCCAGCATCCAGCGGAACTCTGCGTGGCGCGCGGGTGCGACGCGCTTTTCCCAGCCGTGAAATGGCGCGAGCTGGCGTGCCTTCTCTGAGTCCTTCGCGGGCGCGAGAGCGGCGCGTTCGGCGCGGAGTTGCATGGCGCGGAGGTAGCGCGGGATGTGGACGAATTGCGCGAACGGAATGCCCGCGGGAAAATCCGCAGGGAGCAGGCGCGCGAGGTCGGCGTCGAACGTGGCGTGGCGGCGCGGCGAGGAGACGAGCGCTTGGCGGAGCGTGACGATCTGGGCGGTGATGTCGGACACCTTGCGCGCGAGGGCGGGAAGGTCGCGATGGAAAGTGGCGAGCAGTTCGCGGAAGCGCGCCTCGGTGAGCGGCAGCGCGGGGGAGAGGCGCAGCGCGTGTGCGGTGAGCATCGCGATCGCGCCGCGCGAAAGCGATTCGGGCGCGCCCCACGGCGTCGCGGTGCCGGCGAGTTTCGCCGTGGCGACGGTGAAGGCGTCGCGCAAATTCGCCGGGCCTGCCGTGCGCGCGGACACGAGGCCGATCTGGCGGAATTCGCGCGCGAGCCACGCGAGATCCTTCTCCGCGGCGACCTCCGCGAGGCGGCGCACGGCGGGGACGGCGAGCCCTTCCGCTTCTTCGCGCGTGTGGCAGAGCCGGATGGATGCGCCCGCATCCGTGAAGACGAGCGAGGGCCACGCGTAGTGTGGAGTGCCGGCGATTTGTTCGACGGTGATATTTTCCGGCAGGTCTCCGAAGCTCCACGATTTCCCGACCGGGCGCTCCCATTCGCGCACCGCGCGATCCCATGCGGGCGTGCGCGCGGTGCCGATCTCGTCGTGCAGAGCGGAGAGATCGCGGCCCGCAGCAATCACGCGCTTGCGCTCGTCCACGATGTGGATGCGCGGCATGAGATGCGCGGGCAGGCTGTCCGGCGGCCAGTCCCCGGCCTTCAGCGGGACGCGATACGTGCGCTGGATGTGCGCGGCGAGCGCGGAAAGAAACTCGTCTTTTCCCGGATCGAATGCTGCGGCGATCTCGCGCACCTTGGGTTCGAGCGGCTGCAATGTTTTGCGGATCGTTTTTGGTAATGCGCGCAGCAGCGTGCTGATTTGCTCGGCGCGCATTCCGGGCACCATCCATTGCAGTTGTCCCGCGGTAAGCGCGCGCGCGACGGGCAGCGGGACGTTCACGGTCACGCCGTCCTTTTCGTGGCCGGGATTGTATTCGTAGGAGAGCGGCAGGACGGTGTTCGCGAGGCGCACTTGCTCGGGGAATGCGTCGCGGTCGTAGTCCGCACCGGAGTCGCCGAGCATATCCTCCTCGGTCGCGCAGAGGAAATCCGGCTCTGCCGCGAGGCGCGCTTTCACGACGCGCTGGAGATCATGGAGCGACGAGACGTCCTCGATGCGCGCGGCGTAGAACCGGTAGAGCATCTCGTCGAGCACGAGCGCGCGGTGGTTTCGCACGCGAGTCAGCGCGGTTTCCATCTTCACGCGCAGCTTTTGGTTTTCGGAGAAAAAGCGGAGCTGCACCGGCGTCTGCGCCTCGATGAGCGCGCCCCGAATGAATATCTCCGTGGCCTCCTTCGGCTCGATGCGTCCGTAGTCCACGAGCCCGCGCGCGACTTCGAGGCCGCTGAGAATCGTGCGCTCGGTCGCGAGCACGCGGCCTGCCTTCGCATCCCAGTATGGATCGCCGTAGCGCTTCGAGCAGAGGTGCGCGCCGAGATCCGCGATCCACTCGGGCAGGATGCGCGCGGCGGTGCGCGCGTAGAGCGCGGAGGTCTCGACGATTTCCGCGGCCATGATCCACTGCGGCTGCGAGGGAGTCTTGCCTTTTTCCTCCGGCGCCTTTTTCGCTCCCGATGCGGGCTTCTTTCCCCGTGCGAAAAGTCCGCTGCCGGGGAAGAGCGTCGTGAGTCGGTTGCCGGTGGCCTTGTACGTGTTGCGTTCTTCGCGACGCGCGACGTGGCCGAGCAGGCCCGTGAGCACCGAGCGGTGGATGCACTCGTAGTGGAGGTCGCGGTCCGGGAGTGAGGGCTTCACACCCATCGCGTCGGCGAGCTGCCGGTGAAGGTCGCGCCATTCGCGCAGCCGGCTTGCGTTGAAAAAATTGGATTTCGCCCAGCGGCGCAGCGCATTCCTGCTCTCGGCGGGCGGCATCGCGCGCCAGATGCGCAGCAGCGTGAGGAAGTCCGACTCCGCGTCCGCCATCGCGCGGTGCGCCGCAGTCGCAGCTTCCTTCGCGTCCTCGGGGCGCTCGCGCGGATCGGGAATGCCCAGGCCCGCGGCGATGACTAGCACCTCCGGGAGCACGCCCTCCTTTTGCGCCTGGAGCATCATGCGGCCGAGCGTGGGATCGATCGGCAGCCGCGCGAGTTCGTGGCCGAGCGGGGTCATCTCGTGCTCGTCGTTCAGCGCGCCGAGTTCGTGCAGCAGCGTGTAGCCCGCCTGCATTGCGGCGTTCGATGGCGGATTCAGAAAGGGAAACGTCTCCACTTCGCCGAGGCGGAACGCCTTCATCCGCAAAATCACCTCGGCGAGATTGGCACGCTGAATCTCCGGCTGCGTGAACGGAGGGCGCGCGGAAAAATCCTCCTGCGCGTAGAGCCGCACGCACACGCCGTCCCGCACGCGGCCTGCGCGGCCCGCGCGCTGGTTTGCACTGCTCTGCGCGACGGGCTCGACGGGCAGGCGCTTCGTGCGCGTGCGCGGATTGTAGCGGCTGATGCGCGCGAGGCCGGAATCAATCACGTAGCGGATGCGCGGAATCGTGAGCGAAGTCTCGGCGACATTCGTGGATACAATCACGCGCCGCCTTTGCCCCGGCGAAAATATCCGCTGCTGATCCGCCGACGCCATGCGTCCGAAAAGTCCGAGCACCTCGAAGTTTTTTCCGAGCGCACCTTCGAGCGCGTCGCAGGTGTCGCGGATGTCGCGCTCGGTCGCGAGGAAGACGAGGATGTCGCCATCGTCCGACTCGATGAGCGCCTCCTCGACTGTGCTGACGACATCCTCCACGAGCCCTTCGCCTTCCTCGTCCGACGCGTCCTTGTAGCGCACTTCGACGGGAAAGAGCCGTCCGCTCGCCTCGATGATCGGCGCATTTGCAAACGCCGCCGAGAACGCCTGCGTATCAATCGTCGCCGAGGTGATCACGACTTGCAGATCCGGCCGTCGCTTTAGCAGGCCGCGCAGATGACCGAGGAGAAAATCAATGTTCAGCGAACGCTCGTGCGCTTCGTCCACGACGATGATCGAGTATGCGCGCAGCATCGGGTCGCTCTGGATCTCCGCGAGCAGGATGCCGTCCGTCATGAATTTCACGAGCGTGTCGCGGCTCGTGTCGTCGCCAAATCGCACCTTGCACCCGACCTCGCGGCCCCACTGCACATTCAGCTCTTCGGCCACGCGGCGCGACACGCTGGTTGCCGCCATGCGCCGCGGCTGCGTGCAGCCGATGCGTCCGCGCGCCCGTGTCGCGAGCAGCCGTTCGAGGCACATCTTCGGAAGCTGCGTTGTCTTGCCCGAGCCCGTCTCGCCCGCGACGACAACGACCTGATGTTGCGCGAGCGCGGCGAGGATCTCATCCCGCTTTCCCGAGACAGGAAGCTCGGGCGGGTAGTGGATGCGCAGCGGTGGATTTGGCGACGGAGTTTGCAACGTGGGCGCGCAAGCTAACGATGGTTGCGCGGGAGTAAACCGGGGAACTTTTGCTTCGCATGAAACACGACGGCGCGGTGCCGCAATGTGGTGCCGACAATATGTCGGCACGATCCGTTTCGGGCGGGATTGTCCGGAGGGCCAAAGGCCCGTCCCCATACCAGCCTGGGGCAGCGCCCCAGGTCATTGGCGTTGAAAAGAACAAAGGGCTGAAAGCCCGTCCCATCGCACATGCGTTCGTACATGGATCGGGCTTTCAGCCCTCTGGCCATTTGTATCACGCAGCCTGGGGCGTTGCCCCAGGCTGGTATGGGTTGCGCCGTTGGCGCGCCATTCAGTTCGCCAGCGCGTATCGGGATCCGCCGCTGCTTTCTACTCGTGGAGTTTCCTCCGCCGCTGATGCTGACTGCATCGTTTCGGCGGCGGCGATGGCTGCTGAAAATCGCAGCGGGGAAATCAGCGCAGTGACTCGAGCGATGTCGCGTTTCGGATCAGCGAATTCAGACGATCGAGACCGGGGTCGAACGCAGGGTGGGGGAAGGCGAACGTTAGCGCGTCGGGGCCTTCGCGAAAAGTGAGCGCGTCCCATTGCAGCGAGGTGATGTCGGCATTGAACCGCGCGACGGCGCGTCCGCGAAAAAATGCGCGTGTGCCCTCGGGCGGATAAAAGATCGCGTGGCGGATCTGCTCCTCGGTGACGGTGCGGCGCATCTGCCCGGTGCGCGCGAGTTCGTAGTAGAGCCCGGCGTCGAGCGAGATGTCGTGGTATTCGAGATCCAGCGCCTGGAGCCACGGGTGCGACCAGTCGAGCTTCTCGGCTTCGCGGAAGGTATCGAGAAGGAAGCGCTTGGCGGCCCAGTCGCAACGGTCGCGCGTGCTCATCGGATCGCGCGCGAGATCCGCGAGCACGCTTTCCCATTCGGTGAGCACCCATGCGGTGTCGTCGTCACGGTCGCAATGCGTGCGCGCGGCGTCGAGCCATTCGCGTTGCACGTCGAGCGCGCTCGCGGTGCGCCCGTCGGAAAATGTGAGCATCCATTTCCAACTCTCGTCGCGGCTGATTTGGCGCGTGGCGGAAATCGGATCGGCGAGCGCGATGCGCGGGGCATGATCCTTTTCGATGAGTTCGAGCACGAGCGCGGTGGTGCCGATCTTCATCGCGGAGGCCCACTCGGACATGTTCGCGTCGCCCACGATGATGTGAAAGCGCCGGTAGAGGTCGCCATCGGCGTGCGGTTCGTCGCGGGTGTTCACGATGGGGCGGCGGTTCATCGTGTCTATGCTCGTGAGCACCTCGAAGAAATCGCTGCGCTGTGCGAGTTGGAACGACCCGGGCCGAGCGCTTTCATCTTCGCCCTCGATGCCCAGTTTTCCCGCGCCTGCGAAGAGCTGACGCGTGGCGAGAAACGACACGCTGTCGCGCACGATGCGGTCCCACGGGACTTTGCGGCGCATGAGGAAATTGTCGTGGCACCCGTAGCTGTGGCCCTGGAAGTCGGTGTTGTTTTTGTAAAGCCGGCAGCGCTGGCCCGCGGGGAGGTGCGCGTTGCGGCGGCGCATGCATTCCTCGAGCACGCGCTCGCCGGCCTTGTCCTGTGCGACGATGTCCGCGAGCGTGGCGCATTCGGGCGTGGAATATTCGGGGTGCGCGTGGTCGTTGTAAAAGCGCGCGCCGTTTGAGAGCACGAGATCGCTTTTGATCTCGGCGTGCGAGAGGTTGCGCCCCCGATCGAGTTCGAAGTATGCGGCCTCATCGGTGTCCTGCCGCAGTTCCGGCGCGAGGAAGCCGCGCGCGTCCTGATGCGGATTTTCGGTCGAGTAGTCCCACTTCATCAGCGCGCCGTGCTCGGTGTAGCTGCGCACTATGGCGATGCTCTCGCGCACCACGTCCACATTGGCCATGCCGTCCACGGTGATTCCATACTCGGTTTCGATTCCGAAGACGCGTCTCATGTGGGGCGAAGATGACGCAAGGTGCGGGAAGTTTCCAGCGCTTCCGCATTTTCGCACGCCGAGCGGAGTCCTGCTTGCGTCATCGTTGCAATGTCGTAGAAGCGCGAGCGTGCTGCGCTGCATCCTCCTCTTTCTCACCCTGGCCGTGCCCGCTTTCGCGGACATGGCTGCGCAGGATGCCCGCTTCAAGAAGCTGCCCGCCGGGCGCGAGATCAGCCCGCCGCGCGCGCTCGAAGGAATGGCGCTCGCACTGGCAAAGACGAATAAGAACGGCGTTGCTGAGTACGTGGACGTGAAGGGCGCTCCGGGCTTCGAGAAGGCGCTGCGCATGACCGTGCGCAAGGCGTCGGAAAATGCGTGGGGCTTCCAGACAAATGCGAAATGCTCGGTGAAGGTGGCGAAGGGCGAGGTGATGCTTGCGGTGTTTTGGGCGCGCGCCGCCGGTGCAAGCGACGAAGCACAGGGAACGTTTGTCTTCGAGCTGGCGCGTCCGCCTTACACGAAGTCGTCGGCATTCCGCTTTGAGTGCGGGAAGGCGTGGTCGAAATACTATGTTCCGTTCGTCGCCGCGATGGACTACGGCGAGGAAGACATCGCGCTGCATTTCCAGGCCGGAAGCGCAAAGCAGGCGATGGAGATAGGGGGGCTGAGGGTCATTAGTTATGGCAAAGGCATGGCATTGGGCGGGCTGCCTTACACTCCGATTACTTACAAGGGCCGTGCCGCGGATGCCGCCTGGCGAAAGGAGGCGGCGGAGAGCATCGAAAAGATGCGCAAGGCGCAACTGACGGTCATCGTGCATAGCATCTCGGGCAAGTCGCTGCCGGGTGCGCAGGTCCGAGTCCGGCAGGTGCGCCATGCCTATGGATTCGGCAGCGCGGTGGGGGCGTCGCCATTGCTCGATGAAGGGACAGACGCGGATACTTACCGGGACCTTGTCAGGAACTCATTCAACCGTGTGACTATCGAGAACGAACTGAAATGGCCGGAGTTTGAGCGCAACCGGCAGCGTGCCCTCGACACCGTGAAGTGGCTTCGCGACGCCGGCATCGCCGTGCGCGGGCATAATTTGCTCTGGCCCGGCTGGACGCGGCTCCCGAAGGATGTGGCGGCATTGCAGGACAAGCCGGATGCGCTGAGGAAGCGGATACTCGAACACGTCCGTGATG
>Ga0315909_10005166_pt1 | contig 15107 bp, 25 predicted proteins | sample LakEriMetagenome_11_FD_203527 | JGI IMG/M metagenome (GOLD analysis project Ga0315909, IMG submission 203527) | Freshwater fungal communities from buoy surface, Lake Erie, Ohio, United States - Buoy 2 MA125 | ecosystem: Environmental > Aquatic > Freshwater > Lake | place: USA: Lake Erie, Ohio...
TCGGCTTCTTCTCCACGATGGGGGCCATCGTGGTCGGGCTCCTCATCGGGGATGAGGTCAACCTTAGGCTCCGCCGGCACTACCGGGGGAGGTAGGTGTCAGGGGTGGCCACTGTGGCCACCCCAACACCATCAGGCAGGAGGAAACATGCCAAAGAAGCAACGCTACAGCAACCTCTTCACGAAGGAGCCGGGTGAGGCCCCGGTCACCTACAGCAGCCTCACCGGGGTGGTCACTGCAACGCAGTCATCACTGGTGAAACTTGCGCAGGCAGCAGACGAGGCCGGGGCAACCGACCTCGCGGAGCAGGCACGCCGGACGGCCATCATGGCAGTCGGCTACCTTGGGAGACTGAAGTCATGAGCAGGTTCCAGTGGTTTGCCTTGGCGTGGATGACGTCACTCGTGATCAGCATCGTGGCCGGGCTCTGGATAGCGGGCACCGGTTCACCGGTCCCACTTGAACTGGGTTTCAGTGTAGTATTTCAGGCCCTAGGGGGATCGTGGATCATCCTGAGGGCAGTAGTAGAGGAGGAGAGATGAGTACCAGAAAGCTGAACGTGCCCGGGTTGGGTTTTGAGGTCATCGTCGTCGGGGCCAGCGATGGCACCAACGAGTTGATCGCACAGATGCTAGAGAAGAAAATCGTGGAGGAGGTCACGGAGGATGAGGAGCCGCAGGGCTGCCCAGTCTGCACAAACGTTGACCGCACCTGCACCTGCAAGGGGGGCGCATGAGTAAGAGGTACCTCCTAGAGGTGAACCTTCGGTTGATCAAGAGGGTCATCGTTGAGGCTGAAACCGCCGATGAGGCCATTGAGAATGCGGCCACCATCAGCGCGGAGTCCCTCGCCTTGGGCGAGGCGGACGATGCGGTGATCCTTGGTGACGAGCCACCGGGTCACGGCTCCGGGTCAGTTGAACTGATCGCGGAGGAGGACACTGAGGACTGGTCCTACCACGTCGGTGGCATCCAGTGATCGCGTGGGTTCTGACGGCTGCCCTCATCATGGGGCAGCCGTCAATCCCGGATAGAATCACGTGGTATGGGGCTAGGTGCCCGCAGGGGGTGGTATACCTAGGCAGGACTGATGCGTGCCACCCCTACCTGAAGGGTGAGCAGCGTTATTACGCAGCCGCTGGATGGTACAGGTACGGCATGAAGACAACCACAGTCCTCGTGACCAGCAAGACCACCGGCAGGAGTGTCCGACTCCTCGTGCGCGACTTCTGTGGCGCATGCAGGCAAGGGCGCTCCATACTGGACATCAGTCCGCTGGCCTTCATCGCGCTTGGGCACGACCTTGCAATTGGGACGGACAGGGTGTACATTAGGTATCTAGAGGAGGGGAGATGATGTTGGACACACAGAGATGCGAGCGATGTGGGGAGACAATTGTCCTTGACTTTGAGGAGCACGCCTTTGATGAGTCACTCTTTGCCTACCACGTTTGGTGCATGGAGGAGACCAAGAGGGAGGAGCTTGAGAGCATCCGTGAGGACATAGCAATTGAAGAGAGGAGAGAGGGAGGAGAATCATGAGCAAGCGCAAGCGTAAGCCATACAACGAGGACGAGGAGTGCTCGCTGTGTGGGTTCCCGGACCTTGACGGTCTCTGGTACGACGGGACATGCGACGAGTGCCATGACATTGTCATTGAGCAGAGCATTCACAAGGCGATAGAAGATTTGGAGAAGGAGGAAGTAAAGTGAGCGAATACAAGTGCTACGACTGCAACCACGAGTGGGACGGCCCGGATTACAAGGCGGGGGATGCACCGATCCCGTGCCCGAAGTCAGGGGAGCACCATAACAGGATCAGCCGCGAGCGTGCGGTTGAGATCCTCAACGGTTCACGTGGTCGCTTCATCACGGTGGAGTTTACCAAGAGAACCACCGGCGAGAGGAGGGTCATGACCTGCCGGACCGGGGTGACCAAACACCTCAAGGGCGGCAAGCGTGCCTACGACCCGGAGAAGCTCGGGTTGGCAATCGTCTGGGAAACCAAGACCTCTGAATACAAGAGCATCCCAACCGACGCCATCACGGCAGTCCGGTTTGGGGGGAAGCGGATGGTGGTGCGATGAGCTGGTTCAAGCGTAATCTTTGGCCGCAGGTCAAGTTCATTGGTTTGATGTGCCTCATCGCGGTGGCGGTTGGTGCGTCACGGTGATTACACATGAGTTCACGGACATGGAGGATGAACTCAGTGAATTCAATTTGGAGCGCCTTGAGCTGTATAAGATCAGGGTCAGGGAGTGGCTGGAGGAGGGTCGGCGGTCCGCCTCCGCCCTCTTCCAGTACGGGCACACAGAGCTCCGGGTAATCGTTGACTCAGAGTGGGAGCTCGCAATTACCTGCGACAACTGTGGCCTCTGGGGAAACATGACCCGCAAGATTCGCTATGCAAAGGGTTCATACCAATCGGTGACTGGTACCCTGTTTAGGGTGGTAGAATGCCTCCCAAACGCGCAGTCAATTTATTTTGGGGGAGGACGTTAGATGCGGCAACCACCAAGAAGCGTTGAGGCTGAGTCAGGGCTGATCGGGTCCGTCCTCATTGACGATGAGGCGATGGGCTATGCGCTCGGGATCAACCCTGATGACTTCTCTACGGCGCAGCATCGTGCCGTCTGGACGGCGATCACCGAGGTCTACAAGCGGGGCGAACCGCTTGACATCGTGTCGGTTGGCGACGAGCTGGCGCGACGCAAGTTGATCGACGAGGTCGGTGGGTACGCCGTCCTCTCTGACTTCCTTGTCCGCACGCCGACGAGTGCCAACGCCAACTCGTATGCCGAGTCGGTGCGTACGAAGGCGACGCTGCGGCGTCTTATCAGTGCTGCCACACGGGTGGCCGAGATTGCCTACGAAGACCCCGCCGATGCGGACGAGGCACTAGACAGGGCAGAGGCAGAGATCTACAAGGTCGCACGCACGATGAAGAAGTCCGACTTCACGGAGATGCGCGGACTCATCGACGATGCGGTGAGCCGCTTGGACTGGACACGACACAACCGAGGGTCGGCAGAAGGCGTGCTGTCCGGGTTGGCGTCGCTTGACCAGATGACTGGGGGCTGGCAGAAGTCAGACCTCACCATCCTCGCCGCCCGTCCATCGGTCGGCAAGACGAGCCTTGCCCTGAACATTGCGCAGCACGCTGCGATCAGGCACGGCAAGCGTGTCGCTGTCTTCTCGCTGGAGATGAGCAAGGATCAGTTGGCAACCCGACTGATGGCTGGTGCGTCTGGCGTGGACATCTTCCGCATCCGTCGTGGCGACGTGGAGGGGATGAACCTTGCCCGCATCGCAGCGTCGGTGTACCACTTGGAGAAGGCGCACATCTTCATTGACGACTCGCCCGTGGCCTCGCCCGTAGACCTGCGGTCAAAGGCGCGGCGGCTGTCTGCCGATGGCGGGCTTGACCTCATCATCGTGGACTACCTGCAACTGATGATGCCGACGAAGCAGACGAAGGAGGGCAACAGGGTGGTTGAGACGAGCGACATCAGCCGAGGACTGAAGGCGATGGCGCGGGAGCTGAACGTTCCTGTGATTGCGCTGTCGCAGTTGTCTCGTGCCGCCGAGCATAGAGAAGGAGGCCAACCACGACTGGCTGACCTCCGAGACTCTGGTGCGATTGAGCAGGACGCCGACCTTGTGATGTTGCTATGGCGTCCCAACGGACAGGAGCACGGGCAGGCGACCGAGCGCATCAAGTTGTCGCTGGCGAAGCACCGCAATGGACCGACGGGTGAGATTGACCTGACCTTCGTCAAGGCGACGACCACCTTCAAGGAAGATTTGTGATACAATAACTACGCCGGGTGGTCCCCCTGCCCGCTACCGAACCCTCTGATGGCGCCTCCCATCAGGGGGTTCACTCTTTTGTGCAGACCGGGCAGTTGCCGAAGAGGCTGCCGTCGTGATCGTGGACGGCGGACAGCGGGATGTCCGATGGAATCTCTCGCCCGACAAGCGTCTCGTAGACGATGCCGTTATCCTTGCACCATTGGCGCAGCGACTTACCTTCCTTCGCTGCTGCCTCCTTGAATAGTTGCCTGATTTCTTCGTCGCTCACGGATCAGCTCCAATGCTAGGTACACGCCATACGCGGCCATCAGCCGCTGCTCAGGGGTAAGGAGGGGTAGGACACCACCCCAAGTAGAAACGTGTCTCTCCGTGGCTCCTAGACCCTCTAGAAGCGATTCTACGGAGGCTTCTAGGGGGTCTCTGTTAGTAGGCTGCCCCATCGTCGGGGTCAAGTTCTAACTCTAGGTTAGACCACTCGCCTTCGATGAGGGAGACAAGGATGAGGCAGTAGTTGGCGGCGTCCATCAGGGCGTCGCGCACCGACGGGTGCTGGAGTTCCTTGAGCGAGTCTTGCGAGAGGACGACACGACCCTTGACAAACTCGCCGCTCAACGCCTTCTTGATGCGGCTCATCTTGTCGTCGGACATCCGAGAGAAGACACCGGGGATGCCGAGGGACTCAATGTTGGCAGGGCCGTACTGCGCCTGACGCTGGACAAGGATGTCCCGCGCCTCGTCGTAGAGGCCTTGGAAGTACTGCTCAAAGTCCTTCGGTGTGTTCCTCATAGAGCCTTTCCAGCCAGCGGGCTTTGTGTTCGTTGACGATGAACCACGCAACGGCGCATCGCTTGCCGCAGCCCTCGCACTGGAAGAGGCGGAGCGTGTACTCTCTAAGTGCTTGCGCAGGCTGTCGTAAAGGTCTGAGTCTACCCTTACACTTGTTGCACGCGAGTCCAAGCTTCACTTCTTCCGTTCAGCAGCAAGGATGGCAATGGTAAACGCTGCGAGTGGACCGAACGGCACTGGCGCAAAAGCAGCGAGTGCAGCGGCGGCTCCGTAGAGCAGCGAGATGCGCGACTGCTGCGTGGCAACTGGTGCCGTGATGATCTGTCGGATGCTGGGGACAACGATCTGTTCGTTGTCGTCAGGTTGCGTAGCCAAAGTCGACCTCCTTGATGATGGCGTTGGCGGCGTAGGCTGCCAACTGTTCCTTGTTGGGCTGTCCTTCTAGTCCGTCCAGCAGCATCTTGAAGATGTGCAGCCAGACCTGCGAAACGAGGACGGCGTCAGGCTTGCGCTTCTTGGCAGGGATGCTCACTCCTCTAGGCTCCGGTCGCGGAGGATGTCGTCGCCCGCTCGCTTCCAGTTGGCAAGGTTCTCCGCCGTGCCGTCCGTCTTGATGGACGGGGCAGCCTTGTCCTTCTCGCTGACGATGAGTTCTGCCCTGACCCGCTCCAAGTCCTTCTCGATCTCTGGCAGCCCGATGTAGGAGATGCCAGTTTCGTGCTCTGGGCGGTAGACGTCGGTCGTGGCGTAGGTCACGGTCGTATCCTCAAGGGCGAGGAAGCCTCGACCCCACCACCACGGGGCGTAGAAGACCTTGCCGTCGCCTGCTTGCATCGTCTCGGAAATGACCTTGCCGTAGAGGATGGACGTTGGGTCAAGGTTCACGGCGTAGACGATGGCCTTGCCGCTGGCAATCCACATCGCCTTGTCCATCAGCCGCTGGGCGTGGATGCCACGGAAGGTGCCGCCGATGCTCCACGACATATTGATCTGCGCGAAGCCGTAGTCCTTGAGGATCTCGCTGAAGTATCCGCGATTGTCCTTGAAGACGTTGGCCTTGATGATCTTCGGCTCAAAGCTCATTGGTTTCCTCCTTGCCATAGTGTTGTACGAAATCGTCGAAGTCGATGATCGCCAAGGCACGCCGACGCTTGCCCGCTCCTGGCGAATCGCCAACCACCAGCACCGCCAGTTGGTCAGCCTTTGGGTTAAGTTCTCTTAACCATTTGTCCAGCCGCTCTGGGTAGGACAGCCCGACCTTGCACTGGATCACAAAGTACCCAGCCTCCACGTCGTTCTTGCCGCCGTACATCCCGGTGCGCTTGCCGTTGAGTCGGGCAGCGACCTCTCGCTCAAAGCTGTTGCCACGCTGTCGCGCCCGTTTGCCACGGGACGACCGCTCGGCGTTCGCCTCTTGGATGGCTAGGTCCTTCATCTTACCCATTTCTTACCCTCGCTAACTGTGCGGTGCGCCTGCCGACGATCATCTTGTCTCCAAGTTCGATCAGTCTGGCGGCGATCAGTTCCTTGTTGAGGACGCGGTTCTCAATGGTCTCCCGCAGGAAGAACCATCCCTCTGGCGCCTTCGCCCCATCGTAGCGGACGGAGAGGCCAGCCCAGATCCTGCCGTACCTGCCGTCAAGCAGATAGCAGATGTCGCCGTTCTGGACAATGTCCAGATCGTCGTCAATCATCCGGGCGCTGCGGCTTACTTCGTATCTAGACACTTACGATGCACCCAATGCCACTCCGTTGACTTCTTGCCGTTTATGTACTCAATAGACTGCACGCAGTACGACTCCGCCTGTTTCTCAATCGCAAGGGAACACTTGATGCACGGGCGCACCGTCCACTTTGGAGGCAGACTCTTGCCGCCCTTCTGGGCTTTTACTCCAGCCACATTGACTCCATCGTCCTCTGTCCCTGTTCGGTTTCGTATAGTCGGATGGCAGCAGCATTCGCGGTGTCATCCATAAACACTGCCACCATCCGACAGAGTTCCCTAGGGTCTTGATCGCACATCGGGCAGCCACCGTCGTGCCGACCCTGGGACTTGAATGTAGAGATACGGGCCAAGGCACAGGTTGCGGCTGCAACTGCCTGCTCTGGCGTCTTGATCATTCTCGTACTTCTGCTGGCGTCCAGATCAACGGGGAGGCATCACGAACCGTGACGTCCTCGTAGTTCTTGCCATCGTACTGGCGCACGTTGCGGGACTCACCCGTGACATGCAGGTTCGGTCGCTTCTCGCCGGGGTTCTTGGTCCTTGACTCTGCGACCTTGTAGTAGATCTTGTACAGATGCTCCTGCGTCTTTTTGTCAAAGACGGTGAGCGTCAGGTAGACGTACTTGTCAGCAGGTTCTGCGCCACGAGTCTCCTTGTCAGCGGAACGCCACTGCGTATACGCATCGGTCGCTCGGCTGGCGAAGAACTCAAACGCCTTTGTCCCTGTCTTGAACTCTTTCTCCTTTGGCTCCTTCTTGTCGGAGAGCCAAACGTCGTATGAAACCTGTGGACCACGTGCAAACTCAGCCATCTTAGAACTCCAAGTCATCGAGGTCGGGCTTCTTGGCTGGGGCAGGAGCGACCCTCTCCGTATCCCCGAAGATCTTCTTGGCGGCCTCGGCAACGCGATCCGTTGACAGGTCGGCTTCTGGATCGTCACCCGTTGGGATGAGGAATCCTGTGAGCAACGCATACTTCAGTGCGCCAGTGGCAGCCTTGTACGCCGCCTTGTCGCCTGAGTCTGCGCCCGTACCAACCGACTGGAACGAGAGCGTCTCGCCGCTGTCGCCATCGGTGAGCGTCCACGTAAAGCGGAGCGTCAACAGTGTCTGCTTGCCGCTCGGTGTAAGCCCCTCGCTGATGACATCGATGCTTGTCGGTGTCATTGAGACGTTGAACTTCACGAGCTGTTCGCGCACCTTGTCGGCAACTGCCGATGCCTGCACGAACTTGTATCCCTGTGCTGAGTTCGTTCCGGTCTTTGCTACATACCCAACCGCTTCCATCACCTTGGCGATCTTTGCGGCGAGTTTGACTGGCTGCGTCATCCCCTACACTCCTTTAACCACTGACAGCCCTTGCAGGGCCACTCCGCCTTCATATCCTTCCCACGACGGGACGGCAGGCGCGGCGGCTTGCGCTTGCCGTAGTATTGTAGCACACGGAGGACGCGGAGTGCGCGGTCGCGCCAGCCACGGTCCAGCCTGAACTCAAGGAGCTTGAAGTCCTCGGCGGCGGCATAGATGACCCGTGCCTCCACAGGCTCGCCCGTGTCCTGTTCTAGGATGTGGGCGTAGATCGACGCCTGCACGGCGTGCTCTGGCTTGACGTCGCGGATGTACTGCATCCCTCGGTTGGTCGTGGACTTGTACTCCCAGACCTCCCGCCTGCCGTCGGGCCACTTGACGAAGGCATCCACGTTGCCAGAGAAGTCAAACTCTGGCAGCAGGATCGGCACTTCCTCCTGGAACTCCAGCAGGTCGCCAGCCACAAGGGCATCCTTGCCCGCCTTGTTCAGCACCTCGGCAACGGCGTGCCCGCGCTCGAAGATGCGGTAGAGGTTGTCGGGGAACGGGTTGCTCGGCGGCACCTTCTCGGCGGCGTACCACTGCTGCCGGATGCAGGCACCGAGCAGCGAGCCACGCCATCGGGCAACGGCTGGTCGCCCGACTTCCGCCTTGCGGGTAAGATACCCGTCAAGGATGGAGGAGAAGTTGCTCACTCCAGTCCTTCTTTGTAGATCTCCGTGCGGGTGCGGAGGTTCCCGCCGTAGGCAAGCAGTGCCTGCTCCACGTCAAGGATCTCTGCTGGGTTGCTGGTCTTCGCCAGTTCGCTGTCGCGGATCTCGAAGTGGTAGAGCATCCGTGCGTTGTCCATCCAGTAGTCGCGCTTGTCGCCGTCGCTGCCTGTGTATGGTGAGACCTCGGCGCCAGTTGCGTTGCCGATGCGGTCAGCCAACTGCGTGACCGTGACGTTCTCGGAGCAGGCGTTGTAGATACCCTGCACCGCAGGGAGGATGGCAGCAAGCGAGATGATCCAGCCAGCGTCATCCACGTTGAGGATCGGTCGCTTGGCTTCCGACTGTGGGTGGATGTGCTTCTTGTGGATCGCCTCCCACGTGAAGGCGTTGACCACGAGGTCGCGTCGCATATTCGGGGAGACGCCCCACAGGGTGCCGAGGCGCAGCGATACCCACGAGCGATCCTGTTGGGCGAGCCACTCGTCCATCTTGACCTTGCTCTTGGAGTACGCGGTGAGCGGATCGGTTGCGGTATCTTCCTTGGCGATGTCGCCGTTCGCTCCGTAGACAGACGCCGAAGAGATGTAGACGAAGCGACCATTCGGGTTGCGCGACCAGAACTCATCCGCCTTCAACTTCGGCAGCTCGTAGTTGGACCAGTAGGTATCGAACTCATCGAGGTTTCCCATATGGTCGTTGCTCACCGCAGCGAGCCAGACGATCACGTCGTAGGAACCGAGCGTATCAATGTCAATGAAGCGGGCGTTCTTGCCCGTGCGCTCCGAGTGCGGCAGGTGTTCTGCGTTCAGCCCACGGATGCTCTCGTCGTACCACGACTCGTCGATCCCGTGAACCTGTGCGCCTGCGTGCTTGAGATGTTTGACGACAAGCGGGCCAATGAACCCGCGATGTCCGACCACCAATACTTTCATCGCTTGATCCTTTCTTCGGCCCGTGGGCCACTGAGGTATTCCTGCATCGCCTCAGCCCACGTGCGGAACCGAGGCAGTCGATTGTTGATGAGCGCACCATTGCGCGGGCGGGTGTTGTCCCAACGGAACGACCCCGTCGTCTTCGTCTTGTTGCGTGCCATTGAGCGAGCCATCTTGGCAAACTCGTACCAGTTGGTCTTGCCCTGATTCACCACGTGGTAGATGCCACGCGACGGCTCAACGGCAAGATTGACCAGCACGGGCGCAGCGTCCGGCAAGTAGGTTGGATTGAAGAACTGATCCGTCGGCAGGTCCAAGACCTTGGGCGACATCGTCACCATATCCACGAAGTGCGCCTTCATCGGCGACGGGTAGATACCCCACGGGCTGCTGATGCGAGCAACCGAACCGCCACGCTGCAAGACTTCCTGCTCGCCGCGCAGCTTCGTCTGCCCGTAGATGCTGAGCGCACCCTTGCTTGGGTTGTCCTCGTCAAGCCTGCGGTCTTCTTCGTTCAGGTCAAAGACGTAGTCGGTGCTGATGTACAGTTGCTTGACCGTGTCGCCAATGGCAGCAGGCAGATCCACGTTCGCCCTAACGGCAAGCGTTGGATCCTTCTCGCAAAGGTTGATATCTCTTAATGCGGCGCAGTTGATGACCGCCGTTATGTCGTCGTCGCGCAACTGCTGTGCAATGGTCTCAGGCGTATAAGACACAAAAACGCCCACCTCAGCGTCGGGCTGAAGTGAGCGCGTATAGACCCTGAAGCGTAGGTTGCGACGGCGCAACTCTTCGATGACGTGCTGGGCTACCTGCCCCGAGCCAATAACTCCGACCACGATCCCTCCCTTTAGGTTCTGCTTATTTTACCACACTCTTCGGTGCGTAACGTTTCCCACGCCACGCCAGCTCGGAGCCAGTCCAAGAAGCAAAATCTGGCTGCCACTCCCCAGCCCCCTCGCCCCAGAGTTCTATCACCGCAAAGCCAGCCGCCCATCGGCTGACCTGGTGCTGGGCGAGGTACCCAAGTTCCGTGCGTCGGCACATCATCCCCGTGGAGATGGCTGCGGTTCGCTTCTCGTCAATGCCAGCGAAGCCGCCAATGGTCTTGAAGGCAACACCCTGCGAGTGGTCGTGGCCTCCGACGACGGAGACCCCTGCCGCCTCGACGATGGGGATGATGCTAGCACCTCCGCCTGTGGAGCGGGAGTAGGTGCCGTGCGTTGCGATGAGGTCGGGTGCGATCTGGTAATACGAACGCAGATGCTCTGGCCCTGCGAACGCTACGCCTTCGGAGATGCACGGCGTGATGCCGAGCGCATCAAGGCGCAACAGGTTGGCAAGCGAGAGGATCTCGCGCCCTTCGGCGTCGGTCATCCCGACCAGCTCCGGCGTCTTCTTCGCCAACCACTTGGAGAAGCGGGCTTCGTGGTTTCCGTAGAGGAAGAAGATCTGCGCCTCTGGTCCAGCGGATGCGCGGATCTCGGCAAGACGACGGTGCGTGTGCGCCAACTCTTCTTGGACGGGCATCCCTAGACGTGGGTCCTTGTCGTACGCAGAGACCGCTGTCAGGTCAAGGATGTCTCCTGTCAGGACAATGCGGTCTGGTCGCTCTGCTGCAAGGAAGGTAAGGAACGATGCGTAGACCTCTGGGTCTTCGAAAGGGAACTGGAAGTCGCCCGCTGCGACGACAAGTTCGTTCGTTGTTTCCCTACGTTCTCCAATCCGCTGCACGTAGTCCAAATGCACGACGTCAGTCGGTGTGATATACTGCGAGTCCGATGGGGGGGTAGGGGGGGTTAAATCTCTCTTAACGAGTCCCCCTTCAGAGGAGGTAGATCCTGGGGAGGGGGTATGGGGGAGGGGGCTAGAAAGCAGAAACTTCTGGTAACGCTTTTGCGCCTGATCCTTGGTGAGACCGAGCCTCGCCCCGATCTGAGAAAATGAAAAACCTTCGGAACGGAGTGCGTGGATGTCTAGTTCTAGACTCACAAAACCTCCAAGAGCTTCATCGCTAGGGATACGACGATGCCCACAGCGGACACGGCAATCCCCAGTCTCCATCGTAGCGCAAGTCCAGCATCTCTGCTGGCATTTCGGATGGCTGAAGCCTTGGCTTGGTCAATCTCCACGGCCCTGATCCTCAGATCTATGGCATCCAGTCGGGCCGTGACCTCGGTGCGGACGTCGTTGATGGCGTTGAGCAACGTTGTAAACTGAGAGTTTGTCACAATAGTGCCGCCTCCTCTGCCGTTAGCATCCTATTCAAGCTCCTATCAGTTGACGAATAGAAGAAGTAGGCTCCGTTTTTACGTTGAACAACGTATCCATCCAGTGTCTGTCTGACCATAAGTGCATCGTTGATCCTACCCCTTGAGAACGCCGAAATTAGGTTCGCAGCAGCCCCACCATCCCCGCCTGACTCGACATCAGCGCCTCGGCCAGTGGTAGACTCGCTACCCTGATCGCCAGTTCCGGACTTTAGGTTGTCGTTGTTTCTAAGGATTGACTCTAACGTGCTGGCTGCGCGGTACGGAGTCAACTCGTAGGATTGCTGGTCTCGGTTGAAGAAGTCAAAGGAGATCTCCTCCGAGCCATCCTCACGACCGACCCACTTCTGCCCACGGATAGTCAGGTTAGTGTCAATGTTAACATTGCCACGGTCGATGATGACGCGGATGTCATCGCCAATCTTGTAATTCTTGAATGGAATGATTGACCCGTCTACGACCGACACACTAATCGCCCTGAGCTTTTCTGGGCTGGATTGGTACAGGTTGAAATCTGCACGAGATGAAACCGCAGATTGCGAGATGATGTCTTGTTGGAGGTCCACGCGGTCAATGATGCCGTAGGTAGACGTCAGCGCCGATGTGGCAAAGTTGGACCAGATCTTTGTCGGCGTGATGCCATTGAAGATGCTGGTGGCAATAACCACCGCTCGCGTGCGAAGGCTGCGGAAGTTCGGGCTGTAAGAGAACCGCTTGACGTTCGCGCCGTAGACGAGGCGGAGGCTGTTGTTCGGCGCCGAGGCGTAGTTCATATCCAAGAAGAACGAGTTGTAGGACTGCGTCGCTGACTCAATGCGGTTGCCGAAGACCACCTTGTTTGTCGTCCCTGCCTGCGCAATGCTGGCAATGTTGAAGAGGAAGTCGGTGCGCTGTTCGCCAGCAGTGAAGAAGTCGTAGGTGGTGGACGCAGCATTGATCGTCGCCTCTACGTCAATGAACCCAAGGCGGGAGTTCGCCTGATTCTTCACCGAACTCATCTCCGACTGGAAGATGTGTGAGATTGTCTTGTCGTTGTAGGTGACGGTTGATCCAGAGGACGCTGCTGCCGTGTCGGTCAGCGTCTGGTTCAAGACGCCAAGGTAGTCCACGCCAAAGAAGACGGTCTCGTTGTCCGTTGCGCTGTAGTCTTGGAGGATGCCCGTCGCCACGGTGCGGTAGAGGGCGTCCTCTTCGTCCCAACGGTCAACGCGGTAGTGGCGGTTGAGCGGATCGCACTCTGCAATCTGCGGGTGGTTGTATGGCAGCGTGAAGAACATCTCGCCGCCCTGATTCAGGTAGGTCGAGCAGCCAATGTATTTGGCGTCGGAGATCACGGCCTTTACAGAACCGCGTCCCCGACCCGTACCAGTCATATCCCAAAGCGTGATGCGGAATGGCGACTGCGAATACCAACGACCCTGTGCGCCGGAGGATGTGACGCGGGTGGCGTTGGTGACCTCTAGCTCCGCCGTGCCAGCAATCGCGCTTGTGGCGGATGCGGTGATGGTCAGCGGTCCAACGGTCGATCCAGCGACGAGGCGCGAGGCAACGCCGTTGACGGCGGTGGCAGAGCCTGTGCCAGTCAGGCTACCCGTGCCGCTTTGCGAGAAGGTGACCGACGAGGTGTTCGTCGTGTCCACCGCCAACGAGATGTCGCGCACTTCGGCAACGAGGTTGAGGTTGCTGCCCGTAGCGAGCGGAGACGTTGATGACGTGATGACGATGTGATACGGCTGAATCGTGAAGGTCGTGGATCCGTTGTTGACCGTGGAGTTGTATGCACCTGTGATGGTGATTGAGCCGCTTGTCGTGGCGGTGACGCCAGCAGAAATGATGCCTGCGGCAGCGGTGACGGTAGTCAATCCAGCAACTGCGCCAGCGCCCGTCTTGGTCAGGGTGATCGGCGTGGTGGAGTCATCGGTCATCACCGCGCCCGTGGTGTCGCGCAGTTCTGCCGTCAACGTACGAGCAAAGCCGTTGGCGATCTCTGCCGTTGACGAGGTGAAGACAATGTCGCGTGCGACCACGCTGAAGGACTGCGTGCCATCCGTGGTGGCCGTGCTGTAGTACGCACGGATATCCACCTGCCCAATCCCCGTCGCCGTGATGACGGAGGAGGCGATACCAGCGACTGCCGTGGCACTTGCCGTGGCAATGGAGATGCTCCCGACCGACGTGGTGTCGGTAGAGAAAACAATAACCCCCGTGAAGGACGTGTCGATGGCACTCGTCGCGCTGTCATAGACAGCCGCCGAAATCGTGCGCGTCCTAGTGAGGGTTAGGTTTGCGGTGCTGCTGGTAAACTGGATGTAGTCAAACGCCATTAGTACCACGCCTCACGGTATGTCACGGTAATGAGACCGGGTGCACTGCCGCTGTAGGACGTGGTCAAGGTCGTCACCGCGTCATCTGTCGGCGGGATAGACCCGAAGTTGTAGAGCGAGGTATCGATGACGTCTTGCCGCAGTGTCGTCACGTACGCCCCTCCAGCGGTAGATCGCAGCCCGCGACGGACTGTCTGGTTCTCAAAGTCCACATACCAGCGGACCTCGTTCGTCGTTGTCTTGGCGATGAAGTCAAGGTTGTTCAGCTTCAAGACCTGCGAGTCCATCGTGAACGTGACCGACGCCACCGTTGCTGCGGCGTATGAAACCGCAGACGAGTAGATGATCTCAAAGGTTGGGAACGCCACGGCGGAGCCGAGGTTTGGCATCGTCGTTGTCGCAGAGGACGACGTGATGTCAATGCTGCGTTGCGTAGACGAGAAGCGATACGGCGACTTGGCAAGGAACGAAAGCCCGACCGTCGCGGCAAAGCCCTTGGCGCTGACGCCGATGGACTGTGCCGATGTCATCGTCACATTGGGCAGGCTGGATGGCCGTACCAGCATCATCATCGGGATAAACCCCGTAGAGAAGTTGGACGTGTCAATCGTTGCCTGCGAGAACGCCAACTGACGGAACCCGTAGTCTGCCTCGTAGGTGCGCGGGATCGGACGCATTGCATCCAGCAACCCCTGCACCTTGTCCCCAAGGTCGCCCGTAGAAGTACCGAAGACACCGCAGACAATGTTCAGGCTGCGCGTACCAAGGTAGGTGTCGGCAGCGTCTACGCCGTCTCGGAGCGCCCGCTTGTCAATGTAGCCGATGAGCGGCACGGCATTGAAGTTTGCGGACAGCACCTTGTAGCCACCCCGTGGAGAGGTCGTCGTGACCTCCGAGGCGCCAATGCTGTTGAAGTCAATCGTTGTACCACCAGCGACCTGGTACGTGATCGGTCGATTAAAATCCATTAACCGAGCCTCCGCAGTCGGCGCAGCCTAGCCTCCTCGCGGCGAATCCGCGCTTGGTTAGACAGCGCGATTTGGTTCATTGAAAGAGCAGAGACGTCAGAGTTCCCTGACTGCACTTGCCACTGCTGGAACGCCACGCGGTCAGAGAGGAGGCGGTTGAACGCCTCCGCCTGTACCCAGACACGCATCGCGGCAATGCCCGTGACATCAAGGTCGGTCGTAGAACTGTTGGCGGAGAGCTGGACGAACCCAGTGTATCCGTAGATGCGCA
>Ga0315909_10005167_pt1 | contig 15105 bp, 17 predicted proteins | sample LakEriMetagenome_11_FD_203527 | JGI IMG/M metagenome (GOLD analysis project Ga0315909, IMG submission 203527) | Freshwater fungal communities from buoy surface, Lake Erie, Ohio, United States - Buoy 2 MA125 | ecosystem: Environmental > Aquatic > Freshwater > Lake | place: USA: Lake Erie, Ohio...
GAGCTAAAGATGATGGTAGAAATAGAGTTATACAGTGGGTAGCTAATTTTTAAACCTATTATTTTGATGTCGCCATCTCCATACCTGACCTAGATATTGGCTAAATTCAGGGCTAAAACTCGGTAAAAGTCAGCATTTTTGCTATAATTTCGCTTCTTCACGGTTTTTGTTGTGAAGTTCCATATGGCCAGGTAGCTCAGTCGGTAGAGCAGCGGATTGAAAATGCTTCCTGAAATTCAGATTTCTCAACTAATTCTTAGATTTATTCCTACCCATTTTTTACTCACTTGTTGACACCGACAAAATCGGCATTGAAGCAACTTCTCTTGGCACCAAATGAATATGAACACTTGGCCGAATTAACTTTTTTGGAAATCAAGCGTCGCTTAAAGCGACGGTTGAACTATATTTTTTTCCAAATATACCATCCACTAAATAGTCCAAAACCGATCCAGTAAATTGGTTTAGTTGCGAATGTAATAAGTGGACTATATAAAATAATAATTAAAGCAAGAACTGCTCTATTCTGATCAGTGAGACTTTTCCAATTTTTAACTAGTAAATAGATAACACCTAAAAAAATAACTAGGTGAGCACTGCCAAATGACAGAACTAAGTCGCCAAGAAAGCAAATAGAAGCAATTATTTTATTTACAAGCTTTGAAGGTTTAACTAAAGATTTTGCCATTTTAATTCTCCCAAAAAGTTTTTTAACTTTTATACTAAGTTTCCAATGCCTTTCTAACAAATGGATCCACATTATCTTGATTAAGTAACCAAGTTTTATAGTCTCTAGGTATGTCGGTTATAGCCATACCTTTATGTTTACCAAAAGGCATATGAGTTGGAATACGAGCTTGTTCACTCAACTTATATAAATCTTCAAGACTGGAGATATTTAATGCTTCACAAGCATTTTGTAAGATCACAGCACAAATCTTCACATCAGCTAGTGCTGAGTGAGCATTTTTTAGTACTTCTCTAGCATTTGATCTACTAAGGTAATAAAACAATGCACTTTGAGTATGTGAGTCCAATGTTGGCCAAGCTCGTCTTGCTAAAGCTAAAGTGCAAATACGCTTAATATTGGGTTGTCCAATAATATTCCAATCGTAATCTACATTATGTCCAATGATGTATTCAGTATTAACAGGTAGATTAAATTCAGTGTAGTCAGGACAATCAACCAATTCTTCATCAAGAATATGATGAGTAGCTAATGCACCTAATTCAATTGGCTTAAGAGGATTGTATCGTTGGTTGAATTCTTCAGAAATTGAAAAAGGATTGATACTATCTAATCTTATCCAAGCAGCCTCAATCAACACAGGCTCAGTCTTTCCTGTAGTCTCAGTATCAAAGATGATGGTATTGGTCATCAGTTAATAGTTTATTTAACTTTAAATAAATCTATAATTTCAGCAAATGAATTAGGCGTTTGTCCCAATCTCTCCCACTCTTCCTGTTTAATATAAAGACAATTCCAATTTTTTCCTTCTGCTTTAGTTGCATCTTCACACCATACTCTTAAGCGTGCAATTTTTCGCGGATCATCTAAATCTTCTGCGCCTTTAGTTTCTACAACATAAAAGTCGCCATTTTTCAATTTAATAGTGAAGTCAGGGAAGTAGGAGCCAATACTTCCATCATATTTTTGATAAGTCATTTGAAAGTTTAATTTTTGGAAGTTCTTAACGAAAGATTTGACATCAACTGTTGCATCTAAAAATCCTGCAAATTGAAGCTCAAAGTGTGAATCGCCCACAATTTTATTAAATAATGATTTTTGTGGGTTATTAAATGTTTCAAGAGTTCGTGCAACTGCGAATGTTTTAACATTACTAATTTTGATGTGATTTATAACTTCAGTAGTTCCCTTATCAACAACTGTGAGTTTATTAATATAGTCCTTGAATACTCTCTTAATTGTTTCTCGGACATTAGATTCACTTAAATTTCTTGCAATATTAGGATTCTCTAAATTTACAGTTTGTCCAAATAGTAAATCTTTAATGAAATGTTTTACTTTGCCATAAAGAACATCCTTACCGCCGTAAAGTCTCAATTCTTGCATGATTGAATTTGTGAAGAATGAAATAATTGAAGTTCCATTAATGATTAAGTCATTACTTAATTTAACTTCCTTCATCACTTCATCATGGATGATGTCTCTAAAAACAATATTTTTCTGTTCTTCAGCAGTAAATTCTTTAACAGTAAATGGCTTGAATTCAAAACTATCAGGATCTAATAAATCTAAATTTTTATAATCTCTTTGAATTCTATTTGTTAAGACAGGTATTTCAATATCAAGATCTTTTTCATCTTTAGATTTATCAATCTCAATAATTGTTGGTCCTGAAGCTTGCGAACCTTTACCCATAGATCTTTCTTCGAGAATAACGCCTTCTCGTTTAATGCTTTTAACGAATTCAATAAAACCTTCAGAGCCTACAACATTTAACTCTTCCTGAAAGTCGCTACCAAAATACATTTTTCTTAATCCACGACCTAATGCCTGTTCAGGAAGAATATTTGCCTTTGCACTAAAAGGACGGAGACCAACAACAGTCGTGACATTTCTTACATCCCATCCTTCTTTCAACATTAAAACAGAAATGATTGCTTTTACATTATTGTCATTACTATCAACTCTATTTGCCATATCACGAAGTGCCATTAATTCACTTTGACTTTTACTTGATGTATTTTCTTCAATTTCACCCTCTTTGTTTGTGTGAATTACAAAAGTAGAGTTTTTTAGGATAGGAAATGAATTCTCAAGATAATCTCTCACTTCATCACAATTCTTTGTGTCATCTACCATGATAAAAAGTAGTGCTTTTTTACCTTCTAACTTTTTATGCTTTTCGTAATCTTGTTGCCAAACTGTGACACCTAAGTCAATATAATCTCTCCATCTTTCAGAGAACTTAGAGGAGTCATGTTCTGATAATTTTCCTAAACTCGCTTCGTCAGGGAGTATGGGTTTTTTAACAACGTCTTGCTCAATTGCTTCAACTAATGGATAGTCTGAAATTGTTTGTATAAAAATTTCACCATTTTGATTTTTAGGAGTCGCAGTCACATCAATCTGAATCGGCATATTTGGAACGTTTGAATAGATATTTTCAATCGTCTTAAACCAAGCCATATTTGAATCGTGAATGTGATGCGCCTCATCATTCAATACAATTAAATTATCCAGCCCTTTAACAATGTCTTTAACAGTAATTTTATTGTCGCTGGTCTTAGCTACAGGCTTTTCACCAAGAAAGTAATCAATAGTTGAATTTTTATCTATTGATTTTGTTCTATTAGAAAATCTTTGAATATTGGTTAAGAAAATATTTCCATTTTTTGAGATAGAGCCAATATTGTCTTGAATATGAACTTTAGGATTAAAGTCACTACTCCACATTTTGCCTTCATAGTTATTTGGAGGAAGTGCTGGGTCACTTCTAAAAACCCTTAAACCTTCAATATCTGTTTTAAGTCTGTCTAATACTATGGTGTTAGGAGCAAGCAATAAGAAGTTTTGTGAAAGCTCTGAACCTTCAACATAAAGCTTATGAAAATATGCCCAGACGATAAGCAATGCAAGCACTTTAGTTTTACCTGTGCCTGTCGCTTGTTTGGCAACTAAACGAACCCATTGTTCATCAAACATAGATTCAACTAGTACGCCTGACGAATCAAAACGGAGAAGTTCTGATGGGTGCCTTATTTTTTCTACTTCGTATAAGTAGATGATTGATTCAACTGATTCTCTTTGCGCGAAGTAATACTGAAATCCACTTTCGTGACCATTCACAAACCAATGTTTTAATAATGCACGAGTAACATCAGAGGTATTAGGATAATTATCTTCTCTCCACTTGTAGACTGCCTCTCTAATTTTAGGCACAAGAGGTGGCATAAGGCTTTGAGGATCTGCAACATCTTCACCAGGAAACCAGCGCACACTAGGATGCAATATAGAGTATGGTGATTTGGGAAATGTTTTATCCAAGCCCATTAGATTGTCACTTCCATTACTTTAATTGTGTCATTACCAAAAATATCGACGACTTTAACTGCAACTTTAGTTTTACCATTAATAAACTGTTTTTCAGAGCTATTTAACTCAAGCTTTTTGTCATCTTTTGTTCTGAATGATTGCCATTCATTCTCAAAAACATAATTTCCAGTCCAAACTTCTTCAATAGAACCATCTTCTTTTTTAAATCTAATGATTTCAGGTTTAGATTCATAGTCAAAATCAACTGACCAATAATCAATCCAGTCATGCCAATTTTTGGTCAGTATATTTTCTGAAAAATTGCCTTCTTTATCTTTGCGTTTTTCTACTAAATCTCCATTTTCAACAACAATTTTAGATTTGCCTGCTTGTAATTCTTCATTGATATTAAGATTGCCCTCATTATAGAAAACTGCGAAGTCAGTCAGTTCAATAGATAACATATTCTTTTTAATGATGGGTTTGAATTCAATGTAGGCAATATCATAGAAAATAACTTCACCTTTTTGAACTGCTCGTTTATCAAACACATCAACTGGAATTTGTTTATAGGATAATCGTATACCTTTATCCTTTGCTTCCTCTTGAAGAGTTCTATCCCAACCCATTTCAAATTCAAAAGCAAGAATATCCACTGAAGTAATATTATTTTTAAGACATTCATTTAATACTTCTTCAACATGATTTCTTGATAGGGCTTGATTAACCGGGCCAATAGAAACGAACTCAAAACCTTTTTTTCCCTGCAGTGTATTAAATCCTTGAATTTCAGTTGCTCTATAAGCTTCAAGAATTAACAATTTGAAATCATTTTCTTTTTGAATTCGTTCTTGTTGTTTTAATTCATCTCTTTCATTTTTACCATCATAGATAAAATGTTGCCTTTGATATTTTCCTAAATTAAGTATTTCGAATGCTCGATAATCTTTACCATCTTTTTTGAGTTCTCTTTGAATATTAATAAGTCTTTTTCTTGTTGTATGTATTGAAAATTTTCCTAAATCTGAACAAATCCACTTTCTATTTAATTTTTCTGCAACAGCAGCAGTCGTTCCAGAACCTGCAAAGAAGTCGCAAATTATGTCATTTTCATTACTTGAAGTTTTGATTATCCTTTCAATCAGTTTTTCCGGTTTTTGTGTAGGATAACCTAGTAACTCACTGCCACTCTTTGTCATTTGAATATCTGTCCATAAATTTTGACAAGGGCGACCTTCCTGCTCATCCAAATATTGTTTTAGAAAAGGAGTGCCATTTTTGGAATAGTAAATTCTATTTTCACTATCTAATTTATCAATTGTTTCTTGAATATAGGTCCAATGTCGTCCCTTGGGTGGAGTTAATAATTGACCACGAAAGACCCTTGCAGGGCCTGCTCCTTTACCAGTTAATACATTTGGATAAAATCTACCTCTTTCATCTGATCCAGTAAATCTTTCTTTAATATAATCCTCGTCATAAGGTTCATATTGTTGTTTGTAAGTGCAAATTTCACTTTTTGTATAATAAAAAATACTGTCTGTAATTACACCAAATTTATTTCCGTCATTATGTGCACCAAATCTTTTCCATATAATTTCATTTTTAAAACGGTCTTTACCAAAGATTTCATCAAGGACAGATTTTAAATATGCATTTAGTCTCCAATCACAGTGAACATATATTGAGCCATCATCTGCAAGAAGACTTTTCATTAAAATTAACCGTTCATAAATCATTGAAAGAAAAGAATCTTCACCTTTACCCCAAGTATCTCTATAGGCAATGTGTTCCAAAACATTTGGTTTCTTTTCGTATGTATTCTCACCAATTTCTACATGCATAGAAAAATCTGCTTGAACGTCAAATGGTGGATCAATATAGATTAATTTAATACCTCCATTTTTTTCTATTTCGTCTCGCATTGGTCCGTTGCTTAAAGATGAAAGAGTGTATTTGTTGTCACCCCAGATAAGTTTGTTTGTCCAACCTGAAGTTTGTCTGCCTGATACAAAATCAAATGAATCCTGTGCTAATTTTTTTGTTTCTGTGCGAGGTTCATCAACATGTTCGATGATTTGAAAGGGAAGGACTACATTTGTGACTTCATCTGATTTTCCGTTCCAAGTGAGCTCTACTTGTTTTGCTTCATCAAAAAGAAGGAAACGGTATTTCTCTGGTAAAGGTTTGCCCTCTTCTATAAATCGGACGGCATCTCTTTTTTCGTTATCTGTTAATTTCATCTTTTTTAATCTTTTTTTTCTGATTAAACTAGATGAATTATCACACTTTCCAATCAATTTTAGGCAACTTTAAAGATTAATTTTATCGATCCATTTCTTATTCTTTTTAAGTTTAAATTCGATAGATTTTTTTTCAAAATGAATTAAAAATACTAAGCGTCGCTTAAAGCGACGCTTAGCTATGAAAAATTTAAACCAACTTTTCAATCAAACCAAAGTCAATCAATCCAATCGGTACCAACTTGATAGTGGCAAAATCATTTTATTCAAACGTAAGGAATCTAGTATTTGGCAAAGTAGATTTAAATTAGAAACAGGGCAGTGGCAAAACTTATCTACAGGTAAAGAGGATATAGATGAAGCCAAAGATCAGGCTTTACAGATGTATGGATTAATTAAAACTAAAATTTCACTAGGACACCCTTTAAAAGAGAAGCTATTTAAAGATGTAGCCAATGAAACTTTAGCTGAGATGCAGGAAGCTAAAGATAAACGAATAGCTAAACGTACTTATCGTGATTACACCATTGTAATCAATAGATACCTTAATAAATTTTTCGGTAATACTTTTATCAATGATATTGATCATGAGTTAATTCGTGACTTTGAAAGTTGGCGTATTAGTGAAATGGGGAAAATTCCAAAAGCCAGCACTTCGAGAACGCATGCCAGTGCTTATAACCGTGTGATAAACCTAGCTAAAGAACGCGGCTATATTCATGCAAATAAAATCATACCGATCCTAAAAGTAGAGGGAGCTAAAAGTCAGTCACGACCTGCTTTTAATCAACAGGAAATTAATCAATTATTGGCATATATGGAAACATGGGAGCTTGGAAGTTACACCGATCAATTCAATCAAAATCGAAGATTAATGCGTTGTTATGTAGAGTTTTTGTTATATACCGGTATAAGGCACGGTACAGAATCCATCCCTATTCGCTGGAAACATTTTCAGTGGCATTGGATGGGCGAAGAAAAGTATTTACGTGTTTGGGTGTCAGGTAAAACAGGTCCCCGTTATTTAATTGCAAGACGTGCGGTCATTGAGAGTTTAGAGCGGCTTTATCGTTGGCAAAGATTACCTTACGACTCTTTATCAGATTTACTTGAAGCTAAATTGGATCGATTAGTGTTTATAACAAAAAGCGGGTATCAACCACGTGATTTTCGTTCTTTATTTTATGGGTTAATGAGAGTCTCAGGACTGGGAAAGGATACAAGCGGTCATTTAAGAACGCTTTATAGCTTAAGGCATACATACGCAACATTTGCCTTAAGCGAGGGCATTGATATACACACCCTCGCAAGACAAATGGGAACTTCTATTGCTATGCTTGAAAATCACTATTCCAAAATTACACCGATGCTTAGTGCAGATAAATTATCTTTCTAAATTAAGCAGCTAATCCTAATTTAGTAGCACCTACATAATGCACATTTTGTATACGACCTGCTTTGTGATTTCTATAGATGTCACTTAACACATCCATATACTTTCTTATGTCACTTAAATTTTCTTTAAGTTTAAGCTGGCTCAATACAAATGCTTCATCTAACAAAATATTCTCATTTGTTAAAATCTGCATTGCACGCGGTAAAAAGTCACTTGCTTTAATGGCAGAAAATTCCACTACCTTAAAACGTGACCTTAGACATCGATCAATAGACTGATAACTATTAGCGGTCGCAATTAAAATAATATTGCTATGCCATGTATCTACTAACTGCCAAAATAAAGCTAAATTACTTTTAACTTTATCAATCTCGTTAAAGATAACGTATTGATACTTTTGGGTCATCACACCTCCAAATGTATTTAAGTTATTCAATCTTTCTAACTCAAAATTTACATCAAGCTTTTCTTCACCCTCAATCAGTGTATAAAAAGGCTCATAACCTTCTATTAATGTAGGTAATAATTTGGCAATCGTACTTTTAGCTGTGCCATTAGTACCTATAAATAGTAAGTTATTAATTTTGTAGCCATTCACAATATCTTCTAAAAGATACTTAACACCGTTATCAGATATCACCAACTCATCTAACTTAGTCGGCAAGTACTTTTTTAATAAATCCATAACATACTCCTTAAATAAAAATGGGCAGCTTATTAAGCTGCCCCATATCACAAGTTAAGCTGCTAATAACTCTTTAGTTTTTAAAGTATCATTAACTGCTACACCGCTTGTTAAAGTTGCTGTTTCTGTTTCAATTGCTTCAGTTTCTTGTTTTTTAACTAAATTATCTTTAGCAATACGCTTATATAAAGTGTTTACTAAATCTTCATTAGCATTTTCAAGTACTGCAACCACAGTGTTTTGACCTTTATTACCTGGCTTTACAATCAGTACAGAAAAACCTGTGTTGTTGTTTGCCAAGTCATATTTAACAGTAGCTAAAGGACTAATCTCTGCTAGTTCTGCTTTTGCTTTAACTAGCCCAAACTCATCCTCACGCTTTTGTTTATTAGCTTTTGCTTCTTCACTTACGACCATCTTGCGTTTTATTTCTTCAACACCACCATTATCCAAAATAAAGCTTTTTAATTTTGGTGCAGATACATCATGTGAAATAGCTGCTTTTAAAACATAAGCATAAACATGTGTACGTTTACTGTTAGATCCAAATACGTAACGTACAAACATTGTTAAAGTCGTTGTGTTTCTTTGTACTTTAACGCCGTCTGTTTTAAGTAAAGTTGCTACCTCAGTACGTAATGTTTTTCTATCCTCATTACTTGCTGCTAAGAACTGATCGTTAAATAGCTCTAAACACTTTGCAAGTAAGTCATATAGACCGTCATTAGATTTTGCATAGACAGTAGTTTCCCAAGTCATACGCTTTTCTTTTAACTTGGTTAAGTGTTTAACTACTGTTGCTGCAAACTTAACGTTAGTATCATCAGGCACAAATACTTGTTTATTTCCTGCAGTTGTTTTTACTACTGTTGCTGTTTTAGTTGTTTCCATATATTTCTCCATTGTTAAAGTTAAATAAAATTTCAGACCATCCTTAAGCTGCTAAATCATAGATACTCCTTTCCTCGTTGTTATAGTCATCAAAGTAATCGTCATTTGCCGCCTCAAGTCCTTCGTAGTAAAAGCCTAAATATTCAAAGTAAAATTCTTTAATTAGTTGTTTGTCGTTCATAAAAATCCCCTTTAAAAAAATAGTTAAAAAAATTCATATAAAAATTTGCTGCTTTAACTGTTGCTTGCATGTACAGGGGTGTGCTTAAGCACGCAGTAAGCTTGCTAGACATGACACCGCACTGTAGGTTGTTAAAGATCATGTTTACGCTTAATAAAGCAGTACTTGTATAAGCGGTGGGGTAACGTTTTTTGCTACCTAACAATTGATATGATCCTGAAAATAACAACCTATTACGATTTTTAAAATAAACTGTTATACTTTTCCAATGAGTCAAAAAAAACCATTTTTTAAGGGCTTACGGGGGTATACGAGAGCTGATAACGACATATTGGCTAGAGACGTATCTGACAGCATCTATCGTTGGTGGTGGGAATTTATGCGATTAAGCCCTGTGTTTTGGTTCGCAAGAACTACAGGAATAGAAATTCAAGATGTAGAAGTAAGAAGAATTTACGAACTTGTTGGAGATTTAGAAGAAAACGGTTTTTCTGTTTGGTGGATAAAAACAGGTAAATTCATTTTTCGTGAAGAAGTTAGACCTGCAAAAGTTAACCTAATAAATTTAGATACATTAGATCAACATAATTTTAGTGATGAATCTCTATATTTAGATATTCCACTATCGATAACAAAAGAAACTATTATTAAACAAATTAAAAAACTCCTTAACGAGAGACATGAAGGAAGAAAGTTAAATGTTGCTAGAACAACAACTGCTCAATTAAAACTTCATACTAAAAGATATAGACTGCTTACAATCGAAAATGAATATTGGGTTTTGTTGTATAAATTAATATATCCAAAAATTGAAATATGGAGAATTGGTGATAGATTAAGAATTAGGCGAGACATGAAGTTAAGAAGTACAGAAAGACGTGACAACGATAATATGTTTAGAAAAATGAGTAGTGTTGTTGGTAGGTTTTTATATAAAGCAAATTTCTCAATGCAGCATATTCATTATGGAAGTTTTCCAAATATTAATAAAATGCAGACTGAATTTTTTCCTTTTGGTAAAAAAAACCATGCAGATTTTATCTCGAATACAACTGGGGATAACTGCCTATACAACCAATGGCTTAAAGATAAATTTGCAGATAAATTACATAACAGAATTATTAGTAAAAATAATCTTGATCGATTTAGAAATAATCCTGCAAATAAAATTTGGGAGAAAATACCCAAATTTATTGCAGGAGAGACCGATTATTTGGATGTGTATACCTCTGGGAATTTTGGCAAGATATCTAGTAATTCCTAAATAAGCTCTACTGCATTTCTCTTCATCTCATCGTTAGCAATCAAATACTTATGTGTCACTGCGATTGATTTATGTCCAGCTAGACTCGCTAAGATATGAATACTGATACCTTTATTAGCCAATGAAGTTAGAAAGGTTTTTCTGCCGCTATGTGAGCTTGCTCCATTAATACCTGCACGCTTATATGTCCAAAAGAACCATTGACATAAACTATTAGGAGTAAAACCTAAACGATCATCGGTATGGAATAGCGGAATTTCAGGATTTTTAATCATACGTGTACTCAAGTAATCTGCAATTTCTTCTTTTAATTTTTGTGGAATGAACACAACTCTTGCTGTATTGCCTTTAGTTTGATGAGCAGATAATTTAATTTCATTTTTAATCGTGCCATCTTCATTAACGACATCGCGCATTTTAAGTTGAGCAATTTCTCCTACCCGCATACCACTCCAAAAACTTGTCAAAATTAAACAACGATCACGTTTTGCATAACGTCTAGTAGAAACATATCTTAATACTTGATCTAACTCAGATTGAGTGAGTGTTTTAGCTTGTGCCATTTTGTAACTCCTTTTTTAAAATAAAAGATAAATAAAAAGTCATTTATAGTTTGTTTTCTTTTATAAAAAAGAGCTACCGAAAAAGGCTAATCAAAGACCTTCCAAGAATCAATGACTTAGCTTTTTGGTAAAGAATTGTGTACTTTTCTTATGTAAAACATAAAGCCCTATACAAGTATTTAGTTCAATTTGGATGCTTGTGATTAGGGCTTTTAAAAAGTCTTTGCTATGAAGCTAAAAGATAGGAATTTGAAGCATGAGCGTCGCTTTAAGCGACGCTTAGCTTTATTTCAAGATAATTACTTTTTGAATCCACTACGTAAGTGCGTACTAGCTTCATCAATTTGTTTATCAAGCTCTCCTGTTTCAACAGCTTGTTTAATAGTTTCTAGTGCTTTAATAAGTCCATTAGCACTATCTACCTCAACACTAGGTTTACCTTTAGCAATCTCTAATGTTTGTGAACCATAACGAATGCTTACGCACACTTTGCCATTACTAGATACAAACCACCATGGACGGACACGTTTAGGTATTTCTACTTGTTTCTTTAATCCTGTAGCTTGATCTTTTACATTTCTATACTTAGTCACAACAAATTGAGTACCATCCACTTGGCTTTTAGCTAATTGAATTTGCTCCCATAAACGATTGCTTAATTTATTTCTACGCACCTGAATTGGTGGTATGTGATTAGGTTTTTTATCACCAACTAATTTTAATGTATCTAATGTGCTCATATTTTTCTCCTTTTAAGTTAATAAGCACTCATTAAGTTAATATCGGTTATTTGGTTTGAGCAACCTCTTTATAAATTCTTCCATTTTTGAAGTAAAAAATACCAGTTTTAAGCTGGTTTTCTTTTGCCTTGCATAAATATTTACGAGTCGCATAGTAAGTCGCTTGAAAGAAATAGTTGCTGTTGAGTATTAAGTTATATGGGTTGCGGACAAATGAATAGCTCTCTTTATCCGCAACTCGTGTAACAGCAACAACTTCTTGTCAGAAGCAACCTCTGTGACTCATTCATAAACTAAAAGGAGATTTAATTATGAAAAATATTGCAGTGCGCTTATGGAACAATCAAATGCTTGGAACAACTTATGGAAAAGGCCTTAGACGACAAGCCTACTTTAATGGCACGATTCAAATAGCTATTCCACCTACTAAGTATTTAATCGATTTAGAACCAATCCCTAGTTGGTATCACCATGCTAAGTCACCTAATCATCTAAAGATGCTTAAAGACTTAAACATTCAACCTATTAACGATCCAAATATTTTAATGAGTTGGGTTATCCGTTATGAAGATGGAGTTAAAACACCTGTCGATGGTTTATGTCATTTTGATTTGAGTAATAACAAGATGTTTATTCGTATTAATGATTTAGCTAGCAAGATTGAAGAAGCATGGGAGTTAGATGTGAAGCCTTGCTTAAACAGAACACCGGGTAAACCCACACCTAATTTAATAGCGACTAACTATGAATTAGAAAAGCTAAGCGTCGCTTAAAGCGACGGTTGATATTTCAACATTAACACTTGGTGGACTCATGACACAAAACCACCAAGTGTATGTTGAAAGCATTTGCATCGTAAAACATCTACGACATTTCTAATGTATTCCTATTTATTAATCTATGCAATTGTAATATTTGCTAAATACATATATGTATCGTTATCAAGTTTATGTGAAGGTTAAAGGCTCAATGGTTAAGACCATCATATTTGCTGATAACGATATACATGCAAGATTGTTAGCTCAATATCAATATGGAATGAATAATGTATCGATACCACCGCAAAGAATTGGTAACTGAAATGAGAATGTATGAAATTAAAACAATTAAACCCTTAACACCTGATCAAGCTCGGGTTAAATCTATGCAAGATCAAGTTAAACGAACACAACAAGCTATTAAGGCTGAAAAAGCAAGACAGAAGATTAAAGCTGGTCAAAAAAATTTAGCCAAAATTTATCTCTAATCTTTAACTTAATTGCCTATTTAAAAAAAATACTAAGAAAAGTATTTTTTATCTAACTTTTCTAATGAGTTGATAATTTCTTTTTCTGTAAGCTCAGTTTCATTATCACTGTTATTGTCAGGATACCAAGCAAATAACCATTTATCTCTTGATGTGTAATATGTAACTTTAAACCAAGCTTCTTGTTCAGGTCTGTGAATTAAAGACCAAGGAGATAACTCATGCTCAGGAAAAACAAACCCATCTAAAGATGAATCTTTATGAATAAAAAAAGAATAATTTTCAGAATCTAAAATATCCTGATCTTCATCATCTTGATCATATCCTTCAAATATAATCTTAATTTCAGGTTGAGAAGAAATATTTTCGCCAATAACAAGTCTTGAAGGATCTCTTTTCATTTTTGAAAGAAACCTAATCATAATCTCTTCAAATTTATCATCATTGCTTTTAATACTTTTAGCCATAGCAAGCCCTCCTTGAAGTAGCTTACATTACAGTATCCAACCAGCCAATAGACTATGGGCTTTTTTTAATAACTAAAGATCTAGTTACTGGACACTAAATCAAAAAATAATTATTGCAAAAATTTATAGGAGTATTAATATAAACATACCGCCGATTTGATTCGATTGCAGGGCGTAATCTGCTAAAACGAACTAGTAACCCGTTTTAGCATTTAGCTGAATCGGGTTTTTTGTTTTATACGGGTGGATTTATCCTCAACTTGCTACACCCAGACAATTGTCAAAGTAGCTAAACAAGGAGAAGTAAATTGACAATATCAAAAAAAGACCAGATAGCTTATTGGTTATCAGATGAATTTCTTCATAAATATTTTCTAAAAATAGAGTTTGATGAGCCCTATGCTAGGGCTTATGGAACAATAGCTTTAGGTTGGGTTACAAACCCATGGCGACAACATATAAGAGTAATTGTGTTTAAATTTATAAGAAGTTACATAAAAAAACACAAAAAACTTCCTCAAGGCAAAATAACTTTTAAGGTAAATTGGAAAACAAAAAAACCAAAATGGCTTGTAGACTGTTTAAGGCATTTACAGGTAGTGACATTTCCTAAACATATAGATTTTTTAGAATTTAGGGAGGAGAATTGACTGATGAAATACATATTTTTACTTTTATTGAGCTTACCTTTATGCGCTTTTGCGGAACAGAAACTAAATCCTGCGACTGGTAAATTTGAAACTGTGCGTCCTGGCAGTCAATTGAAATATAACCCCATGGAAGATGAATGGAGGTATGTGCCTCCAAATTCACAGCTTCAATACAATCCCTTAACAGATCGTTTTGATATGGCACCAAAAGAGTATGTGAATAAATATAACGCGATAGAAGGACAATGGGAAAAAACACATCCAGATAGTCAATTAAAGATGAATCCAAGCACGGGTGATTTTCAATATGTGCCACCAGGATCTAAACTTGAATTTAATCCTTACAGCAGCGAATTTGAATACGCTCAATAACAACTTAATCGCAACGTCTTTAACAAACCAAAGCAGTGGATTAATAATTGCTGAATGCAAGAACTTAGTGTGAATAAACTTAAAAAATCTCTAATCAATTTATTTAATAAATTAAAATCTAAACCATTAAAACTTAATGCTGACGAACTATTTACTTTGTTTTGCATTGTGGCTTTAACTAATACCATTGTCGAATTATCTACTTTATCTGCTTACAAACCTTGGGAGTTAAATAGATTATTTTTAGTGGTTGTTGGGCTTGCTGCTCTTACTTATGCAGCTTGTTGCTACTGTATAAAGATTCAAGCTATTGAAAATAATAAATGGTATTGGATATTGCCTGTATATAGTTTTTTTGGTTACTTAATCGTAGATCAATTAGTTCATACGAACCCTGAACCTACAAC
>Ga0315909_10005169_pt1 | contig 15099 bp, 16 predicted proteins | sample LakEriMetagenome_11_FD_203527 | JGI IMG/M metagenome (GOLD analysis project Ga0315909, IMG submission 203527) | Freshwater fungal communities from buoy surface, Lake Erie, Ohio, United States - Buoy 2 MA125 | ecosystem: Environmental > Aquatic > Freshwater > Lake | place: USA: Lake Erie, Ohio...
AAAAAAAAAATGCCTCACCACGCCGGATGCCGCGCGGCATCGTAGGGCAGCCACAACAGCGCGATCAGCTCCACTTTCACATCGGTGCGCGTGGGTTTGAGCGTTTCCGTTTCTAACGATAAGGCAGCGGGATCATAGCTGGCAGTGATGCGATCGATCTCTTCCTGCGCTTGTTTTTCCAAGCCTGCGATTTCTTCCTGGATCATCGCGATTTTCTGCTCCGCTGCCGTGACGTCCTGTCCTTGCTTGAACGCACCGGTCGCGGAACTGAGAACGGACTTCCCGCGCGTGATCGTGCTCATCGAGGCGGCGCGGCGTTTGCCACCGAACAACGTGCCCAGCACTCCGGTGAGGATGGACATGCCCGCCTGCATTTTGGCACTGGTCGACTCCGCTTTTTGGCGATCGAGCTGCGATTGCGCGGTCTGCAAGCGCGACTGCACGGTCTGCACTTTTTTCTCCATCGCCGTGCGCAGTTTCTCCACCGCGGCATCGCGCAGCTCGCGCGCACGCAGCGACAGGCGAGCGCGGAAATCCGCCTCGGATTCCGCATGGCGCGACCATTCTTTCAGGGCCGGGCAATACAATAGTTCCAGGCGCTCTTCGCGATACAGTTGCTCGGCGAAATCCTTGCCCACCTGTCCATAGCCATCCTTGTTCATCGCAAAGCCCGGCAACGCCGCAAAGCTCACGCCCTGCGTCGGCTGATCACGCAGCGCATCAGCGCGGATCGCTACGGGCACAGGATGCTCCCAGTCGATCGCCGCCTCCAGGATCGGATGCGCGGTGAGCACCTCGCGCGCCGTGGCCACGCCGGACTTCGCATGATCGAAATGCACCTTGCCGCAGCGCAGCAAATGCGGGCGGTAGCACACATCCTCCGCACCACCACTGGGCACAAGGAATTTTTCCACCACTCCGGGCCCCACCACCGGATGCGAGGACGCACCCGCCGCGGCGTTCACCGAAGGCAATGCCATCGGGTTTGCCGCCACCGCGGGTTTTTCAAATGCCGCGCGTTTCGGATCCATCAAGGTCTTGATCTGCGTGCGCGTCAGCGGCCCGCGCAGGTAGCTCATCACCCAGCGCACGTGAAATACTTCCGGGCCATCATCGTGCACGTTGTTCATCAGGAAAACCCGATTGCCCAGGCCCGAGAGCAGCAACTCCATGTTCTTGCGGTCAAATTTCGCATTCTGCGAGCCCGCCGCGCCCTCCAGCCCATCGAGCACGCGCATCTTGTCGCGCTCGGTTTGCAGGCGACCGAGAAACCACGTGCCGATGTTCGAGAGCGCCTTGTAATCGAGATCCACCGGATTCTGTGTCGCCAGCAGGCAGCCGACACCGAAGGCGCGCGATTGTTTCAGCAAGGTCATCAGCGGACGCTTTGAGGGCGGATTCGCGCTGGGCGGCAGATAGCCGAAAATTTCATCCATGTAGAGAATCGCCCGCAGCGAGGAAGTGCCGCTTTGCGCGCGCATCCAGCCCAGCATCTGGTTCAGCAGCAGCGATACAAAAAACATGCGCTCTTCATCGCCGAGATGCGCGATGGAAAAAATCGATAGGCGCGGCTTGCCATCCGGTGCCGTCAGCATCGATGCAATGTCCAGCGGCGCCCCCTCCAGCCAAGTCGAGAACCCCGGCGAGGCTAACAGATTGTTGAATTTCAGCGCCAGCTCCTGACGTTCCTTCTGCGGCAGAAATGACTCCAGATCCATCACGCCCACTTTGTCGAACGCCGGCTTCTGCACATGCCGGATCAAGGTTTCCAGCGATAGATCCTGCCCCGCCTGCCACGCGTTTTGGAAAATCGCCGCCAGCAGCACCGCCGCGGGGCTTTGCCCGTTATCGTTGGAAATTCCGATCAACGACAGCAAGGACGACACCGTGCTCTCGATGCGTTCGCCGAAAAGCTCCCCATCATCCACGATTTCAAACGGCGGCACGGAGAGAGAACTGAGAATGGAAACAGGAATGCCCGCCTTGCTGCCGGGAGTGAACACATTGATGTCCACGCGCTCCCGGAACTGCCGCACCCGCTCCAGCGGCTGGCCCCAATCGGCGAGGCCTTTTTTCCACATGTCCGCCGTCGATTGAGCGAACTCCGGTACACTCACGCCTTTTTTTGCCGCGTCATCCTCATTGATCCACGGCGTGAATTCCTCCGCGCTCATGCCGGGAAATGTCAGCAACAAATTCGCGATGTCACCCTTCGGATCGATGATGATCGCCGGAATGTGATCCATCGCCGCCTCCTCTAACAAGGCCAGGCACAAGCCCGTTTTCCCCGATCCCGTCATCCCCAGCACCACGCCATGCGTCACCAGATCCTTCGAATCATAAAGCACCAGCTCCTCCGCCATCGCCTTACTCTCCAACTCATACGGCCGCCCCAGATAAAAACTGCCCAGCTTCTCGTAATCGCTCACGTTGATTTCCATGGTTCCATTCTACCAAGCGCGCCCATTTCAGCGAGAAAAAAGCCACGGGATTTTTCCCTGCTCAGCGCAGGATTTATCTCATCAAACTTACCCACCCCGGAGCTAGAGTGCTCCTCAGCCCAGCGGCAATACCCTGAGATCGATGGACAGCTACTGATCGAGCCGCAGCAGCTAGGCAAAAATCTTGCCTGCCTGTGAGATTTATTCTTTGCGCGCTTCGCGTAATATACTATGACATCGTCTGATGAATTCTACACTTTTCAATTTAGACTTTCTTCGCATCGTTCCACCAACATTGCTGATTTTAGTCACCATCGCTTTTCTTGCCGTCACACTGACGCAAATTTACTCATTGATGACCATGCCAAGCAGCAATTTTCCGGGGACATACGATAAACCGCTTTGGCTCGTGATTCTGCTTCTTGTTCCGCTGGGGTGGTTGCTCTTTATCCTCTGGAAAGAATCACAGAAGAAAACAGTCACCAAAGAAAAAATCTCCGATACCGAAGTGCAGGCCAAACTGTTGCTTATCGAGCAACAAGTTCGTCAGTTGCGAGACAATCCACATAGATGATTCCTCCAAAAGGATCGTCACCTTGCATGCTTCTGTGAATCAATCTCGCATGACATCCGGCTTGCGCGTGGCGGGCCATTGCTTCAGGGTCTTGTCATGAGCAAATTCGAAAACCAACTCAGCCGTTTCCTGAGTCTGGTGCTGCGTCATGACCCCGGCTCCATCGGCTTGCAGCTCGATGAAAACGGCTGGGCGAAACTGGCGGACTTGATCGACTGCATGCAAACGCACGGCAAACGGGTGGATCACGCGATGATTTTGCGAGTGGTGGAGACCAGTGACAAGCAGCGCTTCCGCCTTTCCGATGATGGCGTATCGATCCGCGCAAATCAAGGGCACTCCATCGCGATCGACCTGAAGCTGGAGGAAATGGCTCCCCCCCAGTGGCTCTATCACGGCACCGCGGTGAAGTCGATGCCTGCCATCGTGCGCGAGGGACTTCGCAAACAATCGCGCCAACACGTTCACCTCAGCGTGGATCGAGAGACGGCGAAAAAAGTCGGTTCGCGTCACGGCAAGCCCGTGGTGTTGGAAATCGCCGCTCATCTGATGGCGCAGCACGGCTATCGTTTTTATCGGGCGGAAAACGGCGTGTGGCTCACCGACCATGTGCCACCCGATTACCTGAACCAGCGCTTCAGTTGATTACCCACTCCCAGCAAACCAATCGTTCAGCCTGATCATCGGGGTCACTCCGAAGCCATGGCGTTCACCACCTGCACCCATGGCAGAAAACAAGCCAAGGCGTGAACACCCAGTGCGATGCCCTGCATCAGCAGCGAAAGCGAAGCCAGAATCGCACCTTTGCGCTGGCACCAGGCGAAAAAGATCGTCGAGATCATCAGACCCACAAAAAACAACAAGGTGATCAACGGACTGGCCACAAGGATGCGGGAGAGCGTGGGCAATGCCGCTCCGAGTTCACTCATCATCTCCGCCATGCGAGGCAACAAGCCGACGAAAAACAATTCCGGCAAAAACAACAAGATCGCCAGCACGGTGACGAGACAAGGGTAGCGCAGATCGCGTGGTACATTCATTTCAGACGACATGGTCCCTCCAGTCTGTCAGGCGGAAAACTTTTGGCAAGGAGAAGGCGCAGCGGCGTCTTGCGCGACGACTGGGCCTTCTGGATGCTGATTCCCCCTAAAGATTCGCTTGCCTTACCGCAGCACGTGAGGACGCACCACTTCAGCAAGCAGCTTGTATCCTGCTTCGTTGAAATGCAGTTGGTCGGCGACGAAAAGTTCCCGTCTGATCTTGCCATCGGCATCGAGAGTGATGGAGGCGGCGTCGATGAAAATCAGATTCTTGTTCTTCTTGGAGTAATCCGCAATGGCCGCATTCAATTGATCACCCTTGGGTTTTTCGTTCCAGCGTGACGGTGAGGGACTGAGAGCGATGTAGGCGATGGGCACGTCCGGAAGTTTCGCCCTGATGGTGGCAACGAAGATTTTGTAGTCGTTGAACACCTCCTCGGCGGATTTTCCGGCATGGATGTCATTGCCCCCGGCGCGGAGGAAAATCATTCTGGGCTCGTAGGGAAAAATCATCCGCTCGGCGAAGTGGGTGCTGTCAGCGATCTCATTGCCACCGAAAGCACGATTCAGAATGGTCGCGCCGGGAAAATCCGTGGCGAGGGATTTCCAGCGGACGATGCCGGACGAGCCGATGAAGAGCAGCGCCTGCTTCGGGGGCGGCTTGGTGGCATCGCTTTTTTCAAACGCGGCGATGTCTTTTTCCCACTTCGCAAAGTCATGTGGCTTCGCCCCGACGCCCGGCTCGGCTTTCGCGAAAGTCACCATCAGAAACAAAGCGATCAGAGAAAATAGAGCACGCATCCCACTCATACGGGAGCGGATCACCGGACATATCAACAGGCAGCGGGGAATAAGTAACCATGCGTCTGGCGGTTTTGAGATTTTCGCGAGCTTCCTGCTTTTCCTCGCCACAAAAATCACGCACACGATGCGCATGTCCGATTCAGTTTCCATGCATACCGGATCGCTTCGACATGTTTCGCTACCGCTCGGGTCTTTTCTCCCTATCTGTCCTAACGATTGATTGCGGTGCAGCTCATTCCACCGGACCTTATGGCGATAGAAGCTTCCGTTACGCATTATTCTTGCCATTCCGAGGGCGATGATTTTTTAATCATTCATGGACATTGATTCTTTGCGGGCAGCATTGGCTGTCTCACCTGACAACTTGCCGCTGATGCTCATTCTCGCCAAGGCGTTAGAAGACGCATTTGAGATCAATGAGGCGAAAGAACTCTATGAGCGCATCATTCTGCTAGCTCCTGAGCAGGTGCAGGCGCACTTGGGATTGATTCGTATCCTCGATTTGCGCGGGGAAACTTCACTGGCTGTCGTGCGCTTGGATGTCTTGTGCGAAAAGCACCCCCAATGCGCGGAGGCATGGATGCTAAGGGCGCGCATCGCCATCGATGAGGATGATGCCGCTGCCGCGGGAAACTATTATGCAAAGGCCGTGGCATTGAACCACGCTCTTGCGGAAGATGGCCTCATGAAACAAATTCTTCATGCGGGGGGCAGTATCGAAGGCGAGGAGGCCAAGCGCAGAAAAATCACCCACGATGGCAGCGAAGTGGATGATGATGCTTCCTGCTCCGGCGGGACGTATGATGACGCGATGGCCCGCGAACTCGATCTCGAACTGCGTGTCAAAAACACCGCCGTCTTTGCCGATGTGGGAGGCATGGAGGCCGTAAAGGAGCAAATCAAAATGAAGATCATTTTCCCTTTGCAGAATCCCGCGCTTTTTGCCAGCTATGGGAAAAAAGCGGGCGGTGGCGTGCTGCTGTATGGTCCTCCCGGTTGCGGCAAGACCCTGATGGCACGCGCCACGGCCGGGGAAATCGGCGCCAACTTTTTTGCGATCGGCATCCATCATATCCTCAATATGTACATCGGCGAAAGTGAAAACAAACTGCACAAGATTTTCGAACTCGCGCGGCGCAATACGCCCGCCGTATTGTTTTTCGATGAAATGGATGCTCTTGCCGCAGACCGTCGTGACATGAGGCAGAGCGCCGGACGACATTTGATCAATCAGTTTCTGCAAGAACTGGATGGCGCCATCGATCACAATGACAATATCTTGATTCTGGGGGCCACCAATGCACCCTGGCACGTGGACAATGCGTTTCTTCGTCCCGGACGATTTGACCGCATCATTTTCGTGCCGCCGCCCGATGCCACGGCGCGCGAGGAAATTTGTCGTATCCACGCACAGGGCAGGCCCATCAGTAGTTGGGATGAAAAGGATCTGGCGAAGCGCACCGAAGGTCTCAGTGGTGCCGACATCAAGGCAGTGTTTGACGGAGCCACCGAGGTAGCCCTGACAGAAGCCATGCGCAAAGGCAGCGTCGTGCCCATCACCGGAAAAATGCTGGCTCAATCCGCCAAAGATGTGAGGCCATCCACACGCAAATGGTTTGAGAGCGCGAAAAACTACGCGCTCTATTCCAACCAGGGCGGCATGTATGATGAAATTCTCGTCCACCTAGGAATCAAAAAATAATATGTCTCGTATCGAACATGCGCGCATCTTGCGCGACCACCATCGCCCCGAGGAAGCGCTTGCCCTTTTCAAGGCCGAGCTTGCCGCGACTCCGGATGATCCGCAATTGCACTACGAGATATGCATGACGTTTCTTGATATCCCCAAAAGCGAAAAATCCGCACTCACCCACATTCGCCAGGCCATTGGATTGGCCCCGGATGATGCTGACTACATCGCCATGGAGGCTCACGTTCTCAATCAACTGGAACAACACAAAGAAGCGTTGGCAGCGGTGGAACGCGCCTTTGCCCTCGATGCCGAAGTGTATATGGGCTGGGCCGCCAAGGCTTTTGCCTATGGTGGTTTGTCTCAGTGGAAAAACATGGAAAGTGTCGCGCGCAAGGGTTTGGAAATCTATCCTGACGATTCAACACTGGCAAATGCTCTCGCGATTGCCCTGCGTATTCAAGGGCGGCTGGAGGAATCTTCGCAATTGTTGGCAGGTCGTTTGGCGCGCGATCCCGAAAATGACATGAATCTTGCCAACTCCGGCTGGGTCGCCCTGCAATCCGGCAAACGCGACGAGGCAGAGGAAAAATTCCTTGCCGCTCTGAGAATCGACCCGACAAACCGCTACGCGCGTGATGGCCTGCGCGAGTCATACAAATCCCGCTCCTGGATCTATCGTTCGTATTTGGCACTTTGCTTCCGCATGGCGGCAGTGCCGGAAAACGTGCGCACCATGATCTTCGTGGGGATGTTTATCGGCTATAAATTCGTTTCCAAAGCGGCGTCTCAGATTCACCCCTTGCTCGGGGGCGCGGTCGTATTGCTCTGGATGTTGTTTGTGTTCTGGGCACATATCGTGAACAGCCTGATGCATGCGATTCTACTCAAGGACTCGGTCGCCCGCCATACCCTCACGCCCCGGCAAAAATGGGATGGTCTGATCGCAATCGCTTATCTTGGTCTCGCCGTGGTTCTGGTAGTGACTGGTTTTCTCATGAAGGATCACAACCTGATGAGATCCGGTTTGTTATCTTTCGGCACCCTGCTTGCGGCGAGTCATGTGGCCTGCAATCGCTTGCCCGGCATGCTCGTGTATGGCGGAATCGCCTGTTTCGCCACGTGTGCCATCGCACTCACCGCCATCGGAAATCACTCCCTGTTCTGGCCTGCGGTGACGGCTTTATTCATCAGCACATGGCTCAGTTTTATCGACTTCCTGAATCGGGATGCTGAGGAAGCTTAGGCGTGCATGGGCATTTTCTCTGATGGAATCATCGGTTTGCCGATGAACGGCTCCAGTTTATGAAACCGGATATTTTCTTTTGATGTTAGGCTGTCGATCCTTGGAGAGGCGGATGGGTTTCCCGAAATGTTAGAACCAGGAGAAGGGACAACAGCCTTGCAAGGTTCAGCGGAAATTCCACATTTTCCCCTGCTCATGATCCGCGAAGACCTTGCTGCTCATCAGATAGGAGTTCGGGGGATTCGGAAGCGGTCCATCGTCGAGGCGGGGAAGTTGCGCACCAATGGTGGAGTCCCAGCGTTGGGATGATGCCACATTCACCGGAGTTCCGACCCGGATCATGTCGTAGAGCTTGCGGGCGGAGTTGAGCGGCAGGCGGACGCACCCGTGGGTGGACGGCGTGGGCTTTACGAAGCCCCAATGCATCCCGTAGGACGGTTGATAGAAGGACATCCAGTAGGTCATCGGGTAGCCGGCACCGGGCTGGCTCTGGCGGCGGCGGTTGCGGTCCTTCGAGGTGATCCGGTGATTGCCGGCCGGGGTGGGGCTGGAGCTGGTACCCACACCACAGGGCGTGGCGAGCAGCACTTCGTTTCCTTCCGTGACATAAAGTCTCCCGGCACTCGTGCTGATGTGGATCTTCACGGCCGAGGGATTCGTCGGCTTTTTGACCGACGGGTCGAAGGAGAAGGAGGTGCCTGAGGATGAGCGGCTCATCGTGCCACAGGAACTCAGGAAAAGGGCGGCACTACCCAGAGCGAGAGTGGCGAGGAAATGGAGTGATTTGTTCATAAGGTTACCGGATTGTAGTGGAGAAACAGGATGGACCATGGATGGCGAAGTGGTGTTTGGATCTCTTGCCATCCCGATCAGCGGACGGCTGCATCACGCCGCACAAGGTAGGCCTTGTATTCTTCCAAGGTGACTTGGCCGTCCTTGTTGGCATCGGCTTCATCGACAGCCACGACAAAGGTGTTGAAAACCAACGGGCTGGCCTGCGCTTCCACGAGGGAAATCTTGCCGCTTCCCGACTTGTTCACCTTGCGGAATTTTTCCGCAGTGCCTCCCGATGCGACGAACTCCTTTTCCGTGACAAAGCCGTCCTTGTTGGTGTCATACATCGCGAAAGCCTCGGCGATGATCATGTTGGTCGCTTCAGCACGGCTCACCATGCCATTGCCGTTCTTATCGGCCATTTTGAATCTCTGCTCCGGAGTAGGGGTCGGAGTCGTGGCGCAGCTTGCGAGCAAGAGCACAGGGAAAAGGGTTGCTAACGCTTTCATACGCGGCGAACTGTAGACACAGGAGCGGAATTTGTCGATGAGGAATATCGCAGGAAAAGCATTTGTGGCAGGTGTCCGGTTCCCTGCGCTCCAACTCCGGCGTCACTGGGTCCCCATGGCGTTCACCAAATGCAACCATGGCAGCAGACAAGCCAGCAGATGCAGGCCCAGCACGATGCCCCGCATGAGCAGGGAAAGCGAAGCCAGAATCGCGCCTTTGCGATCGCACCACGCGAAGAAGATCGTAGAGATCATCAGCCCCACAAAAAACAGCAAGGTGAGCAAAGGAGAGGCTACCAAGCCGCGGGAAATGATGGGCAACTCTACTCCCATGTCACTCATCATGCTCGCCAATCTCGGCAACAATCCCATCAAAAACAATTCCGGCAGAAAGAACAAAATCGCCAGCACCGTGACAAGACACGGGTAACGGAGATCGCGCGGCGCATTCGCTTCAGACTGCATACTCTGCTCAGGCTAGCAGTCGCAAAACGGTTGGCAAGGAGAAGACGCGACGGAATACTTTTCTCGATTCCTGCTTTTCCTCCGGGAAAAATTCAACCACACTGACCGCATGTCCGATTCCGTATCCGCACTCCGCTCGCTCTTGTTGGCAAAATCCGTCCGCACCGGCACCTTCACGCTGGCCTCGGGGAAAACCAGCGATCTTTACATCGACTGCCGCGTCACCACCCTCGATGCCAACGGCGCAAATCTCGTGGGCGAGGTCGGCTGGTCCGCGGTGAAGGAATACATCGCCGCGCACGGCCTGCACATCGACGCCATCGGCGGCATGACCATGGGCGCGGATCCGATTTCCCTCGCGGTCGGCATGTTTTCCGCCCGCGAAAACCCCACCGCTCCCTTGCAGGTCTTCACCGTCCGCAAGGAACCGAAAGGCCACGGCCGTGGCAAACAGATCGAAGGAAACTTCTCTTCCGGAAATACGGTGATCGTAGTAGATGACGTCATCACCACCGGTGGCTCCACCTTGAAAGCCATCGATGCCATCGAGGCCGAGGGCGGAAAAGTCGCCTTCGCGCTCGTGCTCGTCGATCGCGAGGAAGGCGGCCGCGCCGCCATCGAAGAGCGCGGCATTCCCGTGCTGGAGCTCTACACGCGCGGCAACTTGTTAGGTTGATTCGACTCCACTCATGATCTCGCGTTGCAAAGAAAAATATGCGCCTTCCGCTCTCCTGCGGCAGTATCTGCATCGCTTTGCCCGGCAGATCGAGATCCCCATGGTCTATGACGACCTCTTTCGTTTCCACGGCGTGTCCCCCTACGAGGATCCGCATGGCAATGAGACGCTGTGGATGACGGTGATGTATTCTCCGGAAATGCGGGAGTCCCTCCACGCGCGGCTCATCCGCATTTACACCGAACTCAAAATCGGCGGTGAAAGCGGCCTGCACGAGCACTTGTGCGTCGATCGCATCGATTTCGGCGAGTTCGGAAATTCCAAGCCCTTCCGCGTCCGCATCACGAATCTCTACAACGACAACTCGGACTATTTCTACGTCAAACAAGCCGATGCCTCGCGCATCTACGGTCTGGAGCTGGAGCACATCCTCTCGCCGAACCGCATCAACTATCTCATCAATGGCAACACGCTGATCGAGGAGCACATCGCCGGTGTGCCGGGAAATGTGTTTCAGCGCGACTACCTCGAGCGCCCGGAACTCAACCGCGTGCGCATCGCCAAGGAGTTCACGAAATTCAACGAGCGCTGCTTCATCCGCTTGCTCGGCGACATGCGCAGTGTCAATTACGTGGTGGACATCACGCCGGACTTCGAGGAAGTGCAGTATCGCGTGCGTCCCATCGACTTCGACCAACAATCCTACGAAGGCCCCGGGCGCACCTATCTTGCTTATCATTTCGATTCGAACCGCGCCGTCACCAAGCTCGCCTTCGGTGAACTGAACCGCCGCACCATCGAGCAATACGTCGAGGAAGAGCGCGCGCAAATGGCCCGCCGCGCCCGCGTGGAAAGCACCCGCCTCAAGGCCGTGCTCGGCATCATGCGCCGTGAAGAGCTCGCGCCGCGCCCGCACGTCGCACGCCTCGCCAAGGATCTCATGAAGTATCACAAAACGGATGTCTTCCATGACTGCGAAACCATGGGGGCTCTCACCGCCACGCACATCATGCACATGCTCGGATTGTCAGACTAACCACTTTTTTCTCATGCTCAGTCTCAAACACCTATTGGACGCCAATCAGGAATGGGCCTCCTCCCTCACCTCCGCAGACCCGGAATTTTTCCACCGCCTCGCCAATCAGCAGACGCCGGAATACCTGTGGATCGGTTGCTCGGACAGCCGTGTGCCCGCGAATCAAATCACCGGTCTCGCTCCGGGAGAAGTATTTGTCCACCGCAACGTCGCCAACATCGTGCAGGAAACCGACTTCAACGTCCTCGCCGTGCTGCAATACGCCGTCGATGTGCTGAAGGTGAAACACATCATTATTTGCGGCCACTACGGCTGCGGTGGTGTGCGCGCCGCTCTCGATAACGACCGCCACGGCCTCATCGACAACTGGCTGGCCGGTCTGCGCTCCCTGCACCGCCGCCACCAGACCGAGCTGGATGCCCTGCCGCATGAGGAGGCGGTGAACCGACTTTGCGAGCTCAATGTCATGTCACAAGCCCAGCACGTCGCCCGCACCACCATCGTCCAGGATGCCTGGCAGCGCGGTCAGCCCCTCGCCGTGCACTCGTGGATTTACAGCCTCGATAACGGCCGCATCCATCCCCTGACCAATTCCATGACAAACCGCGACGATTTGCAGAATTTTCCTTGAATAAAAGCACAAGCGCGTGCATATTACCGCTGCTTGGCTAACGGGGGCGTTCTGGTTTCGACGGGATGTTTTACGCGCTGACTGCACGTGGAGGTTGATCGGTTGGCCTCCTTAATAGCCGATCAAAACAAATAAATGCAGACTCTAACGAGCTCGCACTGGCTGCTTAATTGACAGTCACGTCTGAACCCTGACGCCTGTTGGGGGGGAAGGCGACACTTAACAGGCTGGGCATGAAGTCGGGGAACCGGACGGATTGCTGAGAAACTACAGGTTCCTAGGAAGATGACGCCGCATGAGGGCCGAGTTTCTCCGAATCGCCGACCCCATGCTAAACGTGTAGATGTCAGTGCCGATGGCGTTCCGGACAGGGGTTCGACTCCCCTCGCCTCCAGCCTTCGCCAAGGCTCCGGCTGGCAAGCCAATGGCTTGACCGACGGAGTCTTGGCGAAGGCTGCCCGCCGTAGCTTGCTCGACCGCCGTAGCCTCTGGCGTAGGAGGTAGCGAAGGAGGGCTCGTGCCACTACCCTGCCATGCATTACGTCTACCTCATTCGCAGCGCATCAGCACCAGATCAGACCTACGTAGGTCTCACCTCTGATCTCAGAGCCAGAATCGCCAAACACAACGAAGGCGGTTCCCCTCACACAGCGAAGTTCAAACCTTGGCAACTTGTGACATACTGTGCTTTTTCTTCCCGCGACCAAGCCGCTGCATTTGAATCTTATCTCAAATCAGGTTCCGGACGTGCTTTTGCCGCAAAACGTCTCTGGTAGGCTCCGGCTGGCAAGCGCTAGCGCAAAGCCGCGAGTTCCTTGGCGAGTTCGTGCAGGCCTATCGCTTCGGTAGTGGCGGTCATCGGGAAACGATCGTTGCCACCGTGCACGTAAAACGACCGACTCGGAGCGATGTCAGCCAGGGCATGATGATTGCCCTTGAGCAACCCGGAGCCGACTTTGCGTTTGATTTCGATGGCCCAGACTCCGTGTTTCGCACCGAGCTCGAGCACGAGATCGATCTCCGCTCCAGCAGCCGTGCGATAGAAACTCGCCTGGGTGCCCACGGGGGCAGCAGCCAGCAAATTTTCGATCACAAATCCCTCCCAGCTCGCTCCGATCACCGGATGCCCCAGCAGAGTATCAAAATCTCCGATGCCTAACAACGCATGCAGCAAGCCACTATCGCGCACATAGGTTTTGGGTGCCTTCACAAGCCGCTTGCCCACGTTGCGCAGATAGGGAGGCAGTCGCCGGACGAGAAGGAGATCCACTAAAAGGCCCAGATAGCTGGTGACCGTCGGTGCTGTCACGCCGATCCCGGAGGCTAGCTTCGAGGCATTGAGGAGGCCGCCTTGGCCATGCGCGAGCATGGTCCAGAAACGTTCGAGCGTCTCCGCTGGAATGCGAGGACCAAACATTGGCACATCCCGTTCCAAATACGTGCGGATGAAATCACCTCGCAACGCGAGGCTCACCGCATCATTTTCCGCCAGATAGCTGTCGGGAAAACCACCGCGCAGCCAGAGTCGCTCCACCGCTTCTGAGCCCGTTTCTAACACATGCAGCGGACCCATATCCACGTAGGCAATCCGTCCCGCCAGCGTCTCGCTTTGTCGCATCAATTCAATGGAAGCCGATCCCAGGATCAGAAATCGTCCCGTCCTGCGTCCTTTCCTTCGACCCTCATCGATGATGCCGCGCAAGCTGGGAAACAGCTCGGGCACCCGGTGGATCTCATCCAATACGACCAGCTTGTCCTCATGCCGCGCCAAAAACAACTCCGGCTCCGCTAGCTTGGCCCGGTCGGTCGAATTCTCCAAATCCAAATAGACGCTCGGTCGCCCCGCCGCCACCGCGTGCGCCAGCGTAGTCTTGCCCACCTGACGCGGCCCGATCAAGGCCACCGCCGCCTGCCGGGACAAAGCCTGCTCCAGTTTCTCTTGAATCTCGCGCTCAATCATCCTTGCATTTTAAAACCTCCGATTTCAATTTGCAAGGATAAAATTGAGCAACTCATGCGATTCAAGCAGAGGCAGGGACCGACCTCCGAGCGGTTCGGCGGGGAACACAGGCTTGCTTCATCAAATTCCGTCTCACGGAATCAACAAACTGCGCAAACCATCTTCCCTCTAAGATTCCGACTTTGTATGCCCTGCGAAGGCCCCGCATTCCCCCTGCCGACTCATTCCCGCTCGGACGATTCGATCACGCAACCCAAGTCCCCCACTCACTCTGAAAAACCACAGGCACGCCGGCGTTGCGGCAGACGCGGATCGTGTGACCGGTGCCGCCGGCCATAGGATCTTGAGGGTCGATGCAAAAGAGCGCAACAGTGGGTTGATGCAAACGGGACCTTGTTCCATAGACCTTCATCGTGTCGCGGATGAGGCAAGCGGCTTGCGCCCCGAGCTTGCCACCGCGCCGATACCACTTGATCAGGCCTTTGTTCGCAGGCGTAGCATTCACGGTGATTGTTTGCAGGGCTTCGAGCTCATCGTCGCTCAGTGATTCCGGACTATCGTAATGGGCCCGAGGGTGGCGGAATTTTTTCCGATGCGCGGCATAAGGAGCAATGATTTCCATTCGCTCCGGCGCGACTTCCATCACCCCTGCCGCAAACGCGCTATCCGATCCACTGGCGTTTCCCGAACGGAAGCGGGCATGGGGAAATTCCTGGGCCAAGTGCATCGCCAAGGCGCGTGCCTTTTCCGCCATGGCATCAGGGATCGTGCGGCGTCCCTCCACCAATATCACGGGGCGCGGCACGCTTTGCAGCAGTAGGCAAAACTCGTTGTAGTTCATGACACATGATGGCTTGAGCTGACAACATAATGCTCGGGCTTGATGCGCTCCTCTCCCTGCCAACGATAGGCCACTAGAGGACCGTCTTTCGCCGCCGCATGGTCGAGGCAGGCGACGTTGTGACGTTCGGGCAGGAGTGGTGACGCGGCAGATTTCAGGTAGTGCCCGAAAAATACCGGTGGCGCATCCGCAGGATAGCCGGGGATTTGCTCCCGGTGTTGCGCGGAGACTTCCACATCCGGCACTGCGGGATCGGGGTGAAATGCCAGATCGCGATACGTGGAGATTTCGCCAGGAAGTTCCCACCATTTGACTCGCAGGTTCGGACGCATGATGCCGGAGGCATCTGCGATTTCCAGGCCTCGGGGAAGCTCGATTTCCACGCCCTTGAGCAAGGTTTCCACGGCCTCTC
>Ga0315909_10005171_pt1 | contig 15096 bp, 14 predicted proteins | sample LakEriMetagenome_11_FD_203527 | JGI IMG/M metagenome (GOLD analysis project Ga0315909, IMG submission 203527) | Freshwater fungal communities from buoy surface, Lake Erie, Ohio, United States - Buoy 2 MA125 | ecosystem: Environmental > Aquatic > Freshwater > Lake | place: USA: Lake Erie, Ohio...
ATCTGGTGCCCTTTATCGAAGCCGAGAAAGCAGCGGCAGGCGATCTGCGCGCTCGCGGAAAAATCGTGATCGCCACGGTGAAGGGCGATGTGCACGACATCGGCAAGAACATCGTGACCGTAGTGCTTCAATGCAATAACTTCGATGTGGTGAACATGGGCGTGATGGTTCCGGCCAACGAAATCCTGGCGCGCGCCAAGGTCGAAGGCGCTGACATCATCGGCTTGTCGGGGCTGATTACGCCCTCGTTGGAAGAGATGGCCTACGTCGCTGCCGAAATGGAGCGCGATGAATGGTTCCGCATGCGCAAGATCCCGCTGCTCATTGGCGGTGCCACCACCTCGCGCGTGCACACGGCCGTGAAGATTTCGCCGCACTACTCAGGGCCGGTCATTCATGTGACCGATGCTTCGCGCTCGGTCCCGGTCGCACAAAATCTGGTGTCGGACGACACGCGCATCCCGTTCCTTGAGCAACTGCAGGCCGACTACGAGCGCGTACGCGCACAGCACGCGGGCAAGAAGGGCCCGGCGCTGGTGACGCTTGAGCAGGCGCGTGCGAATGCGCCGCCGCTTTGGGGCACACAGGCCGGCGCCTCCGCCGCACAGTCGCCGGCGGCCGTCACGATAGTGTCTGATGCGAACGCCGCGGCGCCTCGCACCGTGACAACTCAATACGTGCCACCTGTGCCCAAATTCATCGGTCGCCGCGAATTCCGCAATTACGACCTGGCTGAGATTGCCCGCTACATCGACTGGCAGCCCTTCTTTCAGACCTGGGACCTGCATGGGCCGTATCCGGCGATCCTCAATGATGAGGTCGTGGGCGAATCGGCACGTCGCGTGTTCTCCGATGGGCAGTCGATGCTCAAGCGCGTGATTGAAGGGCGATGGCTCACGGCTAATGCAGTGGTGGCGTTTCTACCGGCCGAGTCGGTGGGAGATGACATCGTGGTGTACGCCGATGCCGCACGCAGTCGCGAGGCCTTCACCTGGCAGGGTCTGCGCCAGCAGGAAGCCAAGCGTGAGGGGGTGCACAACAAGTGCCTGTCCGACTACATCGCACCGCGGCTCATCGCAGGCAAGCCCTCGGGACTGAACGATCACATCGGCTTATTTGCGGTCACGACTGGCTTAGGTGCCGAGAAGAAGGAAGCTGAGTTTGCGGCGCTGCTCGATGACTACTCGTCAATCATGTTCAAGGCGATTGCAGACCGGTTGGCCGAGGCGTTTGCCGAGTGCCTGCATGAGCGGGTGCGCCGTGACCTGTGGGGCTATGCACCCGATGAGGCGCTCAGCAATGAGGCGCTGATTGCCGAAAAATACCGGGGTATCCGGCCTGCGCCTGGTTACCCTGCCTGCCCCGAACACACCATCAAGCGCGCGATGTTCGAGGTGATGCAGGCCGAGGCGATCGGCATGGGGCTGACTGAATCGTTTTCGATGACGCCTGCGGCAAGTGTCTCGGGCTTTTACTTTTCTCACCCAGATGCGCAGTATTTCAACGTCGGTCGTATCGGAGAAGATCAGCTTCAGGATATCGCGGCGCGGTCTGGCCGCAGTGATGGCGAGCTGCGCCGTTCCCTTTCACAGAGCCTTTCATGAGTTATCGTTCCGAGGCTGAGCAGGTGAGCGCCTCTGTCGCGCCGATCTCGGCTTCCGATACACCGGTTGTATCAGCGGCGACCACGGCGACAGCCGCCGCGCTTGAAACCCCGGCAGGGTTCATGCCTTTGAATTCCGGACGAAATCCCTTCGTCGATTCAGTCGGTCCGCTGTGGGTGCATCGCGAGGAAGGCCGCGCCGGGCGGCTTGTGATGGGTATCCGGATTGAGACGAGACATTGCAGTCCGTCAGGATTCTGTCATGGCGGGATGCTGCTGACCCTGGCCGACATGCTGGTGGTCATGGGAACGAGCGTGCAGACCGGTATCAATCGGTTTATGACCACAGTGAGCTTGTCGAGCGATTTCCTGGCCGCCGTCCCTCAAGGGGCATGGATTGAGGGCCGGCTGGACATTCTGAGGACCACCCGCACCCTGATTTTCTGTCAGGGCCTGTTTCGCGTGGACGGTGAGCCGGTGCTGCGCGTGGACGGGATCGTCAAGCCGATCGGCGAGGAACGCGAGGGCAGCAAGCTGGCCCGGTATTTCGACTGACGCCCCCGGGAGTGGGCGTCACGGACGTGACGTGTGTGTGTCAGAAGTTGCCTTAAAACGGCATCCGGGATTTCCCAGGGGTCTGCCGGGCACCTGTCGGAGAGCTTTTCGTGGCGAATCGGCCACGCTCACAGGTGTTCTGCAAGGTTTGATCGGCTATCCTATCGGGCCGCGGGAGCACTTTCGGCCAGAAAGGCCGCGTCGAGTCTTCAACCCGCCTCTTCACAACACAGGAGTCAGACATGAAAAAAGTTCTTTCGCGCGTTGTTTTCGCCGCCGCCGTCGGTCTTTCGCTGGGCGGCTGCGCCACGGCCGATTCCGTTGGCAACTGGGGTTCGGACGCTTGGGTGACCAGCAAGGTCAAGACCAACATCACCAACGAAGTCGGTCTGACCGCCGCGACCCAGGTTAACGTTGAAACCTCGGGCGGCGTGGTCCAGCTGTCTGGTTTTGCTTCCACGCAAGACGAAATCAACAAGGCCGTTGCCACTGCCCAGAAGACCTCGGGCGTCAAGTCGGTTCGCAACAACATCATCCTGAAGCGTTGATGATTGCTTAATCGCGGCTCAAGCCAAGCGGCTTGAGCCCGACGCACAGGGCGCTTCAGGGCGCCCTTTGTTTTTTTAAGGTGTCACGCGTCAGGTGTCACGCACCCTTGACCCGGTCGAAAACACGCTCCAGTCGGGATGTGTTGAACCTGCAACATCAAATGCCCCAGGTCACCGACTGATCGGCTGCGCGCGCGGCGCGCAACATTTCCATGAGTGGCCAGGCGCGTTGCGCCAGCGAGATTGAACGCGCCCCATCCGCTTCATGTTCGTCGGCCCCATCGCGGTCCGCGTCGCGTGCATCGGGACCGCGTTCGGTGCGTTCGCGTTCAATAGCGGCCTGGAGCGCGGCAATAGCGGGCCCCATTTGCTCGACCGTAAAAATGCCCTGGGGTCCTGGGGCCTTGCCCACGACTGCGAGCACCTGTTCGGCCACTGGCCCGGTCATCACCACCGTACCGGTTGCACGCGACTTGAATTCGTAAAGCATGGACTCGCTCCTGGCTGGGCAATACGCACTGCGCATCGCTGCGCTTGTTACCATTATGCGATGAACGTCATGCGCGAGCTGTCGGCGCAGGCCTTGCGTCTGACCTTGAAACCCGTTTCCAGGCTCGCCGGTGCTGCCATGTGCTGTGTCCTGATGGCTGCCTGCTCGCCTGAATATGACTGGCGGGAGGTCAAGCCTGAGGGCTCAAGGTTTGCTGCGCTCATGCCCGCGCGCCCTGCATCGATGACACAACCGATCAATCTCAATGGCGTGAGCGCGGACATGACACTGCATGGCGCCCGCGTACGGGAAGTGGCGTTCACGGTCGGCAGCGCGCGTCTACCTGATGCGCTTCCCGAAAGGCGTGAACACGCGGTGGCCGCCATGCGTACGGCCATGGTGCGCAACATTGGCGGGACCGAGCAATCGAGTCGGCCAGTGAGTATCACGGTGGTGGATGCAGCCGGCGTCGCGCAAGGAACCGCTGCAGGGGTCGAGGTGCAGGCCAACGGAAAGATGCGCGACACGGAGGTGCTGCTGCTGGCGCGTTTTGTCGCCGATGGCGATCGGGCATGGCAGGCCGTGGTGCTGGGTCCGCGCCCTGATCGCGAACAGGCCGCGCTCTTTCTCGAATCCTTGCGCATTACGCGGCCATGAACCTACGGCTCATGAATTCACCGCGCCTGAAGTTGCGAACCATCAGTCACCAAACATGACCGATCGCGTTCTCGATGTACGCGATGAGTACGCCAGTGGTGTGCTGGCAGTGCGCATTTTTGGATGTTTCGCGGCGGGCTACTTCATGTCCTATGGACTGCGGTCAGTCAATGCTGTGCTTGCTCCTGAGCTGATGGCGGAAATTGGCTTGAGCCATTCTCAGATGGGTTCGCTTTCAAGCGCGTACTTCCTGGCGTTTGCCCTGATGCAGTTGCCGCTTGGTGTGTGGCTCGACCGTTTCGGTCCGCGTCGCGTCAATGCGGTGCTGATGGGTGTGGCGGCATTGGGCTGTGCGCTCTTTGCACTGGCCCAAGGTTTTGGATCCCTGTGGGTCGGTCGTGCCCTGGTTGGGGCCGGCGTGGCGGCGGCGTTGATGGCATCGCTCACAGCCTTTCGCCAATGGTTCGCACCGGACGTGCAAACCCGGCTGGCCGCCTGGATGTTGATGGCGGGTACGGCTGGTGTGCTCACGGTCACCGTTCCTGTGCACCGCGCCTTGCCTGTGTTGGGATGGCGAGGGGTGTTCTGGGTGGCTGCAGGCTTGCTGTGTGCAATCGGCCTGTTGATGTGGACGGCCCTGCCGCGCGGGCGCGAGGTGCGAAACCCCTCACCACAACGATTTCTCGCCTCGATGGCGGGTTATCGCGAGGTGTTTCGCAACGGTTATTTCTGGCGCATGTCGATGACGGCCGGCATCGTGCAGGGCGGCTTCGTGGCGATGCAAAGCCTCTGGATCGGTCCCTGGTTGGACAAGGTGCTCGGGTTCACGGGCCACGAGCGTGCTGATCGGCTGTTCGCGTTCAACTTCGGATTGCTGCTCAGCTTCATGGCGCTGGGATGGCTGGCGCCACGGGTCTCGCCCGAGCGTTCCGCCCTGGCTCGCATCGTGGCCTGGGGTACCTTGGCCGTGGTCGCGCTGGAATTGTGCATCGCGTTTGCGCCGGGCCCGTCATCATGGTGGATCTGGCTGGGCTACGGCGCGGCGGCCACGGTGTACACGCTGGTGCAGCCTCGGGTGGGTCAGGCCTTTCCTCAGCATCTGGCCGGGCGTGCGCTGACAGGCTTCAATCTGGTGATCTTCAGCTGGATGTTCCTGAGCCAGTGGGGGTTCGGTGTGGCGATTGACGCGGCCCGCGCCGGTGGTCTGAGTGAGCCGCAGGCATTCCGAACGGCTCTGGTCGGACTGGCGGCTTTGCATGGGGTCTGTCTGGCAGCGTTCGTACTGTGGCCGCGTCGATGGGGTGGCCGCTGAGCGCGGTTTTTCGCGCGAAGGCTCAGTGGAAGTCCTTGGCGCGGGTGCTCGATGTACCTGTTCACTCAGGCCGTGTGACCAGGGCCGCCATACGCAGATCTGACGGCGAGCGCCACGCCGCCGACCAACAGGCCAATACCGAGACCCACCCAGACATCGGGCCATTGACCCCGCCACAGATAGACATAGCCCAGACCCGACAGCGTCTCGAAGACGATGAGCTGGCCCATGAGTGGCACTGATAGCCGTCGCGAGGCGATGCTCCAGAGTTGTGTACCGAGCCAGGAGGCAAAAAGGCCCAGCGCCAACATCCAGAGCACGAAGGTGCCTGGCTGCGGGCCCAACAGGGCCTGTGTACTGAAGGTGCTTGGGTTCGCGATGGTGAAGCCGGTGCCAAAGCAGGCGACCGCCACCCAGGTGAGCAAGGCGAGCGGCAGGGTCATCAAACCCTGGGCGGTCGTCCAGGTGGCCGCACTCACCTGCGGATGCCGCTTCATCCAGCGTGCATTGCTGATCGCATAGCGCGTCCAGCATCCCACCGCCAGGCATGCGAGGGCAGCACCGGTCGCGGCTCGCCAAGGCCCGGTGAGCACCCCTGACTGACCGACGCCGGCTCCAAGCGACGTACCAGCGCTTGGGTTGACCGCCAGGCCGAGCGCCTCATGGCCAACCAGAGCGATGCCAGCGCCAATCAATCCGAGCGCGGGCAGCAGACGACTCCAGGGCAGTTCCTGATGGGATGCATTGGCCACCAGCGCGATCGATACCGGGAGGGTGCCGATGATGACCGCGGTCAGCGGGCCATCTGCAAGTTGTACTGCGGCCGCCACGCAGCTGTAGTACACGATGTTCCCCACAGCCGACAGCTGGATGGCTTCGATCCAGTCGGTACGACGCAGCCGAAGCAGTGCAGATCGGGCTGGCCAGGCCAGCACACAGGCCACCAGCCCGAAGGCGGTGTAGCGGCCTGCAGCAAGCAGCGCTGCCGGATAGTCCGGCAGCAGCAGTGGCACCAGGAAAATCAGCCCCCAGCACAGCCCTGCTGCTGCCGCACAGGTCAGTCCTGTTGCGTGCCCAATACCGTTGCTGCTGCCGGGTTGCGGCGTCAACGGGTGATGTCGAGGATACGGTCGGGATGCGGGAACGGATCGAGACCGTAGAGCGAGTTGGCCTGGTTGTGGGGGTGGCTGGCTGCTTCGATGAAATTAAGCACCGGTGCAGCACAGGCATCGAAACGTTCGGCTTCACGGCCCCAGTCGGCCAGGGGGCGCTTGGCGAAGGCTGCAGAAAATTTGGCAACCGTATCGGGCCAGCTGCTGCGGTCGTTCTGTTTGGACAGGTCGATCTGCCCCTCAAGCCCGGTCATCTTGACCAGCTCGGCGTAAAACTTGGGCTCGATCGCGCCGACCGACATATGACGCCCATCCGAGGTGGCATAGACGCGGTAGTAGGGCGCGCCGCCGTCGAGCACATTGGCTTCCCGGTCGGTCGTCCAGCGGCCGGCTGCGAGCATGCCGTAGAAGATGTGCGACAGACCCACCGAGCCCGCCAGGATGCTTGAGGTGACCACGCTGCCGCGTCCGTCGACCGAGCGCTTGACCAGCGCCGACAAGACGCCGACGGCCAGATGCATCGCGCCGCCGCCGTAGTCGCCCACCACATTCAGTGGCGGCACCGGCGTGTCCTTGGTGCCAATTGCGTGCAGCAGACCGGACAGCGCCAGGTAATTGATATCGTGGCCCGCACGCTCGGCGTAAGGGCCTTTGGTACCCCAGCCCGACAAACGCGCAATGACCAGCCTGGGGTTGCTCTTGAGGAGAACGTCGGGACCCAGACCCAAGCGCTCGATCACCCCCGGGCGGAATCCTTCGAGCATCACATCGGCGCCGTCGATCAGCGCGCGTGCTTGCGCCAGCCCTTCCGGGTTTTTTAGGTCGATGGCCACTGGCGTCTTGCCAAAGTTGCTCAGATCGAAGCGCGGATTGGTGGGCATGCCCAGACCGGGATCAGATGGCGGCGAAACGCGTTTGACATCGGCTCCCAGGCTGCGCAGCAGCTGGCCCGCGAACGGCACGGGGCCAATCGCATGCAGTTCGATGATCTTGATGCCAGCCAGCGGCTGGTCTGCGGCGGTTTGCGCATTCATATGGAGTCTCCCCGTTGTGGTGGTCTGGATTGGCCGCACTGACGCCTGTATTTCTGGCGCACGAGCGTTTGCAGCTGATTCTAGCTTGCGACCTGATCAGGCTGGCGTGACTGTGCCAGCGCATCGGCCAGCGTGACGCTGCCCTGGGCACCTGAAACCCCCAGTTTCTGATTGAAGACAAAAAACGGCACACCGCTGATGCCCATCTGCCGCGTGCGTCGGTCCATCTCGACGATGTCATCCGCACCTTCGCCGGTATCGAGCCAGGCACGGGCCTGGGCGCCGTCCAGACCGACTTCGCCTGCGATGGCGGCCAGCACGCCGCGGTCACCGATGAAGCGGCCTTCGACGAAGTAAGCCTTGAACAAGGCCTCGACCAGTGCATCGGCACTTTGACCCTCAGCCTGAGCCCAGGCAATCAGGCGATGCGCGTCCAGGGTGTTGGGCTGCCGTTCGATGTGATCGAAATTGAGGGACAGCCCGGCTTCCCGGCCGGCCGCTTTCACACGCTCATAGATCTGAGTGGCTCGGTCGGCGCCGCCGAATTTTTCTTCGAGGTATGCGCTGCGATCCACGCCCTGGGCTGGCAGGTTGGGGTTGAGCTGAAAAGGGTGCCAGCGAACGGTGGGCCGCTGCGCTTCGGGCAGCGATGCCAGCGCCGCCTCAAGATGCCGTTTGCCGATGTAGCACCAGGGGCATACGACGTCAGAGACCACGTCGATGGTGTCGGGTGCTGCAGAGGGCTCAGGGGCGGATGGGTTCATGGGGATCCTCAACACAGTGAGCGGCGCAGACCGATAGCCTGTGCCAGATGGGTCGTGAGCAACCTGGGCGCAGCGTCCAGATCGGCGATGGTTCGGGCAAGACGCAGCAGTCGGGGCAAGGCGCGTGCAGACAGGCCTAGCCGTTGAATGGCTGCCCCCACCAGGGACCGGCCAGCGTCGTCCAAGGCGCAATGTGCCTCTAATTCGGGGCCGTCGAGGTCGGCATTTGGCCTAGCCTGTCGGAGCATGGCACGCTCACGCGCTTGCGCGACACGTTCGCGCACGATGGCGCTGGACTCCCCTTTGGGTGCGTGCAGGATCTCCGCCTCGGGGACCGCGGGGACATCGATATGCATGTCGATGCGATCAAGCAGAGGGCCGGAAAGACGACCGCGATAACGGGCGATGTCCTGGGGCGCACAGCGGCAGGGCCGGCTCGCATGACCCAGATAGCCGCACGGGCAGGGGTTCATGGCAGCCACCAACTGAAACGCCGCGGGAAATTCGCACTGCCGGGCTGCTCGCGAAATGCTGACGCGGCCCACTTCCAGGGGCTCGCGCAGGTGCTCAAGGACGTCGCGGCGGAACTCGCCCAATTCGTCCAGAAAGAGGACCCCCCGATGTGCGAGAGACACCTCGCCCGGGCGAGGTGTGCTGCCACCTCCGACCAGTGCCGCGCCTGAAACCGAGTGATGCGGCGAACGGAAGGGCCGTTTGCGCCAGTGATCAGGCTGAAAGCCATCGGCCGTGAGCGATTGCACCGCCGCGGATTCAATCGCCTCGTCGTCGCTCATAGGCGGCAACAATCCCGGCAACCGTCTTGCGAGCATGGACTTGCCGGTGCCAGGGGGGCCGACCATTAGCAGGCTGTGGCGACCGGCGGCGGCGATTTCGAGTGCACGCCGCGCCGATGCCTGACCTCGCACTTCGGCCAGATCACCGGCATCGGCCCCTGACGCCCAGACCGACGCAGCGATGGGCACAGCCTCGGGCAACGGTAGGGGGGTATTGCTCGTGATGGATTCCCAGACCTGACGCAGGTTGTCGGCCGCCCGGGTCCCCGGGTAGGCGGCGGGAGAGGCGTCCCGGGCGCTGGGTGCCGGCAGAATCAAGAGCCCGGCCGTCTGACTGCGGCGGATGGCCAAGGCCAGGACAAGGGCCCCTTTAATGGGGCGAAGCGCGCCAGTAAGTGATAACTCACCCATGAGTTCGATATGCTCGAGTCGCTTCGCCGGTAGCCCGGCTGCGGCACTCAAAATACCGATGGCGATCGGCAGATCGAAGCGTCCGGACCCTTTGGGGAGATCGGCTGGCGCAAGGTTGACCGTGATGCGCCGGTTGGGAAATTCGAAGCCTGAGTGCATGAGCGCAGCCCGCACCCGTTCCCGACTTTCTCTGACTTCGGCGTCGGGCAACCCCACAATGTGAAATGCAGGCAGGCCATTGGCCAGATGGACCTCAACGTTGACGGGTGGCGCCTCCAGGCCAATCAGCCCTCGGCTGCGGACGATGGCCAGCGACACGCGGGGGCCCTGTGCGCGGGAGGCGAAGACTAGCGCCTGGCGTTGGGCCGCCGATCAGTCGGGTTGGCGCTGCGCGGAGCGCCCGGTGTCCGCGCCCTCTGCGAGCCTGGCTTCCAGGGCTTCAATGCGCTGACGCAGGCGCGCCACCATATCCACCTGGATGTCGAACTCCTCGCGGGTCACCAGATCCATGCGCTGGAATGTCTGCGCCATCATGGCCTTGAGGTTGCGCTCGATGTCAGCGGCGGGGCTCGCCCGCAGCAGTTCCGTCATGCGCTGCTGGACATCCTGAAGAAGGGAAGGGCGGTCCATCGATGGGCTCCGAAGCGAGACGAGACAGATGGGACAGAAGGTGAATTCAGTCTAGCACGGTGATTTTTGGCGCTTGCGCAGGGACTGAGACCCTCGACCTAAGCCAAAAGGCTGGTCCCGCGCACCCATGCCCCGTTGCCCGACCTGTCGCACCATGTTGGGGCGCTGGTGTCGTCCGACCCCACGGTCTGCCCCGCAATAGGATCCATCCTGGTGCGGATTTTGGGTGGCACGGTAAATGCAACGGTTGATCCCGAGCCCATGGTGCGGCCGTCCTGTGCCGTGCGCGTTGAGTCCCTTTTCCAGTTCAAGAGAGAGCCCGAGATGAAATACACCCTGACTGCCCTTGCCGCTTTTGCACTGCTGGCCCCCGTGATGGCGGATGCCCAAACCGCTGCTCCGGCTGCACCTGAAAGTTCCCTTACCGGCAACTTCACACTGGTCTCGGACTACCGGTTCCGCGGGATCTCGCAAAGCTACAAGTTGCCCGCCGTGCAGGGTGGCATTGACTACGCGCATTCGAGCGGCTTTTACGTGGGCAACTGGAATTCCAGCGTGTCGGGCAATCTGTTTCCAAACGGCGCGGTTCTGGAAATGGATTTCTACGGCGGCTACAAGTTCCCGGTCGGTGGTGACATCACCATGGACGTGGGCGCGCTTTATTACTACTACCCCGGCTCGTACTACAACGGGTTCGGGACTCAGCGCCCTTCATTCAATAACTTCGAGCTGTATGTGGGCGCCTCCACCGGCCCCTTCAGCGCCAAGATCTACTACGGTTTGAGCGATTTCTTCGGCTTGAGCGAGACCACATCACCTAATGGCAAAAGCTCGAAAGGGTCGTACTACATCGACCTGAACTACACCACCGAAATCATGCCCAAGACCAACCTGATCGCCCATATCGGCTATCAGAGCGTCAAGAACCACTCCGACTTCAGCTACTTCGACTACAAGCTCGGCGCCACTTACGACATTCACAACGGCTGGCTGCTTGGCGCAGCAGTGGTGGGTACGAATGCAGAGAAGGGTCCTTACACCTTTGCAGAGACCTCAAACGGTTCACGCACCAAGTTCATGGGCAGCACCACCGTGGTCTTCTCCATCGGCAAGACCTTCTGAGCCAGCGGCGGGGCTTGGCCCCGCCTGTCAACCAGACAGACCCGGAGGAACACTCATGAAACTGATTACCGCCATCATCAAGCCCTTCAAGCTGGACGAAGTCCGCGAAGCGCTCTCCAACATCGGAGTGCAGGGCATCACCGTCACCGAGGTCAAAGGCTTCGGTCGCCAGAAGGGACACACCGAGCTCTACCGGGGCGCGGAATACGTTGTCGACTTCCTGCCCAAAGTGAAGGTCGAAGCAGCGGTGTCGTCCGAGCTGGTGGAGCGCGCAGTCGAGGCCATCGAGGCGGCTGCCCGCACCGGCAAGATCGGCGACGGAAAGATCTTTGTTTACGACCTCGAGCAGGTCATCAGGATTCGAACCGGCGAGACCGGCTCCGAAGCGCTCTGAACATTTCACGCTATTGAGGACGCTCACCATGAAACGCATTGTTCGAACGCTCGCGCTGGCTGCAGCGCTGGGCCTCGCGCCCTGGACGGGTGCACTGGCGGCTGATCCCGCCCCATCGAAGGCCACGCCGGTGCTGCTGGCTCAGGCGGCAGCCACCACCGAGGCACCCAAGGCCGATGCGCCGGCGGCCACCCCTGCTGCTGAAGCGCCCAAGGCTGAAGCGGCTGCTGCGACGACCGCCGCCGCTACGGAAGCACCGAAAGCCGAACCCGCTGCTGCGCCGCCTGTCCCGAACAAAGGCGACACGGCGTGGATGACGATGGCCACTGTGCTGGTCATTCTCATGACCCTGCCTGGATTGGCGCTCTTCTACGGCGGTCTGGTCCGCTCCAAGAACATGCTGTCGATCCTCATGCAGGTGCTGACCGTGTTTTCGTTGATCACCGTGCTCTGGATGGTCTACGGTTACACGCTCACGTTCGGGGGTGCCGGCACGTTCTACGGCAACTTCGACAAGATCTTCCTCAAGGGCATCACGCCGGACTCGGTTGCTGCCACCTTCAGCAAGGGCGTTTACATCCCTGAGCTCATTTTCGTGGCCTTCCAGTGCACGTTTGCAGCGATCACCTGCGCGCTGATCGTCGGCGCCTTTGCCGAGCGCATCAAGTTTTCGGCGGTGCTGCTGTTCTGCGTCATCTGGTTCACCTTCGCCTACATTCCCATCGCGCACATGGTCTGGTTCTGGGACGGCCCGGATGCGATCACCGATGCCAAGACTCTGGAGGCCGTGACTGCTAACGCCGGCTGGCTCTGGGGCAAGGGCGCACTGGACTTCGCGGGTGGTACGGTGGTGCACGTGAACGCCGGAATCGCGGGTCTGATGGGCGCTTACCTGCTTGGCAAGCGTGTGGGCCTGGGTCGGGAAGCCATGGCACCGCATTCGCTGACATTCACCATGATCGGCGCATCACTGCTGTGGGTCGGTTGGTTCGGCTTCAACGCTGGCTCCAACCTTGAAGCCAACGGCGTCACCGCACTGGCCTTCGTGAATACGCTGCTTGCCACGGCTGCTGCGGTCGTGTCCTGGTCCTTCGCCGAATGGGTCAGCAAGGGCAAGCCGTCCATGCTGGGCGCAGCTTCGGGTGCGGTGGCCGGTCTGGTCGCGGTCACACCGGCCTGCGGCTTCGTCGGACCGATGGGCGCACTGGTCATTGGCCTGGTGGCTGGCGTCGTGTGTCTGTGGGGTGTGAATGGTCTGAAACGCATGCTGGGTGCGGACGATTCGCTCGACGTCTTCGGTGTGCACGGGGTGGGCGGTATCGTTGGTGCGCTGCTCACCGGCGTGTTTGCCTCGCCGTCGCTCGGCGGCGCCGGCATCTTCGACTATGTCGCCAACGCAGCCAGCCCCGATTACTCGATCGGTGGCCAGGTCTGGATTCAGTTCCAGGCGGTGCTCACCACGGTGATCTGGTCGGCGGTCGTGTCCTTCATTGCCTACAAGCTGGTCGACATGATTGTCGGACTGCGGGTGCCGGAAGATGAAGAGCGCGAGGGCCTGGACATCACCTCGCACGGCGAAACCGCCTACCACCACTGATCGGAGACACGGCGCCCTGGCGCGCCGTCCCTGATCTCCTGGCGCTTTTCTCTTGCGCCACGTCTGGAAACGGGCGCCCTCGGGCGCCCGTTTGCTTGATACGCGCTACAAACGCAGCCCGACCGCGCAGACGCATCTCAAGCGCATTGAAGCGTTCACGCACGCCTTTGCGCGCTGCGGCGATAATCGAGCCATGCGCTCAGACCGTCACTTCACACTCACCATCGATTGCCCCGACCGTGTGGGCATTGTTGCCGCGGTATCCCAGTTCATTGCCGAACGCGGCGGCTGGATTCTCGAATCCAACCACCATGCCGATCGCGAACATGGGCGCTTTTTCATGCGCAACGCGATCCTGGCTTCATCGCTGGCCGAAGGGCCGGAGGATTTTTCGAAGGCCTTCGAGCCGATTGCACGCCACTTCGAGATGCGCTGGCGCCTGTCGGACTCTGCACGCCCGCATCGGGTGGCGGTGCTGGTCAGCCGACTGGATCATTGTCTGGTTGACCTGCTCTATCGGTGGCGCTCCGGGGAGCTCCACTGCGAGATCGGATGTGTGATCTCCAACCATGACGATCTGCGCTCCGACGTGGCCTTTCACGGTCTGCCGTTTCATCTGGTGCCGGTCACACCCGACACCAAGGCGCAGGCATTCGGTCAGATCCAGGCCCTGCTGCATGCGCAAGCCATCGATACGGTGGTGCTGGCACGCTACATGCAAATCCTCCCGTCAGCGCTGTGCGAGGCGTATCCGGGCAGAATTCTCAATATTCACCACAGTTTTTTGCCTTCGTTCGTCGGAGCGCGCCCCTACCACCGGGCGTTTGAGCGCGGGGTGAAGCTGATCGGTGCGACCTGTCATTACGTCACCGCTGATCTGGACGAAGGTCCGATCATTGAGCAGGACGTGGTGCGCATCGAGCATGACGATACGGTTGATGACCTGGTGCGCTATGGGCGCGATGTCGAGAAGGCGGTCCTGGCGCGTGCCTTGCGCTACCACCTCGAGGACCGCGTGCTCCTTAACGGCCACCGTACGGTCGTTTTTCGCTGAAGCTACAATGGCGGCCCCAATGCATCACCGGCCCCGCCCGGGCCGGTCCCGAGCAGGCGCATGCCGATGGTTCCTCATCTCCTCACTTCCCTGACTGGCCCGCTGCTCGATCTTGAGCGTCGCGTCCTTGACGCTTCCACAGGGATCGAGCAATGGTTTCGGCATGCCTGGCAGGAACACACCCCGCCTTTTTATGGCTCGGTCGACCTGCGCAACGCGGGCTTCAAGCTCGCCCCGGTCGATACCAACCTCTATCCCGGGGGCTTCAACAATCTCTCGCCCGAGGCCGTGCCACTGGCGGTGCAGGCTTCGATGACGGCGATCGAGAAGTACTGTCCCGACGCCCGCAATCTGCTGCTGATCCCCGAGAACCACACGCGCAACATGTTCTATTTGCGCAATGTGCTCCGCCTGCAGGGGTTGCTGCGACAGACCGGACTCACCGTGCGGCTGGGTTCACTCAATCCCGAAGTCACGGCACCGCAAGTTCTGGAGTTGCCCGAAGGACAGACGTTGACCGTGGAGCCGCTGGTGAGGCGCGGCTCACGCGTGGGGCTTGAGGGCTTTGATCCCTGCGCCATCCTGCTCAACAACGACCTGTCGGCAGGCATCCCCGACATCCTGCGTGATCTGGATGGCCAGATTCTGTTGCCCCCGCTGCATGCGGGCTGGGCAGTGCGCCGCAAGACCCTGCATTTCAGCGCCTATGACACCGTGGTCGACGATTTTGCGAAGCTCATCGGCATCGACCCCTGGCTGGTCAATCCCTACTTCGCTGCCAGTGGCCCGATCAATTTTCAGGCCCGCGAAGGCGAAGACCAGTTGGCCGAGCATGTCGATGCCACCTTGTCACGCATCCGTGCCAAATACGCCGAATACAAGATCGATACCGAACCCTTTGTCATCGTGAAGGCCGATGCAGGCACCTACGGCATGGGCATCATGACCGTGAAGGATCCGGCCGAGGTGCGCAACCTGAATCGCCGTCAGCGCAACAAGATGGCGGTGGTCAAGGAAGG
>Ga0315909_10005172_pt1 | contig 15090 bp, 21 predicted proteins | sample LakEriMetagenome_11_FD_203527 | JGI IMG/M metagenome (GOLD analysis project Ga0315909, IMG submission 203527) | Freshwater fungal communities from buoy surface, Lake Erie, Ohio, United States - Buoy 2 MA125 | ecosystem: Environmental > Aquatic > Freshwater > Lake | place: USA: Lake Erie, Ohio...
TCTGCTGTTATTTCCCCGAAAACCGCTGTAATGACCCAAAGCGGGCCTTGTTTGGGCCAACCTGCACAGCCTTTAGACTAATGAATACCGAACCTAAACAGACCTTACGGGGGCTAGCGCAACCACGCTTGCATAACGTTTTGTTATCAGGGCCTACTAGGGGCGGTGAGGTTGCAGAGCTTGCCGAGCGTATCGGCTTGCCGCTTTTACCGTGGCAGCGCTTTGTTTTGGACGATATGCTCACAATAGATAAAAATAAAATGTTTATCCGTAAATCAAACCTTGCGATTACGTCTAGGCAAAACGGTAAGACTCATTTAGCGCGTATGCGTATTTTAGCAGGCTTGTTTTTGTTTAATGAGCGTAACCACATAGTAATAAGCTCTGCTAGGTCTATGGCCCTTACTACTTTTAGAGAGGTAGCCAACGCTATAGAGGACAGCCCCGAGTTAAAAAAAGACCTTAAAAAAATACTTTACACTAATGGTAATGAGGCTATAATCTTAAAAAACGGGGCTAGGTTAGATGTTAGAGCTGCTACCCGCGATAGCGCGCGCGGTGCTAGCGCTGACTTTTTATTTATAGATGAGCTTAGAGAAATAGACTCTGAGGCCTTTGCAGCTGCTCTGCCTGTAACCCGAGCTAGGCCCAATAGTCAGAGCCTATTTTGTAGCAACGCCGGAGACGGTTTTTCCGAAACCTTGAACGAATTACGCACGCGCTGCCAGAGCAACCCGCCGCCGTCTTTAGGTTATTACGAATATAGCGCCCCGGCATTTTGCGCCCTAGATGACCGTAAAGCGTGGGCAGCTGCTAACCCGGCGTTAGGCATACTAATAACGGAAGAGGCTTTGCAAGAGGCGTTAGCGGTGCAGACTACAGAACAATTTAGGACAGAAAGCCTTAGTCAATGGATAGACAGCCTACAAAGCCCGTGGCCGTTTGGCTCTATTGAAGATAGCAGCGATATAAACCTAAAGATGAGCCCCGGGCCGCTTACCGTTTTTGCTTTTGACGTTAGCCCTAGCCGCCGAGATGCCAGCCTAGTTATGGGCCAGCTGTTACCTAATGGCAAGATAGGCGTAGCAGTATTAGAAACGTACAGCTCACAGGTAGCAGTAGATGAGGTTTTAGTAGCAGCTTCTATTAAAAAATGGGCTGACCTGTATTACCCGCGTTTAGTCTGCTACGACAAATACACTACTGCCAGTATCGCTCAAAGGCTACAAAATGCAGGGGTACAGACCCGGGATATATCGGGGCAGACCTTTTACACCGCCTGTAGCGATATGTACGACGCTTTAGTAAATGACCGCCTAAGACATAGCGGGCAAGATGCGCTAATACAACAAATGGCTAACTGCGCAGCTAAACAGACCCCGGACGCTTGGCGTATCGTGCGCCGTAAGTCTGCCGGGCCTGTAGATATACCTATTGGACTTGCTATGGTAATACACATATTGGCGCAACCTGTAGCAGAGGCAAAGGTATACGCCTAGACACGCCCAAACCCAAACTGTAAACCTATACTTGACTTTTAGGCAATAATGCCCCTATGGGATTACTACAAACTATAGGCCTGCGTAAAAAAGACGTAGAGGCGCAATTATCGCCGCCTATTATGGCCCAAACTTACGGCGCGGGTGTTTATACGTTTGGCGGTTTATACAATACAAGCGGCGTACCGTTTATAGATAGAAACATAGCGCTACAAGTACCAGCGGTAAGTAGATGCCGTAACTTAATCTGTGGAGTAATTGCAAGTATAGATTTAGAGTTAATACAAAAAAGTACAGGCCGTAAATTACAGACACCTGTTTGGTTAGACCAACCGGACATAAGACAGCCACGCAGCGTTACCATAAGTTACACCGTGGACAGTTTATTGATGTACGGGGTGGCGTATTGGCGTGTAACGTCTTTGTATGAAGATGACGGCAGACCTAGCGGCTTTGAGTGGGTAGCTAATACACGCGTTACAGTAACTACAGATAATTACGGTGATGAAGTTGATTACTACTCAATAAATGGCATACGCGTACCGGATAGCGGCGTAGGCTCTTTAGTAACTTTTCAAAGTTTGCTACCCGGCGTATTAGAAACAGGCGGGCGCACAATACAAGCTGCGTTAGACATACAAAAAGCGGCAAGCGTTGCAGCTGCTACACCTATGGCAACAGGTTTTATTAAAAATAGTGGGGCAGATTTACCAGAGGCACAAATACAAGGGCTGTTAGCTAGTTGGAAGGCAGCGCGTGCATCACGCAGTACAGCTTATTTAACTAGCACGTTAGATTATCAAACTGTCGGTTATTCACCTAAAGAAATGATGTATAACGAGGCATCACAGTATTTAGCTACAGAGATAGCCCGTTTAATGAACGTACCGGCATATTACATAAGCGCGGATATGAATAACTCAATGACTTACCAAAATATCATAGACGGGCGCAAAGAGTTTGTAGCTTATTCATTACAGCCGTTTATTAGCGCTATTGAAAACAGGCTTAGTATGGACGATGTAACAAGGCGCGGTAATCAGGTGCGTTTTGCGTTAGATGAAACATTTTTACGCGCTGATACTTTGGCGCGTTTGGAAGCTATAGAAAAAATGCTAAATCTAGGTTTAATTGATTTAGAGCAGGCGCAAAGTATGGAAGAACTAAGCCCAACCGGACTAACAGAGAGGCCTACAAATGCTATTAACATTTAGTGGCAACATAGAGGCAGTAGATAACGGTGAGCGCCGTACTATTGCTGGCAAAATTGCACCTTATGGAGAAGTAGGCAACACAAGCGCCGGGCGCGTAGTGTTTGCAGAAAACTCTATAACCGTGCCAGAGGTATCTAAAGTTAAACTATTGATGTCGCACGATAACTCTAAACCTGTAGGGCGTATGCAAAGTATTACCAGCAATAAGACCGGGTTATATGCCAGCTTTAAAGTAAGTGCTAGCACCCGTGGTACTGACGCAATTTTGCTTGCACAAGAACAGTTAATGGACGGCCTTAGTGTAGGTGTAGAGGTAGAGGACTCACGCCCAGAAAAAGATTATCTGCTAGTTACGGCTGCTACCTTAAAAGAGGTATCTCTAGTAGAAAGCGCTGCATTTCCAAGCGCTGCCGTGTTAAAAATTGCTGCACAAGAAAACGCAGTAGATGAAAACCAACCAACAGAAACGAAAGGTGAAACCGTGGACAAAACCCCGGACGAAGTAGCATCAGAGGCAACATTTTTGCCAGACGGTGCAACAGTAACGCTAAAAAGCGTTAGCTATGAAAAAGATGATGCCGAGGGTGAAACTACACCTGTAGAAGCCGCGCGCAGAATTATTAAGCCAAGTGCATTAAACTCACAGAGAGTACGCACACCTATTGTAAATATGGCAACATACACAGAGCATAAAATTAAGGCTGCTCTAGGTAATGACCAGAGCAAGCTCTATGTAACAGCGGCAGATGATAGTTTTACTACTAACCCTGCATTTAAGCCAGAGCAGTATTTATCAGAGTTTGTAACTAACACCCGTTTTGTAAGAAGCGCGGTAGAGGCTTGCAGCCGTGGCGTTTTGCCTGCTAGCGGTATGACCATAAACGTACCCTCATTAGTAACCTCAGACGGCGGCGGTACAGGTGTAGCACCTGTAGTAACCGTGGAAGCCGAGGCCGGAGCTGTACAGAATACAGGTATGGAAACAGCTTATTTAACTGCCAACGTATCTAAGTACAGCGGTATGAACACTATTAGCGTAGAGCTATTAGAGCGCTCAGACCCTAATTTCTTTGCAGAATTAACAGCGCAACTACAAAACGCTTACTTAACTGCAACAGATACGGCAGTAGTAGCAGCTCTAACAGCCGGTGGACAGCAAGCTAACCCACAAGCTGCAACAAGTGCTGGCATTATTGCTTATACAGCTGAACAAACCGCTGCTGCTTATAAAGGTACTGGCTACTTTGCACAAAATTATCTAGCTAACGCCTCTCAATGGTCTTTGCTAATGGGTGCAACTGATAACACAGGCCGCCCAATTTATAACGCTATACAGCCAATGAACGCAGGCGGCGACGTTAGACCAACCTCAATTAGAGGTAACGTATTAGGTCTAGACCTATACGTAGATAAAAATATGGTATCTGGCGTTATTGATGAGTCAGCGTTTATTATCGTGCCAGAGGCAGTAACCGTTTATGAAAGCCCACAGGCTTATATGAGCGTAAACGTCGTATCAAATCTACAGGTACAAGTAGCTATCTATGGCTTTATGGCCACGCTAGTTAAAATGCCTGCAGGTATCCGTCGTTTTAACTTAACATAATAAATAACTAATAGTCTGGTAGGGCCTTAGCCCTTTGGCTCTACCAGACCTACAAAGAAAGGTACAAATATGCCGGCTACTTACGTTACAGCTGCTACGTTAAAAGCATCTTTAGGCGTTGGCACTTTGTACGACTCTTATACTTGGATAGAGGACACCTGCCAAGCTGCCCAAGATTTAATTAACGGGTTTTTATGGTTTGACTCTGCCCCGGTAGTGGGAACTGCATTAGTGAACAATGTAGCTACCGTGATGATAGCCAACCCCGGCCTGTTCACTACTGGTCAATCCGTTACTGTAGCCGGGGCTGGCGCTACTTTTAACGGCACTTATACAATTACTGGCACAGTACCGTTTAGCGCAGGTACTACTAATTTATTGCCAGCGTTTAATTTTCAGCTTAACTATTACCAATACCCACAGGGTTACAGTTTTATACAATATGCAAAAACGGCAGCTGACCAAAACTTTAGGCGCGTAGTACCTAGCGGCACTATGACGGGTGATGATACAAAAACGGCTACTTACGCTAATACACCTGCTATAAACGCAGCTGCACTTATGTTAGCTGAGAATATCTGGACTAGCCGTTTCAGCACACAAAACGGCGGCGTAAGCGTAGACGGTTACAGCCCTAGCCCTTTTAAGATGTCTAATACTTTAATGGCATCTATACGCGGTTTGTTAGCACCGTATTTATCGCCTAGCGCTATGGTGGGATAATGCCAGCCGCCATAACTACACTACGCAGCACTATAGCCGCTGCCTTAGCTAATAACGCTGTTTGGAGTACCTTTAGCTACCCGCCAAGTACCATAGTTGCTAACAGCGTAGTAGTGGCCCCGGCAGACCCGTACCTTACGCCAAGCAATAATTCACAAGCTGGCATATCACCGCTAGCTAATTTTAAAATTATTATGACCGTGCCAATGTTTTCTAATGAGGGCAACCTACAAGGCATAGAGGACACAATAGTAGCCGTGTTTAATAAATTGGCTGCTAGCTCTATTGTATTTAACGTTACCGCTGTAACTGCACCTAGCGTTTTAACCTTACCTAGCGGCGACTTACTAACAAGTGATTTACAAATATCCGTACTAACGAGCTGGAGCTAAAATGGCACTAACAGACGAAGATAAAGCGTTTCTAATCAAGATAGGGCAAGAATTGCCTAAAGAGGTTAAAGAAACAAAGAAAAAAGAAACACCCGTAGAAAAACCAACACAAGAAACAGAGGTATAACAAATGGCAATTTTCCTATCTAATGGCGTAGTAGTTACGCTTAATAGCGTGGACTTATCAGACCACGTTACTAGCGCAACTATTAACCGTAGCTTTGATGAGCTGGAAGTAACAGCTATGGGCGATACCGCGCATAAGTTTGTTAAAGGCTTGGAAGCTAGCACTATTACTATTGATTTTTTAAACGATACTGCTACAAGTGAGGTACTACAAACCCTACAAGCCGCGTGGGGCACTACTGTACCGCTAACGCTAAAGCAAACTAGCGCCGCCGTATCGGCAGCTAACCCAGAATATCAAACCACAGTATTAGTTAATAACACTACAGATATTAACGGCGCTGTTGGGGATATTTCTACACAGAGCATTACATTTACTTGTAACTCAGCTATCGTAGTAGACGTAACACCATAACCAACTAGACAAAGGGGCAAACAATGGCAAAACTTAAAATAACAAGGGCAGACGGAAGCGTAACCGAGCATAAGATTACGCCCCGTATTGAGTATGCCTTTGAGCTGTATGCAAAAAAAGGTTTTCATAAAGCCTTTAGAGATGATGAAAAACAAAGTGATGTTTACTGGCTTGCTTGGGAGTGTTTACGCACTAGCGGGGAAGTAGTAAAAAGTTTTGGGGCAGATTTTCTAGAAACCTTAGCTAAAGTTGAGGTACTAGATGATGACCCCCTGGAATAGTTGGGCGCGGTAGTTTTGGTTATCTTATTGCACAAATTGCAGTAGAAACCGGAATACCGCCCCAATACTTGCTAGATTTAGATAATGTGATGTTTAAGAATATATTAAAGGTTTTATCAGACAAAGCTAAGGCGGTGCAAGATGCCAACAGAGTTAAGAGGCGCTATTGAAGCGCGCAAGGCATTACGCAAGTTTACGCCGGATTTATCTAAAGAATTGCAAAAAGAAATGGCAGCGCTATTAAAACCTATAGTTACAGTTGCCCGCGGTTTTATACCTGCTACTGTTTTAAGCGGGTGGAGCAAGGCAGAGGCTAGCGATACTGCAAAATATAGACAGTTTCCTAGATTTGATGCAGCTGCCGCTAGGAGAGGCATAGGTTATAGGACAGCGCCTAGTAAAGTTAATAGAAACGGTTTCAGAGCTTTAGCCCGTATAGCTAACGTTAGCGCTGCAGGTACTATTTATGAAACTGCCGGGCGCTTAAATCCACAGGGCAGACATCAAGGGCCTATGGTAGACCGATACTTAAATGGCGTTTATGATAAAACTACACATACAGGTAGGCAATATTCACAAAGCCTAAACCCTAACGCGGGTAAACAGTTTATAGATGCCCTAGATGCCACAGGTAAAATAGTAGATGCTAATAACCAAACAGGCGCGGGGCGTAGGTCTAGAAAAATGAGAGGCCGGGCTATCTATAGAGCGTGGGCTGAGGACGGCGGCAAAACTAACGCAGCTGTAATTAAAGCTATAGAAAAGACCAAGATTATATTTAATAATAATTTTAAGGCGGCGGCATAATGGCTGTAGACCCACAAGTAGTAGTAAATATAGCCTCTGAGTTTACGGGCAAAAAAGCGTTTTCACAGGCAGAAACGGCTACTAATAAATTAAGTAAAAGTACAAAAAGTTTAGGTAAAACGTTAGTAAAAGCATTTAGCGTTACAGCTGTTTTAGCGTTTGGTAGGTCTGTAGCTAGGGCTTTTAGTGATGCTCAAAAAGAAGCTAAGTTATTAGAAAATGCGCTTAATGCAGTTAATCTAGGTTTTGCCGCGCCGTTTATTAACCAATACATAGATAAATTAGCGTTAGCTACAGGCAAGGCCGGCGGCGACCTTACTAACGCGTTTGTAGCTTTATCACAAGCTACCAATGATGCAACTAATGCACAAAAACTATTACAGACGGCGTTAGATGTAAGCGCTGCAACAGGCAAAGATTTACAAAGCGTAAGCGTAGCTTTAGGCCGGGCGTTTAAGGGTGAAACTACAGCTTTAACTAGATTACGAATTGGCTATAGCACGGCTGAATTACAGGCTATGGATTTTAACGAATTGCTACAAGACTTACAAAATAAGTTTAGAGGTGCAGGTGCTAACGCTGCCGATACTTACGCAGGTAAATTAGCAAGAATAGGTGAAGCGGCAGATTTAGCTAAAGAAAAAATAGGTGAAGGTTTTATAGATAGTTTGGAAGAGTCTGGCGTTAGCGTTGAAGAGTTTCAGACTATGATTATAGATTTAGGCACACAGATAGGTAGGGCTTTAGGTAAAGCAGTTACAAGTTTTGAAAAGTTTGAAGCTAAAATAGAAGAGTTAAAGAAAAACCCATTTCTAAAGTTATTGCTAAAAGGTTTAGATGCACTTGTTGGCTTAGACCCTATTACTGGCACAGCTGCCGATATGCAAGACAAAACAAACAAAGCCCGTAAAAAAGCGGCAGAGGCATACGCTAAAGAGTTAAATAATCGTGCGACGTTGCTTAAAATATCTAAAGCCGAAGCGCTAGCAAGTAAGAAAAAATTAGACGAACTTAAAAAAATGACTAAAGAAAAGAAAGACCAATTAGCCCTAGACAAAGCTGCCCTAGCGCTTGGCAAGGGTGAAGGTATATTTGACCTAGATAAAATACAGGTACAGGCAGCGTTATTAGCTAAACAAGATGAAATAAACAGATTAGGCGTAAATGCTACAGACCAGCAAAAATTACAGCTAGCTAATGACTTAACGCGCCTATCTATTAAACAAACTATGTCGCAGCTTGAAGATGCTATAGCTGCTAAAGATGTAGAGGCTGCTACGCGCCTTGCTAAAAAACTTAATCTAGATTTAGCAATACTAGGCGCTTTGCAAGGCCAACAGTTTAAGCTACAAGATATAAACGATATTTTAGATAAGTTTAAGCCTAAAGCGCTTATAGATATACAAAACCTTAACGAAGCTCTAGCGCTGTTAATGAAAATGGCAGGGCTAAAAATAACGCCATTTGTGCCGGGAGCTGGAGCTGGAGCAGGTGGTGGCGGCGGCGGCGGTGGTGGCGGCGGTAATGGCGGCGGCGGCGGTGGTGGTGGTGGCGGTGGTGGCGGCGGTAATGGCGGCGGCGGCGGTGGTGGTGGTGGTGGCGGTGGTGGAGATAGGTTAGTACCTAACCCATTTAACCCAGAGTCAGCACTTATACCTACAAGTAAAATAGCAGATGAAATAGCTACACTAACTAGCTTGCGTTTAGCTACTAGCACGGGTACGGGTATTAACTTTTTATTAAAAGAGCAGATAGACACGCTTACAGATGCTTTAAGTACTAACGCCCTTAATGCGCTAGGTGATGAGCAAGCAAGATTAAGAGCTATGGGCATATTTGATACACCGGGTATAGGCGCGGGCTCTACCTTTGACCCTGCCCGTTTCCGTATGGCAGATAACATAACAGTAAACGTAAATGCAGGTGTAGTAGGTAGTGAGGACACAATAAGCCTAGCCGTGCAAAGAGCTATATTAGATTTAGAGCGTAAGGGCGACCCGTTGCGTTACACCGGTGGGCTATGACCCTGCCAGTAATAAACGCTATTATTAACTTTAGTACTGGCCCTAGCTTTGCCCAAGCTATGATTTTAGGTGAAGGCATATTAGATACAAACATACTAAGCGATAGCGCGGCTGTAATTGTAGATGTATCGGACGTAGTAGATACAATACAAACTAACAGAGGCCGTAACCCACAAGCCGACCAATTCCAAACAGGTACACTAACTTTAAGAATAGTAGACCAAAACGGCGATTTTAACCCACAAAACCCTAGCGGGCCTTATTTTGGCTTGCTTGACCCTATGCGTAAAGTAGCTATATCTGCTACTTATAACAGCGTTACTTACCCTATATTTAGCGGTTTTATCACTAGCTATAACACTACTACGCCTAAAAATGCGTTAGACGTTGTTTATACCACAATTACGGCGGTAGATGCGTTTAGACTTGCCCAAAATGCACAAATAGCTACAGTAACAGGAGCTACCGCGGGCGACTTATCCGGCACACGCATTAACCAGATTTTAGACCAGATAGGTTGGCCTACCTCTATGCGTGATGTAGACGCCGGGCTAACTACTTTGCAGACAGACCCCGGCACAGCCCGTACCAGCCTTGCAGCTATGCAGACGGTTACCCTAAGTGAGTACGGGGCGCTTTATGTAGATGCTACCGGTAGCTTTGTATTTCAAGATAGGCAAGTTACTACAGCTAGCATAGGCGGCACACCTACCGTGTTTAACGATAACGGCACAAATATAGGTTATTTTGATGCAGTTTGGAGATTAGACGATACGTTGGTATTTAACGCAGCCTCTATAACTAGGGCAGGCGGCACTACACAGCTAGCCATAGACCAAGCAAGCATAGATAAGTATTTTACCCACAGCTATAACCAACAAAACCTACTAATGCAGACAGACGCCGCGGCCCTAGATTACGCCCAAGCCTATGTAGCTAGCCGTAAAGAAACCTCAATAAGATGTGATGCTATTACCTTAGATTTATACACAGATAACTATAATGCCGGCATAATCGCCGCCCTAGATTTAGATTTTTTTGACCCTATAACTATTACTACAAACCAGCCCGGGTCATCTACTTTAACTAAGACTTTACAGGTGTTTGGTGTAGCTATGGCAATTACACCTAACAGCTGGAAAACGACACTAACCACACTAGAGCCGATAATAGACGGCTTTATACTAGACTCAAACCTATACGGGGTGCTAGACACCGGCGTATTGGCCTATTAGGGGGAACAATGGCAGCGGGCTTAGGATTTAAGACCTTTACTACAGGTGAGGTTTTAACAGCCGCAGACGTAAACGGCTATTTAATGCAAGGTATTTTAGTTTTTGCTACAGAGGCAGCGCGCAACAGCGCCATAACTAGCCCACAGGAAGGGCAATTTGCATTTACTAAAGATAATAATAGCTTGTGGTATTACACAGGTAGCGCGTGGGTAGCTAGCGGCGCAACAGGTGATATAGAGGGCGTAACAGCTGGCGTAGGTATTAGCGGCGGTGGCACTAGCGGTACGGTAACTATTACTAATGATATGGCAACTACTATTACAGCTAGCGGCGATATTGTAATAGGTACAGGCAGCGGCACTTATGATAACTTGCCTATAGGTAGCACCGGGCAAGTCTTAACAGCTGATACAACAGTATCGCCATATAAAGTTAAATGGGCTGCCGCTGCTGGCGGTGGCAAAGTGTTGCAGGTTGTGCAAAGCGTTTATACAACAGCAACAGCAATTGCATCAACAACTTATACAGACACAGGTTTAACAGCAACAATTACGCCAAGTTCAGCAAGTAGCAAAGTTTTGGTTATTGTAAATCAAAACGCAGAGGCTTTTAGAGAAACTAGTCAGGCTTCTGCACACATTAGAATATTGCGAGGTGCTACTGCGATTTTAACAGTAGCAAATGCTGTTTCTATTTATGCTGTGGGTGGTACTTATATTCTTTCGCCTAACAACAATTACACTTATTTAGACAGCCCTGCAACTACTTCAGCAACAACTTACAAGACGCAAGGCAAGGCTGACGATACGGCTAATTCTGGAAGTGCTAGATTTCAACAAGGAAGTAATCCATCTATGATTACATTGATAGAAATAGGTGCATAGTGGCAACAATAAATGATGTTTTAGGTTTTCTAATTCCAAATGGTGGTTATGTTGCTCGCGGTGAGGAATATGAAGGCATAGAGTTTTTAGAGTGTGAGTCAATTACTAAAGAACAATTTGAGGCAGGCTTTGCTCAATATGATGCTTGGAAGGCAGAACAAGATGCAGCAAAAGCCGCTCAAAAAACAGCCCTGCTAAATCGGCTAGGACTTACTGAAGATGAGGCTAAACTGCTTTTAGCATAATCTTAAGGGATTATTCTAAAATAAATTATTATGCTAACAAGCTATAACGGCTGGCCTGCCAGTAAAGACCCGGCAGAAATTGGCATTAAAAGTTATGCAATACCTGGCACTAATAGAAAACTTAGATGCGCTGAGGCTGTAGCACCTTTGCTAGTAGGTTTTGCCGCTGAGTTTCACGCGCTAATAGAGCCAATAGATGAAGGCGCTTTAGACGAGTGGGGCTACGCTTTCCGTATGGTGCGCGGCAGTACAGACCGCCTTAGCTGCCATAGCAGCGGTACAGCAATAGACTTAAATGCGACTAAACACGCGCTAGGGGCGGTAGGTACATTTCCACTCGATAAAGTGCCAATGATTAGAGCGCTAGCTAAAAAGTATGGCTTAACGTGGGGTGGGGATTACCGTAACCGAAAAGATGAAATGCACTTTGAAATAACGGTAAATGCTAAAAAAGCCGCTAAACTAATTGCAAAGTTAGGACAAGAAAATGCCAACTAGCGCGCAAGTAGTGGTAGGTACTGAGGCTGTAGTAATAGTACCTAAATCAGATTTTGACCAAACAGCTAATTTACATAATCTAGGCGGGGGCGCTATTTATTTAGGCGGGCCAAACGTAACTACAAGTAACGGCTATAAGCTAGATAATGGTGATAAATTAACTGTACCCGTAGGCGACCACGAGGCGTTATATGCTGTTGCTGCTAGCGGTACTCATACGGTAGCGGTACTTACACAAATAAACTAAGGGCATTTAGGAGCAAAAATGGACAAGAAAAAACTAGAGGCGGCTGCCTATAGCTATGGACGTGCCGCGCTAGCAAGCGTTGCAGCTCTATACCTATCCGGCATTACAGACCCTAAAGTATTGGCTAACGCCTTTATCGCAGGTTTAATAGGCCCATTAGTTAAAGCATTACAGCCTAACGAAAAGCAATTCGGTTTAGGCGCTAAGTAATGAACCAAGCCCAAACCCTATTAGCTATAGCGCTAGGACTTTGTAGCCTTGCAGCGGTAGGGGTTGGGCTGGTACGCCATTTAGTTAAGTTTTATTTATCAGAGCTAAGGCCAGACGGTAACGGCGGGCATAACCTTAGAGGCCGCGTTGAGCGTATAGAGGGCCAAGTAGACCGGATTTATGAAATGCTTTTAGAGGACAGATTAAAGCGCTAGCGTGTCGCGTTGCCTTATGTCGGTCTTAGGGCTCATACTTTTACTACACGCTGAGAGGGCTACTTAGTGGAGTAGTTTTATCAGCCTTAACAAAGGGTGAAATATGTTAGCTGATATAGCAGTAATTACTTTAACCGTACTAATAGTAGGCTTATTTATGTTAGCTGCCTATAGGACGGGATACCGTGAAGGCCACGGCGACGGTTACCTAAGAGGGCGCAATATAGCTAAGGCCTTAAAAGAGGTAACTAAATGAGCTTTTTAGACGGTTATGAAGATGTAAACGCTCGCATAAAAAGAGCGCGGGCTGAGTTTCCCGGGTTACGCCTAGTGGCCTACATAGAGGACATAGACCTAAAAAACGGTTATATTTTAATTAGAGCTGAGGCTTATAAAAACTATGAAGATGATAAACCAAGCGCTGTAGATTATGCGTTAGAGGTTAGGTCAGACCGTGGCGTAAACGCTAATTTTTGGGTTGAAAACTGCGTAACCTCTGCCTATGGGCGTGTTATTGGCTTGCTAACGCCGGGCGGTGCAGGTAGACCTACGCGGCAGGATATGGAGAAAGTAGAGGCTATACAAGCCCCATTACAGACACGCGGGGCAGGTGGGGCAGTACCTACCGCGGCTGAGTCAATAAGCGCTCTAAAGGCCAAACTAGGGGCAGAGCCAATGCCAGAGCCGCCAATATGTAAACACGGTCATAGAGTGCTAATTGAGGGCACGTCAAATAAAACTAATAAACCATACAAAGGCTATTTATGCCCCGACAAGGTAAAAGCTAATCAATGTGAGCCTGTATGGCTAAGGCAGTATGGCGATAAATGGCTAAGGCCAGATGACCACGCAGAGGTTTTATTAGAGGCCGGGCGTAACTTAGACCCAATAGCAGAGCGTGAGCCTGTACCAGATGAGCTATTAAGTGATACTGAAAGGGCTGCCCGTGATACCAATTAAGGGCGGTTATACAAGTACGAAACACGAACAATTATTAGCTAACTATTTAGTTACTTGCTACCCGTGGGTACTTACACCTACCCCGGCGTTTTATGTAAGTGATTACCACATAAACGAACGGGATTTAGGCGGGCGGTCTAATTACATAGGTGATTTAGAGCTACGCTGGCTTAACCAACCGAGTAGCGACCCCGTCCTGTTTGATTATTCTAAAATACAAATGCTTAGCTGTATGCCAATTTTTAAAGATTTACCGACAGCTTATCACCGTGTTTGTTTTAGGTTTACAGACGGTTTACTAATGCTGCCTATACCTGCATTACTGGATTTAGAGCCATTTTTGTATAGAAAGCCCGGTGAAGAAGGCACAGAAAGAACTAAACTAAAAGTAATTATAGAAAGAAAAAACTATAACCCGGGGTGTTTTAAGCCCGTCATTATAGGTTAGAAAGGTGTTAAAAACTATGCTCTATATTGAGGCTAATTGCAGACAATGCAAGACCATTACGTTACAGCTAGAGCGCGTAGTATCTGACCACCTGCCACCTAACGTTAAATGCCTACAATGCACTAGATGCGGGCTATTAGATATAACGTTGGTAGATGTGGATAAAGCCCGGCAGGTACGCAATTAAGTTATCCACAAGGGCTAAAAACCTGTGGACAACACGCCCAAGCCCCGTTCAAGTTATCCACAATTTAGCTTTATGCTTGACTATGCCGGTACGATTACTGCGCGCAGGCAGCGCCCCGAAGGGCGATAGCGCGGGCAAGCTGCGTAATCTAGGGGTAGCTCTATGCCTATTACTAGGCTGCCTATCTTTACAGAAAGTTCCGGCTAACGCTGATATAAACGCTATAGATGCTTATAAAATATATGCTCATATAAAGATAGGGTCATATAAAGAGTTTAAGTGCATTGAGAAGCTATGGACGAAAGAAAGTAACTGGAGACCTAAAGCTAAAAACCCTTACTCTACAGCTTATGGCATACCACAACTGTTAAAGATGAAAGAAACCAACCCTTATAAACAGATAGACTTAGGGCTAAAGTACATAGCTAAACATAGGCTATACAAAGGTAGCCCGTGTTTGGCTTGGGCTCATTATAAGAAAAAAGGCTGGTATTAAATGACTTTAATAGTATGTAAAAACTGTGAAGTAGCTACTGATTTATCTGAAATAATCCATAGTAAATATAGAGACTATGAAGCTTGGTGCATAGAGTGCGTAGAGTCTGAAGCTGAAGAAATGTTTAGACGTGGCTAAGCGTGGCGACCCTAGAGTAAACAGGGCTTATAGGTATAAGTTTAGAAACCAAGTTTTAGCTAGAGATAACTTTATATGCTATTACTGTGGAGCAGATGCAGACCAAGTAGACCACGTCATACCTGTTAGTAAAGCCCCAGAGCTGGTACTTAGTTTTGATAACGCGGTGGCCTGTTGCAAGCGGTGTAACGTACAAAAAGGCAATAAGTCGCAAGGCGTTTTTTTAGCCAAGACGGCTAC
>Ga0315909_10005174_pt1 | contig 15087 bp, 21 predicted proteins | sample LakEriMetagenome_11_FD_203527 | JGI IMG/M metagenome (GOLD analysis project Ga0315909, IMG submission 203527) | Freshwater fungal communities from buoy surface, Lake Erie, Ohio, United States - Buoy 2 MA125 | ecosystem: Environmental > Aquatic > Freshwater > Lake | place: USA: Lake Erie, Ohio...
TGTCGTTCGTGGCAATCATGGGGGGCTCTCCTTCGTGTGGGTGGCGTAATGTACGCCCGTTCAGTCGTTCGTCAAATCGGATTTATGTGCGTGGCGCACGGGGAAAACGTCGATGAGGGGAGTCGAAGGTTTGTATAGGTGTCGGTGGCGGTAGAGGTAGTTCGGCTACTTATACCGGTAGTTCGGCTAACGTGCAACCAAGCCAGCCACGCTGGCCAGCAGTTCGAGCAGGTCGTGCAGGGCTCGGGATGCAGGCGAGTCGCAGCCGAGCTCCTGACCGATGCGAATCAGCACCAAGGCCGGCAGCAGGTTGTCGAGCGTGCGTCGCATTGCGTGGCCCTCCTTGGCCAGAGATTCCTGTGCTCGCCGGCACGGTTGCTGGCGGGAGTGCAATCGGTCACGAGACTTCCTGAAATCGTTTCTTGCTGATGCGACGCACACTCTTGACTGTGGAAGTGCGAACCATACGGCCGCTGCTCTCTCCAATGATGAAGCCACCGCGAGTCGGCAGCCGGTCTGCGTTGATGACACTGAACCGCCCTCCATACACAGTCACGGTTGATCGGTCGTTGAAATACGCCGCCAGCAACGGGTCGTGAGCAAACCGGCCAGGGCACACGGCGGCGTAGTAGGTTGTGTTCTCGGTGTTGATTTCGTAGCACTTCATGGTTCTTGCCCTTTGAGTTCGTGCCGGCGAGTCTCATTTGCTCGCCACGTCCATACTGTAGGGTATCGGTAGTTAGGCGTCAAGTGCATGAGAAAAGATTTTTTTGGGTAGCGTTTTCGCCGGGGAAAACGCTACTTCCGGCGGGCGGCGGCCTTCTTGGGCTTTTTCCGCTTGGCGGCTGGCCGCTTGGCGAGGTGCTTTTTGCCGACTGACCGGGTGCTGAGGTTGTCCTTTGCCTCGCGGGCGGCGGCGGCCGGGATTACCCAGACACGCTGGCCGATGCGACGAGCGCCAGCAATCTTGCCGTCTCGCAGCAGCATCCGCACCCAGCCCTCGCTGCAGCCCATTACGGCCGTGGCTTCAGCCACGGTGAGGTATTCGCCGCCCTCGATGTTGTGCGCCATGCAAACCATGTCCCCAATACTACATGCCTGCGGTAGTTGGTCAAACCAGCGTCCCGCACCCCACTGCCGCCGCCGTCCTTGACGCATTTGGTCAAGGGAGCCCCGGCGGCGTACAGTGGTGTACGAGGACTCTAGTGGAGGCGAGGGGAGTCGAGGGGTTGTATAGTAGTCACGGGGCATGGACAGCCGTTCACGTGCCGGGGATCATCAGCCATGGCCATGACGTTGCGAGATTTGGTGGAGCGTTACGCCCTGCTGCGGGGGCTCAAAGGGAAGACGGTGTCGCTGTACGGGATGCTCGTGGATCGCCTCGAACGATTCCTCGGCCACGAGCCCACGGTGCGGGATCTCGACGATCTGGTGATTGCTCGCTACCTACGGTGGCGAGCGGAGACACCCGGCTGGCGTGGCCGGCTGCCGAGCCCGGCAAGTGTCCGAAAAGACCGGGTCATGCTGGCGGCCGTGTGGACGTACGCTGCCCGCAAGCGGCTGGCCGCCGAGTTCCCCGAACTACCCACCATCAAGGTGCCCAAGAGGTTGCCAACGGGGCGGGCCTACACGGCCGAGGATGTCGCCGCCTTGGTACGGCAGGCTCGGCACCGCAACGGCTACATCGACGGGCTGCCGGCGGCCTGGTGGTGGGGCACGCTCATCTACGCGATCTACTGCACCGGAGAGCGGTACGAGGCCACCACGTCGCTCAGGTGGGGCGATGTTGACCTAGCCGGCCGTCGGGTCATCTTTCGCGGAGAAACCCGTAAGGGCTCAACGAGGGACATTGAGCGGCAGATCACGCCAGACCTCGCCGCCATGCTGGCCCAGCACCGGCGCGAGGATCACCAGTTTGTCTGGCCGTGGGACCGGAAAAGCCGCAGCCAGTGGACAAGCCTCAAACTGCTTTGCAAGTCAGCCGGCGTGAAGTACCGGGGCTTTCATGGACTGAGACGCACGGCAGCCAGTTACGCAGCACTGGCCGGGGGCCGGGCTGCTGCGACGCAGCTGCTGGATCACAGCGACCCAAACCTGCAGCGTGTCTACGTCGATCCGGTGATCTGCCCGAACGACAGCGACAGCACGGCAGCACTTCCGCCGCTGGACCTTAACGGGCCTAGGAAGCCGAGGTAGCCGAGCAAGCGGGGAGGCGTCGGGGAAAGGAGACCCGCCGCCTCAACCCGCCGCCCGGCTCACGCATCTTGTCGGCGGGCTCGCTCAACGGCGGCCTCGCCCTTGATTCGGCTGAGCTCCTTGAGCAACCGCAGCACGTCCGCTGCCAGCGTGCCAGAGGTGCCGGTGTACGCACCGCTGAACTTGCGGGCACGCATCTCGCACTCAAGCAGGTAGGCGTCGGTGAGCGGCTCAGCCATTACGCCCCTCGTCGAACAGCACGATAGCCAGAAGGCTATACGCCGCGAGATCCAGCAGCGTGTCACGCACGCCCTCGTGGACGAGCCGACCGGTGCGGCAGTAGGTCTTCAGCCGCTGCACCTTGTCGGCTACTCGCACCAGACAGCCACGCCATGCTTCGATGCCGACGAACTCGGCACCTTGGCGGATGTTGGCCAGGGGGTCTGACTCTGAGCCGTAGTCCTGCGACTTGCTGAGGTGCAGCTGCCGCAGCTCCTCGAGCAGTTCAAGAAACGGCAACGAGCCCGGCCGTTGCACGTGCATGATGCCGTCACCGGCCAGCCTCTCTAGGGCTTCGTCGAGCTCGTCCTGCGTCAGGCCCGCCCGGTGCAGGTGGTGCTCGTGGATGTCGTGTCGCTCAAACGGCGTTTCCGTAACAGGTTGAACCGCATCTGTTTCAATTGGTGACACACAGCAGATCTCGTCGGCTTCAGCAACACGGTGCCGGCCAGCATCGATCTCGGCCTGCGTGAACTCGTTCGTGTACCACGCCTCATGCGGCAGGCCGGCGGCCTGGGCCTCGCGGCGTTGCTGGACTGCGGTGCGGAGTGCGTCGTTGGCGTCTGCGATCGAGGGGCTCATGGCTTCCTTTCGGTAAGAAAAACGCTAGCGTATTTCACTCGTCAATGCAGGCGTCATCTCGCGGCGAGTCGTGGAACGACGCACGCAACTCGGTGTGGTCTGTGTTCCACCTCAGCAGCATCCACCAGCCACCAAGCGGGCGGGCGCTCATGCCCTTCTCAACAGCCCAGCCATCAGTAAGGCACTCCTGCTTGTACGCCGCCGATCGAACCAAATGGATCGGCCGCACCTTCACGAGCCCGGTAGGCGACAGCCGCTGCCGGCTCGCCTCAATCATCGTCCGCTGGTGCACGTGCCCGGCGTGAATGCAGTCGGCGTCTACGTCCACGAGATATCTGCTGTAGTCGATGACGCCGCGAGTCACCGGGCCGCCGCCGCCGCCGTAGCCGTGGTGGTACCACAGTCGGTACAGGGCTGAGTTGGTTTTGCCTGAGCGTGCGCGAAACAAAACCCAGCCAGAGTATCCAGCGTGCCGGCACTTTGATCCACGCTGCCGCAGCTGCTCGACGAGCCTGGTTGTCAGGCAAGTCTCCATGCGCTTTCGCACGGCGGTTTCGTGGTTGCCGGGAGTGATGAGGGCCATTTGCTCGCGGTACGGCTCGAGCCACTCGGCGCACTGCGTCACGATGTCATCGTAGTAGTTGCCACGCTGAAACTCTGGGCGCACGTCCCACTTGCCGTTTGATCGCGGATCGTACTTGCCGCCCATCGCATCAAAGTGATCGCCGATGCTGAGTACCGCAGCGTTGAGTTCTCTGGCCTTTTGCAGATCGGCCCGAAGTTTCTCGCGGTCGCACTTCACGCTGTCCCAGTGCCAATCGCTAGACAGCAGCACCCATAGCCGGGAGGCGAAGTCGATGCGAGTCACGCCCCCGTCGAGGCTGCTAACGAGCCACGGGTCGCTGGCGTTCTTTCGGCGAAATGTGCCTGCACTACGGGCCATCCTGCACCTCCCGGTATCCGAGGCTGTAGAGCACCTTGGCAATGTCCTTGCCAGCCTGCTCCGTGTGCTCCTCGCTGGCCGTTGGGTATAGAGCGTGGAGCAACTCGTGCACGATGATCGTGAGCTTGTGCCGCCCCTTGAGCCCGTTGTGGATCAAGATGCGTGGCCGCTTCGCCTTCTGCGAGAACGTGTAGCCGTACGCCTGGCCCTTGAGATCGGTGAAGCGGATCAGCCATCGCTCGTCACCGTTGAGCGTGAACGTGTGATCCTCGGCCACGGGCGTCTCCTTTCACCCGACTATGGCAGGGGCGTCAACTACTGAATCACACCATCGGCGACGGTTGAGTACGAGGCAAAATAGAGAGCAACTGTGTGCTGTGCTGCGTAGTCAAAGTCTCGGCCAAACGCAAACACATGCTCCCACATCGACGCTGTCCCGTTAACGCCGGCAACCGGCGAGAAACTGTTGGCATTGGCTGTTGCAGTTGTGCCGCTGAACTCAGGCATCCCAGCGGTGTATAGGTGTTGGACGTGCGTTCCGGCGTAGCCTGGAACATCACTCCCCTCTCGCACGACAAACGTATTCATCAGCGAACACGCCACTCGCTTGGCCACAAAATCTGCAGCGTCTGGGGAAGCCACCTCGGCTGGTGATCGGACAACGGTGCCTGTGCTGGCTACGCCTAACTGCCCATATTGGTTGTCTCCAAGAACAAGCATGTTGGATCTGCTTTTGTGCACTTGCGACTGCAGAAAAAAAGCGCTCAACGCCTCATCAAAACCAGCCTTCCGAAACATTCCCTTTGCCAGATGCACTGACTCGACATGCGCGTATTTATTCTCGGAATGATTCTGCGCACCAGGCAGGTGCCGAAGCTCGAACACGCCAATGCTGGCCTGATTCGTGAAAGAGTCTGACGGCATAAAATCGTCAGGAGTCTTAGACGAAGTGGCCACGAAAACCTTTGATGTGCTGCCGCCGCGATTCAGAGCAAGCACGGTGTTTCCGTTTGCGGCAAGTTGCACCCAGCCGGTTTCGGGCAACAACTCCATCGAAACGGCAGGACTGTTGTTGGCGTTTTCCAAGAAGCTAAACGTCACCGTCGGGACGGCTGTGTAAAAAAGCCCAGCGTCACTTATTGAACTGACTTCGTACGAAGACGTAGGTGTTTTCCGCGTCAGTTCAAAAGAAAGAACTCGGCCGCCGGGCGGGGCAGCGGCTGCACTGGCGGAAATGGTATTTGATGCGTTGGTTGACTGCGTGAACGGTGACGCAAGATAGACGGCGGATATGCAGCCCTTGATCTGTGACGTGGCTGAAGATGCTGTTGACCGCAGTGCGCTCGTGCTCCACAAAGTGCCGTTGTCACGAATGGCCATCACGTCACCAGATACGCCGAAGCACTCAAAGTCTGCCCACGCTTGGGTAGACACTGAGTTCATTACGCGATACGACGCCGTAGCTGGCGTTTGGGCGTTATCGAGGCCAAGCGAGCTGGTGCCGTACAGCGTGCCACCGCTTGAAAGAGCAAGAACATTTCCGGATTGCCCCACCCCGACAAAGCTGTCTCGACCTTGCACCTTTGTGAAAGTCACAACCCTCGAGCCTGCGTCCCTGTCCTCCTTTGCCGTCAGGGGCACTGGATGGCCAAAGATGTGGCCTGCAAGCGGACTCGGATTTCGAGCATCCCCAATGCTTGCAGGGTTGTAGCCCCACCCGCGAAGCACGCCGCCGGCATCAACTCCATAAACCCTGCCAGCAAATGCTGGGCTGCTGTTTGCCTCAAGCGCGTCTGCGGTCATGCTCGTGAAGGTGATCGCCTGCCGCGTGGCCGTGTCTATCCTGACGGGCTCAACGCGATAATCTGCAGTCGCAGCCGTTATCACAGGCACGTATCGTCGCTGATAGCTGCCGTTGTTTGTTCTCCGTCCAGCGGCGAGCATGGCGTTGTTGTTTCGGTTTCCCGTGGGAACGCCTGGGTTTCCCCACGATATCACCTTTGGGTTTTCTCGATCTCCGTGCAGCATCAGTCATGACTCCGCATTCATGACTGTCCAAATGCCGCCTACTTTTTGCAGGCTAAGCAATACGCCATCGGTAGTGATCGCCCCGGAGCCAGTGTGCCCAGGGATAATCGCAAAGCGATTAATGGCGGTGGCTGTTATTCCAGAGAAAGATATCGCGCTCGTGCTGGCAGTCATAAATACTACTGGCCTGACAGCACCTTTTACCCATGAAGTGGTTGCGGTGTATCTGGCCAACTTGATGCCAGACGGCATTGCTGCGGGCTGTCGGCTGAATCTCAGCGGAGCAGTAGCGGGAGGCTGTGTCTCGGCAGCACGCACGACGCTGGCAATCCGCTCAGCGGACTCAAGCGTGAACTGCACGGCATCGCGGGGTCGCTTCTTTGCCATGGCTCACACTGTAGGAGGCACGCCAAACAACGTCGTGAAGTTTGCTTCTTCGTGCACTCGTCGCTCATTGATAAACGGCGTAGCGGTGAAGTTCATGCCACCGGAGCCGTCTAGCCCAACTGGATTGGGAGACGCCACCCACTCGCCATTCTGGAAATCAAACACCATTGCCCGACGTTTCTGCCCGCCGGCAATAAAGTTCCATCCCACGTCTGGCAGAAACAGATTCCAAGTGCTCTGCCTGAAATGCAGCTCGGACGTTGTGCGCCAGTATTGATATGAGACGTTGTTGTAGATTTCCGTGACGTACTCGGTGGCGACGCCTGCAACCTTCCAGCAGTGGACGTTGCTCTGCCCTAGGTAGTTGCCAGAGTTGATTTTATTGGTGGCTGCTATCAAGTCGAGCGGCCCGCCGGTTGCGTCAAAGTCTGAGTAGTTGCGAACTATCTTCGCCGTGACGATTAGCTCTTCAGTTTGCAGCCCCTCGTAATAGTCAAACGCTGAGTTTGTGAGTGCTCGCCGGGTTGAGCCGTCCCAGTAATAGAGTGCGGGCACCTGACTTGGCTGAGAAGAGAAACTCCACTCGGCAGTGCGTGACGTTGGAGCAAGCAGCTCGTTGGCGGAGATGACGCCATATTCCGCAGTCACAAGAACGTGATACGGGGAGTCAGAGAACCGCTCGGCCACGGTGACTTTCCGGAGCCCCACGTACGCATTCGCAATGTCTGGGTGCGACGAGCCGTAGTTGTCGAGCGAGAGGTGCGAGATGACAGCAGCGTGAGATGTCGGGCTGTTCTGTAGCGTGTCATCCGTAAGAGTGACGGCCCACGTGCGGACTGCCTTTGGCGATCCGGCAAGCTCGTTTTCAAATGTGCGTGCGAGTTCGTTTGATGAAGCGACAGCCACGCTAGATGCCTCCCACGTCCGCATAGCCGACAATGGCCACGGGCGTGTTGAAATAGTTGGCAGCCGCCTGGCCAATGCCTGCGGCGATCTGCTCGAGCAGCTTTGTCTGTAGACGCTCTTGGATCAGTCGCGGATCTTGAGCCCCGGCGGCAAGGTTCAGCACCAGTGCCGCACCTTCAGCCGTGCGGATGTCTTGCGCGTTGACCGTGCCCTGGCCGAGCGTGTTGAGTTTGGCGAGCCGCTCTTCTTGCCGCTTGGCTTCGGCCTCGGCGGCCTTGCGCTGCTCCTCAAAAATACGCTGCTGCTCCTTGGCGTACTCCTCCTGAGCCTTGGCCTGCTGCTGCTGGTACGCCTGCAGTGCTTGGTCCTGCTGCTTGCGGTAGTTCTCTTGGGCCTTGAGAAGTTCTTCGTTCTGCCGCTTCTGGTTCTCGACGGCCTCGGCTGCGTCCTTCTCCTTCTGCTTCTTCACTTTTTCGAGGTGCTCAAGCTCGGCGTTGAAAAGGTCCTGCTGCCGCTGAACCTCCTGCTGGTACGCCTCGGCATTCAGGATGCCGTCGCGGGCCTGCTCCTGGGCGGCAGCAATGCCCTCCTGCAAGCGCACGGCAGCATCAAACCCGGCTTGCCCAAACTGCTGCGACTTTGCAATCAGTCCGTCGATGTTGCGGTTGACGTTGTCGAAAGCCGCCTGGAAGCCTTGGTCGAAGCCCTGGTCGAGTGCCTGCTGCTGCTCCTCAAGGCTAGCCTGCAGTTGATCAAGCTCTGCCTGACGGGCAGCCGCAGCGTCGGCCTGGGCGACGTTGCCGGCCTCACGGGCGGCAGCGAGTTCCGCAGAGACGCGTGCCTGCTCGCGTTGCACGGCCTGCAGATCCGCCTCAATCTTGGCGGCAGCGTCGTTTGACTGCAGCAGTGAGTCGATGCGTTTCTTGTCGGCGTCCGCTTGAGCGGTGGCAGCCTCAGCCGCGGCCTGCCGAGCGGCAATCTCTTGGTTCAGTTTTCCGTTCAGATCATCCATGAAGCCGTTCATGATCTGAATCTGGTCGGCAGTAAGCTCGCCAGCCGCAGCCATCTCCTGGAACTTGGCAACCGTTTCGGCCGACTGCTGAAAGAACACGTCGCCGCCGCTTTCGGCAGTCTTGAAGTAAGCGTCGAGCCGCTCTTGAGCATCGCCAAGATCGGCCTGCACTTTGACTTCCGGCCGGCGTGCGTTCTCGATCTCTGACCGCAGCCCGCTTAAAAACTGCTGGGCGGCCCCTTGGCCAGCGGCGGCAGCGTTGCCTTCTCCTCCGGTAAAAATGCTGTTAAAGGTTTCCGCAGCATTGGCCGCAGCAGCCTCCATCTCTGCGGCGTTACGCCTTGCGTTTTCTTCTGACGCAGCCGCAAGCCCTGCGCCGAACTGCTCTAGATCGTCGCTGACGTAACTGCCAAGAGACTCAACGATTTTTCCAAAGCCAATCAGCAGGGCGTCGATGCCAAGCTGCACGGCGTTAAATCCGGCACGCAGTCCCTCGGCGGCAGACAGCAGGATTTTGCTAGTGACATCAAAAACGTCAGCGGCAAATGCAAACGTCTCGCCGAGATCGCCGAAGTTCTCAACAAACAGATCAAAGATGCCGGCAAAGTATTCGGCACCCTCAAGCAGCACATCGGTTATGGCGTTGGCAATACCCGTCCCGCCTTCGCCCTGCGCACCGCTCCACTCTTCGACAAAACGCAAGAACTGATCCGTGACGGCGGTGACTGCTGGGGCGAGGTTGCCGATGACCTGACCGATGATGCCGTCGAGTGTGGCACGGACAAGATCAAAGGCGTCGTTCATATCGGCCACGTTGCCAACCTGCTGCTCGCTCACGATGATTCCGAGCCGCTCAGCACGGGCCTGTAGCTCTTCAATGCTGGCTGCACCTTCACGAAACAGCGGTGCGAGTGCAGCCCCCTGCTTGCCAAAGATCGCAACGGCAGCCGCAGCCCTGTCGGCCGCAGTCGGCAGCTGCGAGATGGCGTCGCCAATCTCGGAGAACTGCTGCTCTGGCGAGAGTGCCCGCAAGTCCGCAAGCGATAGGTTGATGCCTTTCAGTGCTTTATCCAGAGCGTCGCCTGGCGTCGCTTTGCCGATGTTTACTGCCAACTTCTGGACGGCGGCCCCAAACTGCTCGGTGTCCACGCCAGCCAGTTTGGCTGCGAGCGAGTAGCCCTGCAAAGCCTCAACGCCGATGCCGCTGCGTGCGGAGAAATCGTTTAGGGAGTCAAGCGACGTATTCACGCTGGCGACTAGCGACGTGATGCGCGTGGCTACGTCGCGGATGGCATTGCCGATTGCCTGGACGCCACCAACAAACAATCTGCCAAGCTCAACACCAGCAAGGAATCTAACATTGCGAGTCAGAGACTCCATACTCTTGTCGGTCTTTTGGGCCGATGTGCCGGCACGGTCTAAGTCTGTGCGAGCCTTTTCCATCGCACGGTTGTAGGTTTCTTGCGAGATGCGGCCAGCGCGAAGCTGTTCTTCAAGCTCATCAACGGCAGCTTCGTAACGCTCAATCGGCGACAGGTTCGCTTCGGTGATCTGCGCAGCACGCTTGAACGCGGCAGCCTCTTTGTTGATTTCGTTAGTCAGTTCTTCGTAACGAGCAGCAAAGTCTTTAGCACTGATCTCGCCGCGAGCAAGGCTGTCTGACAAATCAGATAGCGACTTTGACGCGTTCGCTTGTGCGGTGGCCGCCGCAGCACTGGTACCAGCAAACTGATCAAAAACGCTGGTGGCCTTCGCAGCCTGCGCGCCCAGCTTCTCAAGCGCCCTCTCTGCGGGCGTGAGATTCTTGACAACGCCAGAGGCGTCGGCGTTGATCTTCATCGCCAGTGAGAGAATGTTTGCCATCAGTCCTTGGCGAAGGCCAACAGCTTCTGAAGCTCGGCCCTCATCTGGTCTACGTGTTGCGGGGCTTTTTCAATCGGGTTGAAGTCTTCGGCCTTCGGGGCTTTGCCTTGCGGGCTGTACGGTGCGAGCACGGCACTGGTGAGCAAGCCCGTCTGCCGCCACGGATCTGGCAAGGCTTGGTAGTACCGCGTAAACGCGATCCACTCCGAAAGCTCTTGCGAGTCCATGCGGCGTGACAGTTCCCGCACCGTCATGCCTAAGTGCCCAGCCAGCCGAAACAAAAACCTTCTCGTCGGCCGGGCGTTCAGTTTTTTGCGAGTTCCTCCACGTCGCTCTCAGTCATGGCGTTGTGCTTCATCGCCTTCTCGAACAGTTTTGACACGACGGCGGCCGACTTCTTCGCCAAGGCTTCGATGCCCTTCTCGTCAAAGAGCCGTTCGCCGCTCTCGGGATGGCACAGGCAGCGGGCGAGGTACTTCGTACGGAAGTTGTCCACGCCCTTTTCCTTGTTGCCGATCCACTCCCGCTCGTAGCTGTCCCGCTCCTCTACGGTCATCACTCGGATGCCGAGCACGAGCGGCTTGCCGTCGCCGCCTTTCCATTCCTTGACGGTGACTTTGAGCACCGGCATATCGTCGGCGGCGAGAATCTGTGCGGCCAGTTCAGAAACGCTGAGCATGTGTCATCCCTGAAGTCTGAGGGTCACGGCGTACCGTGCCACATCGTTCACCACGCCCGTTAGCGTGAACTTCTCAAGCACCGCCGTGCCGGTGTAGCCAAGGCCGCCGCCAGAAATCGTGACGGTGCCACGCTTGCCGTAGTTGGTGGCTGAGATGTTCGCCGTGTGCAGGCACTTCATCTCTATAGTGCCAACGTCAAGCGTCCACGTGCTGGCACGAGCGAGAGGCAGCGAGCCGCCGTGCGTTACGACGAGCTCGGCCACCTCTCCGAAAGAAGTGCCATTCCACGTAGCGGTGACGCCCGAAGCATAGGTTGCCATGACGGGCCTCCGTCACGGCTTAGCTGCGGGCAATGCGAACCGTCGCCTGGCCACGGATCGCATCCTGCGTCGCCAGCGTGAGCGTCGAGCTCTGCACGGTGCCAGCCCGGCTGAGCAGCGAAGAGCCGCCCACCGTGATCGCCAGCGTGCCGGTCGCACGGTCGGCAATCAGCGTCTTGCCGACGTAATCGAACTGCACGGTCTGCCCGGTGTCGCCGGACACGGAGCCCGCAAGGGGCAGGTCGAGCGTCTTAGCCGTCTCGCCAGCAGTCTGGCCGAGATGCGAGACATTGATCTTTTCATCCTCGGCAGTCGGGTCCGTCGCCGACACGACGATGTTGGTCACGGTGTACGTCGAGCCAGCAAACGTGAGAACTGTGCCGGCGCCGTCGTGCGGTGTCTCAAAGGCCATCTGCTAAGTCTCCTGCCAGAGGATCGAGTAGGACTGCGTTACTTGGTACACGGGCGGAAGATCGCCGCCTGCGAGCTGAACGAAGCCGTCGGACTCGCTGTCCAAGCTGACGTTCCGAACGCTTACGTATTCTGAAACGGCACCGCCCCATCCATCCAGAGATGAGCGGATCGCGTCTGCCGCCTCTCGCACCTCTTCGTACGTGGTGGCGTACACGTCCACGGCCAGCTGCACCGTGCTTGCGCCTATCGGGCCGCCAAGCCCCTGGGTCCGCGTCACTGCCGTGCGACGCCACGTAGCAAACGGCAGCGACGCCGAGGCGGGAGCCAGCACGGGCCAGACTCGCTGGCCGAGAATCATGGCCACCGCTGGATCGGCGATGATCGCCCTGGCCGCCGCTTGCTCTGGTGATTTCAGCATGGCTATTCCCCAATCACGCCGCCCACGGTTCCACTCGACGAAAACGTGATGGCGTCGATGGCACGCTCCAGCGAGATGCGGAGTTCTTGCTGCAGGATTGCCGCAATCTGCGGCTGCGTCTCGCGGAGTGCCGTCTGCACCGGAGCGATGCGACGAATGCCGCCGGCAGGCGTGGCCCCCACGCTGATCGCCGTTTCGCCCTTCTTGCCTTTCTTGAAAAAGGCGTACGGCTGGAGCGAGCCGTCTGAGTTGAATACCTGGCCTCGCTTGTTGAAGCTCGAGGCGATGACGGCACCCTGGCCGCTGACTTGGTGAGCGTTGATCTGGGCCACCACGCCGGATTTCATCCGCCGCTGATGGGCTCGCCTGGTGTACGGCTTGTCCGCAATCGTCGTAACGGTTCGCTCCTTGGTGCCGAACTCAAGCCACCACTGGTGAAAGCCTCGGTTTTTTCCCTTTCGGACGCTGCGGGCTGCGTTTGATATGGCCGTTGATGGCTCTTTCGTACTCTGCCTGTATCCAACAAGCCCCACGGCGGTGCCGGTTTTTTCGTACGCCTTGGTCCGCGAAGACACTGCGTTTCGTAGGTTCTCTGTGGGGCCGACAGGCGTGATTTGCTTCAGCCGTTCTTCCGCTGGCTTGATCGCCTTCTTCAACGCATCCTCAAGAATGCGTGCCAGCCCCTTGTTGTCGAAGAGCTGATTGAGCGACTTTTGCAGTTGAGCGATTTCGCTGGCGTCGATCTCCAGCTGGATGATGCCAAGTGCCATCTACACGGCCTCCTGGCACAGCAGCTCGTGCTCGCTGCGGTTGTTGTGCTCGAGCAGGCTGACGATCTCCAGCGTGCGGCCACGCCAGTGGATTCGCATGCTCTGGGTCAGCCCCGTCAGATACCGCATCCGCACCCGGTGCGTCACGTCGATCTGCTGCTGGCCGAACGCCAGGGACTCGCGGGCCGATACGCCTTCAACGCTGGCCGATCGCGTGGCAAACGTGCTCCACGAAAGCACGGTTTCGCCGAGGGCGTTGCGAGTCTCCGCAGCCTGCTGCACCGTTACTCGCTCGCGGAGGCGGCCGGCGTCCATCAAGACTCACTCCACACGACAACCCGGTAGCTTGTCGTGCCGTTGACGGCAAAAACAGAAACAGACTCCTGCTCGTCAATGTTGCTGACGCAGGCGTGGTTTGCGGATGAGAGGTATATGGATCCGTTGGCCTGCGTCAGAACTCCGCCGTTGCCGGTGGCGAGGAAAGCAATCCTTCCGTTGCCTCCAGGTGCGACGTTGACTAGTGCGCCAGATGCGTTGCGGTACGTGCTTGGGCCAAACGAAAGCGTCACGCCGGTGGTGTTGCATGTGCCTGACATGATGGCGACTTGGCCAGTCGTGTAGGCCTCAGAATCCTGCAGGCTCAGCACCTTGAGCGATGCAGTGCCGTCCTTGTCGTGAAACAGCACGTCAACATTGATGCGGCCGTCGATGCTCATTGGTACGATCCCCAGCGTTGTGCGTCGAGCAGAGACTTCACGCCAAACTCAATCTCTTTGCTGATGCTGCCCGTCAAGACGCCAGAGCGTGAGCCGTCATACCAGTGAGCCACGAGCATCAAGATGGCGTGCCGGATGCCTGCAGGCACACTTGAGCCGCTGGCCCCGTACCCGGCCCACCACGTCACTACCACGGCGTCGTTGTCTTCCATGCTCGCTGGCCACGTGCCGCCGTAGACAGTCGTGACACGGCCGGGCGTCTCAAACCGCTGCACCCGGTACTGGGCCGTCGAGAGCGTGGCAGTGCCGCCCGTCTCGGCGGTATAGGTGATCGTCACCGCCGTGGCAGTGCCGCTCGACACGACGGGCGGGCGCGGCAAATCAATCGGGTATTGGCTGTCCGTGGGAAACCGATGGAGCCGCAGCCGCCACTGGGTATTCACGAGCGTGCGATCTAGGTAGGACTCAACCCATTCACGCGCCGCAGTGACCAGCGTGCCGACGTAGGTATCGTCATCGCTGGTATCTACACGCAGGTGGGCCTTGGCTTCGGCGACGGTGACGGGCTCAACGGCCGGCGGCGTCTGGCGAGTCAGGCTTAGGTACTGCACGGCGTCCTCGTTTTCGTGGCGTGGCGTCGGCCGTCTCTGTGGCGTGCTCGATGGCGGCCGTTTCAATCAGCGGCTGCTGGTTGTCCTCGACCGCGACACGCTGAGCGATCAGCTGCTGAGCGAGCCCGCCGGGCACGTCTGCCGTCTGTCCCTTGCCATAGCCACGCCACGCTCGGGTGAACTTCAGTTTCGCCATTAGCCGACACTCCATGCAGTTTCGGGGCGTTTGTGGGTTGTCGTGAACTCAGTCGCCCATTGAAACACAGGCGTGCCGAGGTTCTTGCCGGGCCACGTCACGACGTACTCGCCATGACCCAGCACGACGCGGGGTGAGATAAAGACACGGTTGCCGCTCTCGCGCCAGTTCTTCCACCACCAGATATCCGGATCAATCCGGCCGTCGTTCCACGAGCCATCGGGATCTGGCTTGCTCCAAAACCATGGCTTTTTGGTTCGCTTGAGTGCCGCCGTGCTGATCACGGTGCAGCCGAAGTGTGCCGTGTCCACCTCCTGCACGGGTTCGGCAAACCACGACGCCGGCAGTTGCGTGCTGCCCTCCTCGGGCGGCGAGTCCAGCGTGCCCTTGAGCGTCAGCATTGGGCGGCCGTCTTCTCGCTTAGTTTGCAGCCCCGTGATGGCGTCACATTGAAACGTCATCGCCATGGCAAACAGCGTCTCGATATCCTGCCGCGTGAAAAACGTGTCATAGTCAATGCACAGCAGATACTCGGCAGAGTCAATGAACTGCTCCATCACTCGCGTATTGACTTGATCCCAGAACGCCCCGGTGCCCATTGTGGGGCGAATGCCGAGCGGCATGAGTGCTTGAGCCCACGCGAAGTGATTGGCCGTAAACGAGAGCCTAGGCATGCTCAGCACGGCCTCGACTCGGATCTCTACTTCGGTGCCACCGACTTTAACTAGCATGGTGCCCCTGCAAACGAGAGCGGGCGGCCCCGGTT
>Ga0315909_10005182_pt1 | contig 15069 bp, 12 predicted proteins | sample LakEriMetagenome_11_FD_203527 | JGI IMG/M metagenome (GOLD analysis project Ga0315909, IMG submission 203527) | Freshwater fungal communities from buoy surface, Lake Erie, Ohio, United States - Buoy 2 MA125 | ecosystem: Environmental > Aquatic > Freshwater > Lake | place: USA: Lake Erie, Ohio...
GAAATCCTCCGCTATTGATTATTTCCTTATTTGCGCTACCGCTAGGAATTTTCGTAAGCGTCCATCTCATTATTCGATCTCGTGAGAATTTTGTCCCAGAGCGAATCCCGGAAGCAAATAAGTAGGAGCCTCATCGAGTAGACGTCCTGAATCAACGTTCTCGAACAGAGCTATGAGGCGAATATTCCACATTCGATAGTGACTCCGCCAATTGAGGGCTCGTGGGGCCAATCTTTTGGGGAGTTTCTTTGCCTAATTTGGTACTCCAGGTGCAGTTTGAGCAACATAACTTGCATTCAACTAATGTTGTATTAATGCTATGTAGTATCTATACTACATGTATGAGTAGAAATTCCGAAGAGCCGGTATTCAACCAAATCGAGCAGATTCGAACTGGCCAGGGGTTGAGTAGGCAAGAACTTGCTGATCTGGTTGGAGTCCACTACCAAACCATTGGCTACCTTGAGCGCGGTGAATACAGCCCTTCTCTAGTGCTAGCCCTTCGAATCGCCAAGGCCCTGAAAACGGAAGTTTCAGAGCTTTTTTCGCTCACTGAACAGAAAAAAGGAAAGAAGTAATGTCCAAGAGGAACAAGATCTACTGGTCACTAGGTGTGACCGAGAAGGGCACACGAGCCCTGCTAACTGATGAGAATTCGAAGTTCAAGTGGCTTAGATCTCAGCGCAACAGGCGAGTGCTTGTTGTGCTTTACGCGCTTGGAATCCTTGTAGTTTCTCTTGGAAGCTACTACCCGACGCTCAAAACTAACCTGAACATCTCTTCTGAGTCCGAGATAACTATTTTGGTTGTCACCGGAATTTGGGTCGTACTTTCGGTTCTGATTGGATACTCACTGCTGAGAGTTGCGGTTAGAGGAATCGCGGAAGCTCCTGACGAGCTTTTGGACGAGAGGCAAATTCAGATTCGCAACACCTCTTACCGGTATGCCTACTTGACCATGATGTACGTGGTGTTTGCAATTCTTCTTGCGATGCTCTTCGGTCCAGAGCTTGTGCTCTTTGAGCCTCAAGGCAACGACGGAAGCTACCTGGTTATTGCCGCATTGTTTGCATTTGCTTCTGCACCTTCGATGATTCTGGCCTGGCGAGAAAGAGACATCTAAATTGAAAATTACTGAAAGAGATAGTTTTCCGGATATCCTTCGCGGCTTTGCCTTGTTCGGCATTGCTATGGTCAACATTCAGTTCTTCTCGATTAGCACCTTTAACGGTGCCGAATCGCTGGACCTAACCCAAACTGAGTCGGCAAGTGTGGCTTTCTTGGTGTTTGCTCTGTTTCAAGCAAAGTTCTATCTTCTGTTCTCGTTCCTTTTTGGATACTCCGCGCACTACGTTCTAAAGGACCAAAAGAGCAATAGTAGAAGGTGGATTGCTAGGGCTGTTGGATTAGTGCTGCTTGGACTGATTCACCTAACCTTCTTCTTCCACGGGGATATCCTTTTCATCTACGGAGTCTTTGCACTACTGCTGACCCTGCTTTACTTCCGCAAGGAAAAGACTCTAAAGGTTTGGGCCTGGGTAATTTACATCGTCACTGCTGTGCTGTTTGTTGTAATTGCTGCCTTTGTATACCTCGGGGAATTGATCTTTGCCTCAAAGGGCAAGACCTTGCCGGGGCTGGGGACCATCGACTCTCTTGATGTCGCACTTCGTTCCGGTGGCTTCTTTGAGATTGCGGCTGCGAGGTTTGAGTTTTGGCTTATGGCAGCAGGGCCCGCATTTGTGCTCCAAGGATCGCTAGTCTTTGTGGCATTTATTGTTGGCGTGCTGGTTGCTAGAAAGGACGGGCTTGGTGATTCCTTGATGCCGGCGCTGATGAAGAAATTTGCTATCTGGGGACTAACCCTTGGTTTAGCTCTGCAGCTACTTTCTGCCTACATCTTCATTACTAACGAACAAGCCGAAAGCTACAGCCTGACTCTCTACCCAATCGCAACGGCGCTGAACTTCTTAACCGCTCCCCTGATGTCAGCTGGATTAGTTGGAGGCCTTTGGCTTCTTAGTCAAAAATTGAAGCTTTCACTTCTAAGTGCAGCTGGTCGCCACTCGCTGAGTATCTACCTTGGTCAGTCACTGGTGTTCTCAACTTTGTTCTCAGCTTGGGGATTCGGTCTGTTCCAAGAACTTAGCTTGCTCAGTGTTGTTCTAATCGCAGCGGCAACCTGGCTGGTACTTGCCCTACTGGCACAGCTAAACCTTAGGTACCGAACCAGGGGACCTATGGAAGCGGTGCTAACAAACTTCACGAGATTGTTTGAGCGCAAATCATGAACCTAGAACAATTAGGTCTCTTTGGAGTATTTCTGGGCGGAGCTATCCCCTGGCTCGAAGCAATTGCTGTTGTGCCAGCTGGAATTGTTCTTGGACTAGACCCTGTCTTAACGGTGGTGTTTGCCTCGGTTGGAAACATCATCACCATCGCTGTTTTTGCCTACGGTGGAGGAGCACTTAGGAACTGGATCATCGCTAGAAGAGTAGCCAAGGGCAAAGAACCTGAATCACCAAAGTTTGTCAAAGCCCAACAGGCTTTCGATAAGTATGGGATCTTCGGTATGGCTGCGCTTGGCCCAATCCTTATTGGAACTCAGTTTGCAGCGGCTGCTTCGGTAGCTGCTGGGGTCAAGCCGCTAAAGGTAACAGTTTTGGTTTCTGCGGCAATGGTGATTTGGGCTGCAGTTATTGGTTGGGTTGTGGTGGCGCTAGGGATTTCAGTTTTCGAAGCGTGACGGTCTGTGTTAAAAATGGCCTGAAAAGACTCCGAAGGTCTCAAAATGAACCTGTGGAAAACTGCAGTCAACCTCTGTCATCTACCCCTATCTTGGCCAGATGTCAGGCACACACGGATACTGGACAAGGCACCCAAACAAAGAGATACAACAACTTCTGTTTGAACTGCACCTCAGTGGCTGGATCATTGAGAATCCCCCTAAGTACTACAAGGCGTTTTGCAGCTGCCCAAGTAAACACCGGACAACTATTCACATCACACCTAGTGGGCGATACTATTTGAACAATAAGAGACAACACCTAACAAACACCACCTGCTTCAAACAGCCGGTAAGGAGATGAGATGGCTGCAATTCAGATGCGAATAACTTTCCAGTTCATCTCAGATACTGATCCTGAGCAGGTCTTCGATAGTGTCAGCGAGGCACTATTTGATCAAGAAGCAGCAAGTGAAACACTGCTGGATGCTGACGTCACCTCAAGCCTGAGTGAAAACACTATTTCTCTTAGCATTGTCGGCACCGGCGAAACCATAGAAGCAGCCTCCGAGAATGCCTCTAGCGCTATACGCGCAGCAATTCATAAAAGTGGTGGCGCAACCCCTGGATGGGACCAAACGGTGGAAATTGCCAGACACCAGGCAGTGTTCAAGTTTTTAGAGCAAACAGCTTCTCTGGCCTAGTTTCTAGACGACAAGATATTTTCTAAAAACATCAAACCGAAGGACTAGCCTCTTTCGGTGATGCCCCGTACTTGTTTACACCCTTGTTCGAGTCTTCAACGGTGAAAACCAAAAGCACTATGGCTCCAGCAACAGGAATAAGTCCTATTAGGGCCCACCAACCGCTTCGGTTGGTGTCATGAAGACGCCTGATTAAAACAGCAAGCGCTGGGACAATAGTCGCGAGAATCCAGATCAGCCCAACAATGCCGCCGCCGCCATTGGCTATAAAGCGCTCAACGTCACCGTTCATGAGAGCCAGATCAACAACCGCAACTGCGATGTTAGTTGCGATAAGAAACAGCTGAATAAACCAGTACTCGGACCTGCGGGCACGACCCTTGAAGTTTGTGTAGTTTGACCAAAAAGACTTAACTGCAGTTGCGAAACTCATGATGCTATCCCCTCGTTTTTTGTTATTACTAAAGCGCCTTCAGAATGTCATTGACCTTTTCTTTGGCATCACCAAAGAGCATCTTGGCATTTGGCTTATAGAACAATGGGTTTGCTACCCCGGCATATCCTGAAGCCATCGATCTCTTGAAGACAATCACGTTCTCAGCTTCCCAAACTCGTAGCACCGGCATACCAGCGATAGGACTTGTTGGGTTCTCAGCTGCAGCTGGGTTCACTGTGTCGTTAGCTCCAATAACCAAAACAACATTGGTGCTAGCTAGATCTTCGTTAATCTCATCCATTTCCAAAACGATGTCGTATGGAACTTTGGCTTCGGCAAGAAGTACGTTCATGTGTCCAGGAAGTCTTCCTGCAACCGGGTGAATACCGAAGCGAACCTCAACACCCTTCTCGCGAAGCTTCTTGGCTAGTTCTGCAACTGGATACTGAGCCTGAGCTACCGCCATGCCGTAGCCCGGTGTGATGACAACGGTCTTAGCATTGCTCAAAAGCTCAGCTACCGAAGCGGCGTCAGTTTCGGTGTGTTCTCCAACTTCTTCTTCTGATTCGGAAGGAGCTTCGATACCGTAGCCTCCGAAGATAACCGAGATAAAGCTTCGGTTCATCGCCCGGCACATGATGTAAGAAAGGTAAGCACCCGAGGATCCAACTAGGGCACCGGTCACAATCAACAGATCATTTCCTAGCAAGAAACCGGTTGCCGCAGCTGCCCAACCCGAGTAGCTGTTCAGCATCGAGACAACCACTGGCATGTCTCCTCCACCGATGGAGGCAACTAGGTGCCATCCAAGGGCAAGAGCCAAAATGGTCACTGCAATCAAAAGTCCAAGAACTGGTGTGATCACGTAGGCAACAGTTAGAACCACAAAGCCCAGAAGAGCAAATAGGTTCAGTAGGTTTCTGCCTGGAAGAATCAGCGGCTTTGAGCTCATCTTGGCTGAGAGCTTTAGGTAAGCAACGATGGAACCGGTGAAGGTCACGGCACCAATAAAGACACCAATGAATACCTCGGCACTGTGAACGCCAACTAGCTCAGGAGCTAGATCCTTGGCGTGAAGTGCTCCATTCCAACCAACTAGAACAGCAGTAAGTCCTACGAAGCTATGAAAGAGCGCAATTAGCTCTGGCATGCCAGTCATGGCAACTACCCTTGCTCGCCAGAGACCAATTACTGCTCCTATGGCCAGTGCTCCAAACAACAGACCAGCACCAAGCATTGTGGAGTCGGTCCAGGTACCAGAAAGAGAAAGCCAAATGGTTGCAACCATGGCAATTGTCATGCCGGCGATTCCATAGCGAATACCGGTTCTACCGGTTTCGTGCTTGCTTAGACCTGCAAGGCTCATGATGAATAGCAATGCGGCTGCAACATAGGCTGCGTTAGCAATAGCTTGAGCGGTCATTAGTTATCTCCCCTCGTGAACATCTTGAGCATTCGAGAGGTCACGGCAAAACCACCAAAGACGTTGATGCTTGCAAGTAAGACTCCAATTGCAGCCAAGATTTGAACTAGCAACATAGCGTCGTTGATCTGCAAGATAGCTGCCACCACAACAATTCCCGAGATGGCGTTGGTGACGGACATCAGTGGGGTGTGTAGGGCGTGATGGACTTTACCAATCACGTAGAAACCGATCACCACAGATAACATCAATACCAAAAAGTGCTGAGGTAGTGGTGCTGGCGCCAAAGCAACAACAGCAAACAGCGCTGCCATTCCGGCAGCAATCAAAGCCGCGCGAGTTCTAAGCGACATGGTCTTTTTCTCAGGCATGGCAACTGGCTCTGCCTTAGCTACCGGAGCAGCCGATACCTGAACCGGTGGTGGTGGCCAGGTAATGGCTCCTTCTTGGACCACGGTCACAGCTCTCTGAACAACATCTTCAAAGTCGATAACGGCCAAGCCGTCCTTGGCTGGGGTTAGCAGCTTCAGCAGGTTCACTAGGTTTGTGCCGTAAAGCTGAGAGGACTGAGCCGGTAGGCGGGAAGGAAGATCTGTATAGCCAAGGATGGTGACGCCATTTGGGGTCACAACCTTTTGGCCAGCTACTGATCCAGCTACGTTTCCACCCTGTGCTGCCGCCATATCAACAATCACGCTGCCTGGCTTCATAAGGGCAACATCTTCGGCGGTGATTAGCTTCGGAGCAGGTCGTCCAGGAATTAGCGCGGTAGTAATAATGATGTCAACATCGGCTGCCTGCTCTGAGTAAATTTCAGCTGCTCGCTGGTCGTAGGCTTTGCCGGTTTCCTTGGCGTAGCCATCGCTTGATTCCATCTTCTCTTCGACTTCAACCAAAAGGTATTCGCCACCAATTGATTTCACCTGGTCGGCTACCTCTGGTCTTGGGTCAGTTGCTCGAACAATTGCACCAAGGCTTGAGGCCGATCCAATTGCAGCAAGACCAGCTACCCCTGCTCCTGCAACCAAAACTTTTGCAGGGGCAACTTTTCCAGCAGCTGTGACTTGACCTGTGAAGAAGCGACCGAATTCGTGAGCTGCTTCAATAACTGCTCGGTAGCCTGCGATGTTTGCCATCGAGGACAGTACGTCCATTGACTGAGCACGAGAAATTCTTGGGACAGCGTCCATGGCGAGCGCGGTTACTCCCTGGGCGGCAAGTGCTTCAAGCAGTTCAGGTTTTAGAGCTGGGCTCAGTACTCCAACCAGTACTGCGCTTTTCTTCAAGCGTTTTATCTCAGCATCTGCTGGTGCACTAACTGTTAGAACAATGTCGGCTCCCCATGCAGCATCGGTGGAGCCGATCTTGGCTCCGGCAGCAACGTAGGCAGCATCTGGGAAGGAAGCTTTTAGGCCAGCACCGGATTCAACAAGTACGTCGTAGCCAAGGGAGACAATAACCTTGACTGTTTCCGGAGTTGCGGCAACCCTGGACTCAGCTTGTTGTTCCTTGATGACACCAATTAGCGACACGATACTCCTTAGGTAAGTTCCCTTATTTGACTTGGGTTTGCCGGTCAAGACTGCTCTAAAGCTACCCTTATTCTCGCCGATTTTTGTGGGGCTTAATGTCGGTGTAGCACCTAGGTCCTAGGTGCTACACTTGGACTATGCCAACCACCAGAGCAAGACACATGATCACCGAGAATGACCAGCTAACTAAAGCTCTAGCTCAGGCCGAGAAGATCTGGCCCGAGCTTGCCGGCCAACGAACCTTGCTGCTTAGAAAGCTTCTGGAGGTTGGAATTACCACCATCGAGCGCGAAAGCGCTGAGAGATCTAGCCACCGATTGACTCAGATCCAAAAGCTCGCCGGGTCCATGGATGGCACCTGGCCTGCTAACTGGAAGCAAGAATTGGGTGGGGATTGGCCGAAGTAGTAGTTCTGGATGCCAGTGCTCTAATCGCACTGGTTTCTTCTAGTGACCCTCACCATAAGTGGGCCCTTGAAATGTTTAGAGACACCGCAAGCTTTGATCTGCAGATGACTGCCCTTAGCCAAGCAGAGGCTCTGGTTCACCCAGCCCGAAATGGCAAGTTGGATAAATTCCTAAAGACATTTAGCGCATTGGGTTTGGTAGTTACCTCAATTGAAGGCTCAGATGCAAGCAGGCTTGCAACCCTTCGCGCCAGCACGACTCTCAAGATGCCAGATGCTTGTGTGCTGCACCAAGCAATGAAGGTAAGTGGCTCCATAGCCACCACCGACAATGAATTGGCTAAGGTAGCAAAAAGCAAAGGTGTTGGGGTCTTCTCCCCTCGATAGAAAACCTAACTACAAACCAGGCTCTTCGTTCTTTGCTTGCTGATCCATAGTCGCCCGAAGCGTTTTCTCAGCAGCTACGGCCATCTCGTAAGTTCTGGCAATTAGCTCTTCGGCTGATTGGGACTCAAGTAAGTCAACTTGATCAAGTGGTCCAACAGGCAAAATTCCAGCAAGCTGCCAACAAGATTCCATCGGATCATCACTCAAGGCCGTGTCTGCAGCAAACTGCAGATCACCGAATTCGCTAACAAAGGCAAGTAGTTGTCTTACCTTTGTTTCAAGATGAACGCGAGCTGGCATCAGTGAGTCATCCCAAATCAGATCGGGCAAAAACTCAACATCGGCAATCGGGTATGGATCATCCGGTAGCCAAGCGTTAACGCGAAATCGGCTTGAGCCAACCGATTGCAATCCAAGAAAATCTTCCGTCGTACCTATTTCGGAAACCGAGGCCAGGGTGCCAATCTCCATGCGCTTTTCCCCGCCGCCGACTTCTTGGCCCCGCTCAATAAGGACCACCCCAAATTCAGGCTTTTCAGATGCAACCAAATCCCCCAGCAGCTTTAGGTACCTAGGCTCAAAGATCCGAAGCTGCAGCGGCATGGCTGGCAACAGCACTGAACCCAGCGGGAACATTGGGATAACAGGCATCAGGCAAAAGCCTCAAAGTTGGTCACACAGCAATGGTAAGCCTCGATAAATAGACCTAGAAAGGGATAAACCCCTTGAATTGGCCAATTCAGGCTTGGATTCAAGGGGTTTCTACCTCTTTATTGTGCCTATAAAAGAAGTATGAATTGATACTTCTTTATACAGCCCTAAAACGGGAAGATATCCAGGACTCCAGCTAGCTCCATGGTGGCCAAAAGCATGAAGACTCCACCGATTCGGTAGACCCACTTGAAGCCAGGTCTTCTAATCCAACGGACCTCTCCCTCATTGCCCTCGCGGCCAATCATGGCCAGGATGGCAATTCCAAGCATTGGAATTGGCAGCAAGGCAAAGGACCAAAGGGCCAAATCAGGAGTTGCACCAAACCAACCGTTAACAATCGAGGTCGTCACCGACGCCACAATCAAGGCAAAGGCTAGTCCTGGGATACCGGTTGGCATGATGCGCCAGATCCAAGGGACGTTTCTGAACTTGTGAGAGTAGAAGCCAATGATGGTTGGCAAGATAAACAGCGCGGATCCAACCCAAACTTGCCAGACGTTGCCCATAAGTGCTGCTGTCACGAAGATGAAGATTCCTAGGCGGAAGCTAACCGAAATCCACTTCTGCGCTGGAACTGGGTCGCTAACATCCGTTGGGTGCAGGACATCTAGTCTGCCCGGGAACCATCTGGCAACAAACTCTTCAAAGACCACACGTAGTGTGATTGCAATAGCAATAGCAATCGCAAAATCATTGACGTGGTTGGCTACCGCCATGGTGGTTCCAGCAAGGGCTGGCAAGATGCTGATCATGGTTGCGGTTACCCAGCCACCAATGAACGGTAGAACAACTAGGTCAACAAGGCGCTCATACCAATACTCTTCGCCTTCTTCCGGTTCCTTACGGAATGCTCTAAAGGCGTTAGCAAGAAGCGCTGGTCCATAGCCCACGATGATCACACCAAGCAATAACCTGACATCGTCAATACCTAGGGTGCCAGCGGTCATAACTGTTCCAAGAACGAAGATCACAGTTCCTACTAGACCCGCGAAGGCATCGAAGATACCGATAACAGCTAGGACAATAAACCACTGCCACTGCGGAGTCAGAACCGCTCCATCGTTCATGAAGACGTTCATGATCGAGATCAAAGCCGCGGCAATTGTTGGCAACAGTCCGAAGCTTCCAAAGGCAGCTCGTAGGTACGCTCCATCAACCGCAATCTTTGAGAACAGCGGTGATAGCCAAGCCGACTTCACAACAAGCCAGATAGAAGGCTTGTCAGCAAAGGTCAGCCACTTCTTCTTCCAGATCTTCCACTTATCTCCGCGGCCACGGCGACGGTTGACGTATCGCTCGTGAGCGGTATCAATGGTCGCAATCGAACCGCCTTCACCGGAGCCACCTGAAGAACCAGAACCACCGGAAGATCCTCCACCGGCTGCCGCTCCCGCAGCACCAGCCGCCGCTGCGGCAGCAGCTGCGGCTGCAGCAATCGCACCAACGGCTGCGGCAGCATTACCGAGCGAGTCAGTAAGGGCCTTCACGCCTTCCGGGGTTGCAAGTGGATCAAATGGAACAGGTGGCGCATCGTCGTCTACGGCGGCCGCTTCAGTTCCTGGGTCAGCAGGAGCTGCACCTGGATCACTCGGAGCAGATGGTTCAACAGGAGCAACTGGTGCGACAGGTGCTACCGGCGCAACTGGTGCAACCGGGGCGGGTGCAGGTGCTGGAGCAGCAGGCTTTGGCGGAACCACTGGCTTTGGAGGAACCACTGGAGGAACTGGAGCTGGTGCTGGACCAGGGCCTGCACCAGCAGGAGGAGGAGCGGATGTGGTGAAGGAAGTGGTGGCCTGCTCACCAATTCCAACAGCGTTGTTCGCAACTACTCGTACCGCAAAGGTGCTGCTGTCGCTGAGGTTTGTTAGATCACAGGTGAGCACGGTGATTGAATCACAAGCCAGAACGCCATCTAGGAATACGTCGTAATCAGTTACTGGACTTCCACCGTTGCTTGCAGGTGCAAGCCAGGACACAGTCGAGGATCCGCGGCCTGGGCCAACAATTAGAACGTTCCTTGGAGCAGTTGGTGGAGTTGCTGCAACTACCAATTCAGGGTCACTGTAAATGCGGACTGTGATGCTGCCATCAACAGTTGCTCTTTCGAGCTCTCTATAAACTCCATCTATTACCCGGTAAACCATGGCGCCTGCCTTGATTTGTGAGTTGGTCAAGGTCACTGTAATTGGCTTCTGGCCGCCGAAACCATCAGGGAGTGTTTCTGGAACCGTTGCGGTAGCGCCGCTTCCAAGAAGCCAAGACACAACCACCGAGAAGAAGTAATTGTTGTAGTTTCCGATCAAGTCCCGCTGGCGAGTATCGTCCTTGAAGTACCTTACCGATATCACTGTTCCGTTGGGTAAGGTTCCACCCGGAATCTGTATACGAGCCTGGGATCCAGATGGGTTGTGGGTGATTGTCTCGTCAATGTTTGCACCCGAAGCGGTGTAGGTACTTGCAGTTTCGAGAGCAGCCTCATCAACCCCGTAGAACGAGCTTTGGACCCAGCGAGCGTAAAGGGTCTTGCTGGCGGTCGGTAGGTAGGTTTCTCCGGCTGCCCCAACAAAATTTCCTCCGGTTAGTGCATCAAACCAGCCGATGAACCTGAAGTTTGGCCTGGTCGGTGTGCGCAGAATGGTTGAAGTTGTTCTTTGTACCAAGACTTGGGTAACCGGAGTCGGGCCGTTCTGGGCGTTGAAATCGATGGCGTAGTTTCCATCAACCCACTTAGCAAACAGCAAACCGCTGGCGGTTGGTTCGTAATTCGAAACAACGTCGCCGCCAGGGGTAGTGCTCCAGCCAGCGAAGCTGTAGCCATCTTTAACTCGATCGCCTTGAGCCGGAAGAGTCATTGGGCCACGGCCTACTGTGAAGCTGGAGTTGGCCTGCGGTGAACCAACACCACCTTGCCAGTCGAAGGCAATCTGGTAGACATCCGGGATCCAAACAGCATCAAAGCTAATCGAAGCTGCGCCGACCACGTAAGACGGTCCGGCTGCAAACTTGGTGTTTCCAAGATCTGGACTCCAACCACCGAAGGTGTATCCAGTTCTAGTGCCAGGATTTGGCAAGGTCAAGACTCGGCCGATGTTTCCGGTTTGGTTCGGATTGTTGATGCTGCCACCTAGAGAGTTGAAACTGAAGGTGTAATCAACCGGGGTCCATTCGGCAAAGAACAAGTAGTCGTCTGCCCTAACTACTGTCTGGGAGCCAGCATTACGAATGATGCTCTCGCTGGTGGATTGAGCCTTCCAGCCGCCAAATAAGTAGCCAAGCCTGGTTGGAGCTCCACGCAGGGTGATCTCCTGGTTTGGAACACACAGCGAATTGGTGACACACTCGGCATCGCCATCGGTGGTTTCGGTATCAGTGACGGCCTTGGTTCCACCTCCGAAGGAGTACCTAACATCTAGAAGCTTTACCCACTGAGCCGTGAACTGTGGCGAGGTTTCAGTAAGCACAAATTTGTGACCTGAGCGGTAGGTCGCTGAGCCGTCTCCCCAACCGAAGAATAGGTAGCGGTTTGTGTCAATTGTGACTACCTCCCCTTCTAGATCAGGAAGAGTTAGCTCAGAGCCAAAGTTTGCAGAGCCGTTTGCTGGCCAACGATTGATGGTGCCACTCGAGGCACCTCCGGCTGCAAAGCTGTAGGGGATACTCTTCAGTGTCCAGATAGCACTCAGGCTTTCATCAACGAAGTTGTTGGTAAATGGAGTTGTAACCGGAGCTCCGCCAACTGTTCTGGACCAGCCTCCAAAGTCATAACCAGTTCTGGTGACAGTGGCGGATGTCGGAAGATTCACAGTGGTGTTTACAACCCAGCTGGTTGGTGCACTGGATAGATCTCCAGATCCACCGTTTAGGTTGTAGGAAATTGAGTAGGTTATTGCAGCCCACTTCGGGTAGAAGTTGATGTTTGAAGCAACCACGTTTACTGTCTGGCCAGAATTGAGCTCCGAGCCTTGTCCGGTAGGAGATGTAACCCATCCGACAAATCGATATCCGTCTCGAGCTAGCAATCCCGAGTTTGCGAGTAAGGAAACGGTTTGCCCGGTGTTGTAAAGCCTGGAATCTACCGGTGGGGTTCCACGCTGTGCGTCACCCTGGTGGTAGGTGACGGTGTAGTCAACGGCCACCCACTTGGCATAGATAGTTTGGTTAACGGTTGGAACGAACCTGCCGTTGTTTTCTAGCTCCAACTCAGTATCGAGTGAGATATCTGAGAACCAACCGTCGAAGGTGTAGGCGGTTCTAGTTGGAACGGGCAGCGTGATACCGGTTCGAGCAATATCGGTTGTGTAGGCCTGGCGAGCAAGCGTGTTGCCTCCGGTTGCACCGTTGTATTGATAGATAACGGTGTAGTTACCGGCTTTCCAAACTCCGTGCAGGGTAAAGTCGCCTGTTCTTCCATGCAGGTAGGGGAAGCTCAAGATTGAACCGCCTGGAGTTTCCGACCAACCCAAGAATTCAAAGCCTCGGTAGGTTGGGTCAGTTGCAGGAGGAGTTACCTCTCCACCGGTGATCGTAGTTCTGATAACGAAATTGGTGGTTGAGTCGTTTCTTTCGAATTTAACATTCAGAGTGTTAGCTGTCCACTTCGCATAAAGAATAAAGTTGCCGGTTTGGTTGTGGGTGTAAGGGAAGCTAGCTTGTGATCCAGTAAGGTCTGGGTTATTAAACCAACCGGCGAAAGTATATCCGGCTCTGGTGGTTGTAAAGGTTCCAGTTAGCGCCTCACCGGTTCTGGTTGTAGTGGCCGTGACGGCAGTTCCAGAGTTGGTATCAAAGGTCACGTTTAGAGTGTTCGGTGTCCACTCCGCATAAAGCGTGAAGTTAGCTGTCTGGCCGTGGGTATACGGGAAAGTGATAGCCGATCCGGTTCGCGCTTCGGTGACAAACCATCCGGCGAAGGTGTATCCAGTCCTGGTAGTTGTAACGGTTGCAGAAATCGTGTCACCGGTTCTGGTGGTGGTGCTGCTAACAGCCACTCCAGATCTGGAAGCGAAAGTCACGGTAAGTGTATTGGCATCCCACTTAGCAAAGAGGGTGAAGTCAGCAGTCTTACCGTGGGTGTAAGGGAAGGAAATAACGGTTGCGGATGAATCTCCGTCTTCAACCCAACCAAGGAAGTTATATCCGTCCCTGGTTGGAGGCGTAGGTGCGCTAGGAATAGATGCGGCGGTTTGGGTCGTAATCGAAGCCACTGAAGAGCCGCCGCCTGAGTTGAAGGTAACCGTTAGCGTCTTAGCTTCCCACTTGGCATAAAGAGTAAAGTCCTCAGTCTGGCCGTGGGTATATGGGAAAGTAATGGCCGAGCCAGTGCGTGCCTCGTTATCAAACCAACCAACCAAGTTGTAGCCAGCCAAGGTTGGCGCTGGCGGCGCACTCGAAATTGAATCCCCAGTTCGGGTCACAACCGCCGTCACAGCTGAGCCGCCGTTTGTGACAAAGCTAACGTCTAGATCATTTGCCCTCCAGCCGGCGTAAAGAGTAAAGGCACCTGTTTGTCCGTGGGTATACGGGAAGAGAATCGGTGATCCAGAAGGCGGGTTGTTTAGGTACCAACCCGCGAAGGTGTATCCGGCGCGGGTGGTAGTAAAGCTGTTCGGCAACGAGCCGGCGGTTCTGGTGGTGAAGGCTGTCACGGCACTTCCAGAATTAGTGACGAATGTCACGTTGAATTCATTCGCGGTCCACTTCGCGTAGAGCGTGAAGTTGATGTCCTTGCCGTGGACGTAAGGGAAGACAATTGGTGATCCGGTGCGATCTTGATTGTCGAACCAACCAGCAAAGGTGTAACCGGCTCTGGTTGTTGTAAACGTTCCAGTTAGCGACTCACCTGCTCTAGTTGTGGCAGCTGTGACAGCGGTTCCGGAGTCTGTGTTGAAAGTCACTGTAAGAGCGATAGCTTCCCATCCGGCATGGAGCTGGATGTCAGAAGCAGGTGCGTATATGGCGCCAGCATCACCGATCTTGGTGCGAGTCACAGTGTTGGTTGAGTCATACCAACCGGTGAATGTAAATCCAGTTCTGGTAAGTGCATCTGGGAGAAGTAGCTCACCAGATGTTGTACCCCTTGCAGTAGCCGGTACAGCCGAGCCGCCGTTTGAATTGTAAGTGACTGTCTTGTAAGAGAAGGCACCGATCTGTGCAAAAGATGGGGTTCCGGCATAGATTCGGAGGGATCGAATCTGGCCTTCAAATTGCGCATCACTAGTCCAATTGCTGCGCCCGATGAAGTTACTCTCCCAGGTTTGGTTGCTGGACAAAGACATGTTTTGGGTTGAGCTGACCTTGTAACTGGTGTTGGCCCAAGGGACACCGTCCTGCATAATCACACAGCTGTCAGAGTCAAGAACTACGGTCCATCTCTTTAATCCAGGGGTCGCCAACGCGCCGTCAGCTGAACACCAGGTACTGGATCCGGCTCGATAGATTTCCGCAAAAAGGTTATTGCTGGTGCCAGATCTAGCAACTAGCAGGTTGTGTTGAGTCGCACCCAGAGCTGTACCAAAATCAATCAGACGCTCCCAGTTGTTTGCTGCCCCAAAGTCAGCCTCAAAGTCAATGGTTATACCGCCGGCATTGACGAAGGTATTCGTAGAAATTTTTGGCAAAACAATAAATGGCCCACCGGCATTGGTTCCGCCAGGGAACTTCCAGGCACCAGATGCGAACTCATAGTTGAAGCCGGATGATGTGGCGCTTCGAGTTGCATCATTGCTACGTCCGGACAGGTCCC
>Ga0315909_10005183_pt1 | contig 15067 bp, 18 predicted proteins | sample LakEriMetagenome_11_FD_203527 | JGI IMG/M metagenome (GOLD analysis project Ga0315909, IMG submission 203527) | Freshwater fungal communities from buoy surface, Lake Erie, Ohio, United States - Buoy 2 MA125 | ecosystem: Environmental > Aquatic > Freshwater > Lake | place: USA: Lake Erie, Ohio...
ACAAATCGCGAAGCCGACAAGCACACCGAATACCGCCCCTGCAACTTGAGTCTGGTACCATTTTTTTGACTTGTCTGCCACAATCACGTTGTGCATTCCTGTCACGCTCACATACGGGTTGTCTATACCAAGGCGAACAACCTTATCACGCTTACGCCATAAGAGCCCCTTACGCAGCGTATCTCCAATTGCAACGGTATAACTTACCGGAATGATAATCGAGTCGATTTGAAGCCTTCCTAAGCGGTTAATTGAGCCGCCTATCTGAAGGAACTTCCCCTCCCGACTGAAGGACCTTGGCAGGCGCAAGTGCGGAAAGCTGTCGATGTACACCGTTTCGCCCAGTTGCAGCTCGGTCTTCACCACTGTCTTAGTCTGATACCGCACCACCACCTCAGGCTCTCGCAGTTCCAATGCTCGAAGCTTAGTGCCAGCCGCTGCAAGCTGGATGGCTTGGCTGTAAATCTTAGAGCTATCCCTTGCAATTCGCACAGTGTACTCAGAATTCAGCGAATCGAGATACATGGCATTGCTTTCGGATTCACGCAATGCACCACATGTGCGCAATAGCAGAAGCAAAATGAATAAGCAGATTGCCAAAAGGCTCAGTGTGCTGATGTTGCTTTGCTGCATTGTACAAGTTCGTTAAGTCGTTTGATGTAGGTGCTTTTATCTCTGAGTTCATTGAGCAATATATCCGCTGCCACCTTCAGCGGCATGGCTTTCTCGGCTATGTAAACTGCCAGCACCTTCACAAGTCTCTCATCGCATTCGCAGTCGGTAGCCGGTAAGTTCATATTTGCCTGGTTGCTTTCTTAACTAATAGCCGAATCACATCATCAAGCTTGTCAACGCTATTGGCAAGCATCTTCATCACATCATCACGCTCCTGATCCGTTGCATTGTTGTGCTCAATCATCATCTTCACCAAGCCACCGATTGAAGTCAATGGCTGGCGTAGTTCGTGAGATAGCATGAAGCGGAACTCTTCCAGGAGAATCTTCTGGCGTTCATGCTCATGGTTGCTGATGGAAGTCACATCGACAAGCTGAATGCCTATGAAGTGCAGCATGTCAACAATGGAATAAACATTCCACATGTTGTACCTCTCAGATGCCATTTTCTGCTTTGTCTTGGCATAGGTCCGAATCGGATCGGGCGTTTTCTTCTGCGACTTCCTGATTGCCTGGAGAAGTTCATCGCGGTCCGAGTCATTGGCCGCAATGTCGAGAATGTTGGTAGGCTTTATGTGGCTGCTGTACTCCTTGAACAAATCATTGGAGGTGACGATATTGCCATCCTTATCGGTGATCACATAGAAGAGGTCAATTGATGACTCAAGGATGTGCAGGCTTGCCATATCGCAAAGATAAGGCAAGGATTGAACTTTTAGGCCAATTCTTTACGTAAGTCCTGCAAAAGATTTGACCAGGCAGCACCGCACCCCATAAGATACTTTGCAGACATCCACAGAGTGAAGCTGAAAACAATGCCGTTTAAAAGTATATCGTAATCCATAGGCGTTTCCAATTCTTGCGTATTCCTTACAGGCTGAGGTTTGGCAGTATAGTACGTGGGAGCAGTCAACAAAGATACATCGCATGGCTGAATAGTATCGAATGCGGTGAGAACTTTCTCCTTGCGAGGCTGTGCCATGACGGCCTCGAAGCTTTCGCGGTTAGCCTGGGCGAAGCTTGTATCTGCATTGGCTGCCTCCCAGCTCATGGTGTCGATGTTGAGCTTGTTGTGCCTTGCAATCTTTATTGTATCCCTACGAATCTGCTGCATCGCTTTTTGCTTTTGGAATATACCCAGCAGCGATTAATGCTGCAATGATAGCGGTTAATGTCTCGGCTGTTATCACTTTGAAGATTAGTAAAAATATGGATACCAGAATCATCAGCGAGCCGATGGTGCCACGCCAGTGCTTGACAACGACATCCACAACTCGCCTTGGTTTGGTAGCCCTTTTCCTCATAGGTAAGTTTACGCAAAGAGGCGGCCCGTGTTGGGGCAATAGTAGCTCAGAAGTTACAAAGTGAGAAATACAGATTCGCCTCTTCGCGGCGGCGATTGGTTAAGCCATTAAGCACTTTGCCGCCTGCCTTGTTCCACTTCAGGAACTCATCCAAGATGCTTGGGTCTGCTGCGTTTGCTTTGGCCTTCTTGAGCAGCGTGGATTTCACCAACGCACCAGTTCCCACGTTGTAGCTGAATGCTACTAACGCATCGAACTGGCATTGATTAAGGTTAGGTAGGTGTTTGTTTACTGCATCCTCATATGGCGAAAGCGTAGCGAGTAGCAATTGCGTTGCTTCCTTTTCGCCTGTTAGTTTCTCTCCCAGTAGCACCTTCTTGCCGTTTGGGTATCGGGTCGAGCCGTAGCCTATGGTCGGCACGCCAGCAGGGCAAAGGTAGGAACTAAGCCGCAATCCCTCGTACTTCTTAATCAGATTCAGACCGAGAAGTGAGGTGGAGCGCATTATGGTATAACTAAATATTGTACTGTTATTGTTAAATATGCAAATGACAAACCATTTGAAGCAGCTTTAACATATACATTAATTGAACCAGCAGCTCCAAAACTCCCATCGTCTGAATAAATTTCTACTGCTAATAAGTTTTCAGCAGGTGAACTTAATCCAAAAGCCTGTTTAACTAAATTAAAATTTGATGCAATCGGTATACTCAGGCTAAAATTCGTATCATCGTTAGAAACACCTAATTGAACATTTAATGGTATGGTAAATGTAACAACATCATTTACTCTATTATAAATGGCTGGATATACACCTGCCGAAGCCGTAGCTCCGTTCGTTTCATTTGAAGCGGTTAAAGTTATAAAGCCACTATCGAACTGCGGCATACCTGAATAAATATCCTGAACTTGGATTTGTTTCGATTGGTTCGCAGTTGTGTCCACGATATACATTATATCGTTAGCATCTGCTGCGCCTAACGTGGTCAAATCGGTTACTTTAACGCCTGCCATAGTATAATAATTTTTACAAAGTTAAAAAAAATCAATGACTTTCGGATTGTATTCAATCGCTGGCAATTCTTTAACCCAATCAATCGTCGTGGTGCTTACCTCTTCAACTGATATAATCCAGTTTCCATTTGCATCTTGGATAGGATTGAATGTCATATCTGTGGTGTATTCAAGACCTATGAGCTGGTTAGCTTGTTCTTCTGTGAGCATATAAACGGTTGTCATATTTGTCTGGCTAAAGTAGTTTGAAACGCCTGAACTATGTTGTAAAATGTTAATGCTTCTGAATTACTTAACCCACTACCTACAAAAGCAAAAGCTAATTGATGAACAGTGAAAAGTTCAGCGGCTAAGGTAACTGAATTAAATCGTGCGCCTAAAAAATATTTGCCATTAGGCAATGCAGATATTACAGTAGTATTAGTACCCAATAAAACCCCTGCCCTAAATGCTCTAAATATTGTATTTGATGTTCTTGTACCCATTAAAAAAGATGTAGAAGGGTTTGCTGTATATGATAATATATTTGATGTGCTGCCTGAAACAAAATTTGCAGCAGTTAAATTATTTTGTAAAAACGAAGTGTTTGAATTTTGAAAAGACCCGTAAACTTGAGCACCAGTTGTATTATTAGTTCTCGAATAAATACCAAAAGAATGGCTATTTAAAGACAAGTTTGTAAATGGGTTTAGAAAAGTATCAGCATAGGCATTTGTTCCATTTGGTGTTGCACCATTAGCTGAATGCGTCCAACCACCAACGAATGACAACCTAAACGCGGCATTTGTATCGGCAGGGTTTTTAAGGTTGAATTTATGCGTTGTTGCAGTACCGCCAACAAATGGATAAATCGCAGTTAACTTAGTCCATAAATTAGCGGACTTAAGCGATGTTACCAACGTACAAACAGCACCCGAAATGGTCGGGTCTGTGATGCCAGTTGCAGTTAAGAAGGCATTAGCATCTGCATCAGGGCAGGCTTGTGCGTACCAATAAGGATTAACAATAAAACTCATGCGCGTGTGCCTATTAATGTTACTTTCAATCCTGTTGCCGTGCCGTTTCCGATTTGGTCAATGTCGATTGTCATCTCTGCATCATCGGCAAGAGCCGTGTCGCTAATTACTGGTGGCGTTGCTGCCGTTGTGCTTGTCTTTTCGGTATTATCAATGGTCAGCTTTGTGCTGAGTATGCTCGTGCCTGCTTCGTTAATATCCACCGTGAAGATATTGCCTGATGCTTGCGCTGTTGTAAGCGATGCTCGAACCGCTGTAAGGGTTACAGCCCTCGGCATTCTGAAAGTAATCTTTGCCGTCCCCGTTGTGAGTGCCGTGGTTTCATCCGATGCAGCCACCACAAGCTCAAAAGGCAAAGCGGCAAGCGAGCCATCGCCCCTCACATACTGCGAGGTCGTGCCGCTTGGCGTATTAAACTTGCCGTTAAATAAAGTCCAATCCCCCGAACTCAAAGCACCTCTATTGCTTGCGCTGGCTGTTGGAAGGTTAAACGTATGCGTGCTACTTGCCGAGCTTATGCCGAAATCCGTTCCAGCCGTTCCAGTTGCGAAGTTTTGCACTTGCGCGGTCAATCCGTTTAGTGCGTTTAGCCCTGTGGTGAAGGTTGTAATGACTTGGCAGAGATTGTTATCTTCCGTATGCAGCGTAATGTTGCGCCCCGATGTGGTTACGAATATGCGCACTGCGAGCCTATCCGTTGCAAGCAAAGTTGTTGCAGGCACTGCAAGCGCACTCACGTATAAATCAACCACCGTACCGCCTGTAATGGCTTCGGGATTTGTAGACCCCGAAGATATCAGCGTAAAGGTTGCGCCATCATACTTATACAATTCAATGTAGAAGCTCGGATTGCCACCACCACTCGAAGCACTGAAGTAGGTTTCAAAGTTCCAATTGCCTGAAGGGATTGCCAAAAGATTCGGGTCGCCTGCATCGGTTATGAATTGCGCGATATATCCATTGCCTTGCGCGTTTGTGCGTGTGAAGTTCGTACCACCACCAAGCACAGGAACGCGGCTCATTTGGAAGTAAGCATTGCCCCCTATTGTACCCTGACTGATTGAGCCGTTGAGGTAGTAGTTAACCGATGCACCGCCGCCGCCGCCAAGCGGAAAGTTAGCCAAAGAGCCATCGCCGCGAATGTACTGGCTAACTACGCCGTTGGCGGTAATATCAACGCTTGGCGTAGTGTTCGGGTTAGGCACGTTAACGCTGAACGCTGGGTTAGTTGGTGTCGGTACGGTTGCCGCTACGGATGTAACCGTGCCATTGGTCAAGGTCGGAAACGGCGTAGGCGTTCCAGTGCCATCGAGATAGTCCGCGCTTGTTCCTGTTGGCGTATCGAACTTGCCATCGAAGGTATTCCAATCGGCTGAACTCAAATAGCCATCGCTCGAAGTTCCTGCTTGGCTTATGCTTATGTCGGGCGTATTGCCGCCACTCGATGCAATTGGAGCAGTACCAGTTACCGCCGTTACCGTACCGCCTCCACCACCAGGCACATTCACCTCAACCACACCAGGCGAAGTCAGCGATGCTGTCACCCCTGCACCGGTGAAGTTCAATGTTGTTGTGTTGGTGCTTACGTTTACTCCTTCTTCCTGCGTGCGCAATGGCGTGCCACCGCCTCCACCAATTGCAACCAACGGATCGGCTGGTGTGCCGTTCCCTGTGATGGTCACCCCATCCACAGCAACCGATGTAAGGCAAGGCTCACAAGGCTCGAAGTCTGGAAGCGGAATGTCGCCCGTTGCACATGTATCATAGCAGCCGTCCTCAGATGAGGTGCTGATATTCACATCCACATCGATTGCAACTGCGGCCCATTCGTAATTCACTGGCAAGTACCTCGCCTCCGTTGCATACCCACTTGGAACAACTTCGTAAGCAATCACTCCGATGGCCGTCTTGAATTGTGGGTCTGTGCCGCTGATGAGTCGAAGCACGCGAGATGCTACCCAATCCTGCGCATCAGCAGAATCGCAAGGAAGGTGCGATTTGCGCACCATCGCATAAGCCGTCATGCTGAACTTAGTCTCGTATATCGACTTGCAGCCTGCAAGCCTGAGCGAATCGTTCTTGCTCACTGTGATCTTGCCACGCTTAGCCCAGAATAATGTGCCCTGCTTCGCATCGTAATTGGTCACAGGAATCGCTTGGCCGTTGCCGATGTAGAAAGCCCAAGCTTTGTCATTGCCTTCGCCTACGAGCTCGCTGAGGCCGTATATCTGGTCGAAGATATTGCCAACTTCAATGCGTTGGTTGAGTCTGTCAAGTATGGTAGAGAGTAGATTCATCGTTTGCTCATTGCGTTTATAATTTGCTCAACTAATTGCTGCGCGTGGTCCTCAAGCATCTCGGCCTGCTCTTGTTCTGTGGGCAAAAAGATTGCACCGTACTTTGCCTCAAGGCCATCGACCTTTCCAGTCTCCGATCCAGGCAAAGCAATTGCAGCCTCAAGTCCTTCTGTGATTACGTCCTCCGATAAGAATCCACCCTTGAGCTTGCCAGTCAATTCAAGCGGCAGCTTTCTTGACGTGCCTTTCTTCAGCTCTGCATATCCACCTGGGAAGTACAAGGACTCAATTGGCTCACCACGTTTGCCCACCTTGTACTTGCTTGGCGCACTTGCCAAGGCTCTTGGAGAAACATAAATCGGCTTGGTGCTATATGGCTTAGTGGGAAGCTTTTCGCCTGCCGAGTTGCTGCCTCCACTGGAGCCAGTGCCAAAGATTCGCTTAAACATGATGCGCTTCAATTCCCTCACTGCCGAATACAAAGGTGTGAACTTAGAAGTCCAGCCTTCATACAAGCTGTCGAGGTTCTTCTGAATTTCGGCAGGCGTTGGCATGTTACGGCAGGGCTGTCACATATTTCATGTTCTTTCTGCAATCCCAGCAATGCGTGTCATCAGGCAGGCGCATGTTCTGCAACATTGCGCCAAGCTCTTCATTGTATCTTGTTGCTGCGATGTCACGGGCTGCAACGATACCCTCGAAAGCATCGGCAGTGGCAAACGGCTTGGAGCCACGATTCACCACTACGGTTGTATTCACCCTTTGGTTCGGGCTTATGGTCAGCGCATAGTTGTAAACCTCAACAGCGGTGGCGTATGCAAGCGGCAAGGCCATCAGCCCACCGATTGAGCACATCCATCCTTGGCGGTCGCAGTTTATGCTATATGTGAGACTCATTCCAGTAGTGTACTTACTTGAGCTGCTTGTCAGCACATTCGTGCCATCGGTAGTAAGTTCAATCCCGATCGCATCCACGAAAGGGCAAATGTGTGATTCCCTTGGACCACCTCCGCAAGAAGTGCAAGTGCCCTTCTTTGGAGTGAACTTCACAGTGTTGATGTCCGACTCGTAAACGATTGCAATGTCAAGCTTCCGCTTTGCTGAGGTGAATGTCTTGCCGATGAACTGGTCCAATGCACCCTCTGCATAAGTGATCGTCTCAAGCAACTTGCCTGTGGTCATGTCAAATATAAGCACCGGCACATTCACATTCGATGAAGCAATTGCCAGGTTAATATCTGCAAGGTAGAAGTTCAAGTAACTAACCGTATTCGGGTCAATCTTTAATCTGATGCCGCCATAATTGCCAGCACCAAGGGCGGTCTGCACATTGGCATAATTGGACACAACTTGTCCAACTCGCTTGTTCTCAATCACAGTGTCGCTCTTCATCATCGGGCTGAGCTTAGTCAGCACATCAGATGATATCTTGCGCCATGCGAAAGCACGCTTATCTTCAAACAGCTCAACGCCGTTGAGATATTGGTCCGTGATAAGTTGCCCTAAGAATGTCTGATTGATTCCGAGGTCATCGATGTAGAGCCCTGTCGATGGCTCTGGTGATTCGCAGCCTCTCAATCCGAGTAGTGATTCAATGCACATCTCTTGAAGTTTTTACAAAGATAAAAAAAAGGAGGGCACGAAGCCCTCCCTTTATTGCGTGGTTAGATTATCTAATCCGTCCTGGGTCAATAAGTCCTCATCGGCTTGCGAGAGTAAACCTACCGACCCGATTACGGGTTTACGATAGAAACGCAGTTCACATAGTTAACACCAGCGAACTTGTCTGCTGATTCGTAGATGTCAGTCGGAAGAGTTACAATCTTTCCAGTTGTAGTCAACACGATTGACAAGTTACCGCAGTCATCCTTCATGGTCAAGTCAACAGGAACTCCAGCCGGTGTGAACACCAAAGTCTTAGAGTAGTTGCTTCCAGCCACAGGAGTGATGCCAGTGTTCCAATCAGCAAGGTTGAAAGATAACCACTGGATTGCTCCGGCAGTTGTCACCAACGCGCTGTTTTGGTCTCCCTGAGCAGCAGCTAAACGAGAATCGTAAGCGAATCCGAAACCGTTCTGCTGAGTGATTGCAAGAAGGTCTAAGCCGTACTGAGAGCAGCAGCCTGCTGCCATCGCGTTTGCATAACGCTGCATTGCTGCACCACCGAATGCAACTGGTGCACCAGGATAGTTAGCCATGCGAGTTGCTTGCTGAATGTCAGCGATTGCAAATGGATTCGGCTCAGTTGTGCCGTTCATTGTAGCAATCTCCAAGCAGTCACCAGTTACAGTGTAGAAACCTTCTACATCAGTTCCCCACTTTCCGATGTCAGCAACAGCTTGAACAGCAGCAGCAGAAGCAACCTTGCGGTCGATTACGTCCATCAAGCGCATAACTGACTCAAGCACATAGCGAGAGTTCTCTTGGCAATGACGAGCGATATCAGCAGCATTGATAAGCTGTGATGCAGTGTAGGTGTCAGTCGTATCAACTGTGTAAGTTGTAGTGCTGTCACCATAAGTGTTGGTTGAAGTACAAGTAAGGATGTCACCACCCTCTTCAACTTCAGTCTCAGGTAAACGCTGAATCCAACGTGCTTGAACGGTTTTTAATTTTCCACCGCCTGGAGATACCTCAGTGCGGATAAGTTTTGCGTTCTCAGGTGAAAGTAAGAACTCAAGAAAAGGAAGTTGCTCACGCTGACCAACTTCGATGAAGAGCTCGCTAAGTGACATTTGCACATTAGGACACTCCGATAGAATGCGAGATATAGACATGATTTAAATGTAGTTTGGAGTTTCTGCCAGTTGCAAAGGCCGACAGGTGCGCCTACTTCGTGCCAGCAAGTCGGCACACACTACATCATCATAGAGTTGCAAAGATATAAAAAAAAATGACTGCCGTCGCTTGCAGTCATTTACTAAGCCTAAACTTAAAATCTATGAAACAGGGCAAAGATACTAAGGCAGTTCGATTTTTCCAAAAAAAGGTTTGTCGCTTACTGACCTTTTACCTTCGCAGCTCCAAAGCTGCCTAGCCCACCAATTCGCTGAGCCTTTCTCAGAAGGGATGCCAGCACTACGAGCACAGTAAGAATTCCCTGCATCTGTGCCTGGCTTAATCCGATAGCCTTCAGCACCAAAGTGAATCTCATTGCCCTCATCGTCTACCGCCTTATATTTCTTCCCAACACGTTCCGAGGAGGTGACATTGAAACCTTCATACTGTGGCATACGTGGTCATGTTTATCTTGTTCTCCAAATATGCCAGCACGATCTCAAGTGCTTTGGTTAGCTGTGCCGGTTCGAGCATTTCATTATTGAGTCCCTGCCTCCAATCGGCATGATGCTTCAACACCTTGTATGCTTGCTTGATTGTCATTTCGCAAAGAATCGAGGGTTAATGCCACGTATCTTCTTGTCCGCTTGTGGCTCAAGCTGTGGGATGATCGCGCCAGGTCTTGGAACTCTTTGGCCTGCTGATGGATTTTTCTGGATGATACCGGCAGCAGTTGCTTCCTGAAGCAGCACATCGGAAAGGTTAAGGAATGAGCCTGCCTTCTCCTTGGACTTCAATCGCTCACCGCTATTCTTGTCCTTCACGAAAACATTGCCATCCTCTTCCAAGTCGATTGCGTATTTCTCTCCAATGGTTGCCTTGAAGCCTTTGATGGTGAATTCATTCACGGAAGGATCAAGCTTGATGGCCCCAAGTTCTTTCTCAAAGGTATGGTTAATCTTGCTCTGCTTTTGCTCTTCTGCCATCTTCAGCTTGAACTGGTCAAACTGATTGATTGCTTCCTGTCGTGCAGTGTCAATCTCTCCAACTTTGCGCTCCAAAGATTTGTACTTCTTCTCCCATTCCTTCACAAGTTCCTCTGAGCCTGACTTGTCAGCACGTTGCTGCCATTCATCTTGCTGCTTCTCATAAGCTTCGCGAGCTCGCTCGGAGGCCATGCGTAAAACATCTTGCGCCTTCTTGTCTTTGAAATCTTCCTCAGTCAGTGTAACTCCGAAAGGCTCAAAAGCACGCTTTGCAACATGTGCAATTGTGCCGTTAATCTTTCCGAGCTTTTCGCTTAGCTCCTTTGAGTTGACCCAGTTCTCCTGGAACTTCTCTTTTGCTTCCTCGAGGTTTTCTGCTTCGTTGAGGTTTAGGAAGTTCACTATTTCCAGTGCTTCCTCCGGTTTGATCGGCATATATTTCAGGGGTGTTAATTGGTTGCAATTCTAATTCTTTCGCGCCTTTCTTTTTTATCAGATGCTCGGCCACCATATCGGAGGCTTTTATTATGCGCCCATCTGTGAGTATCAAATGTCTCATGTAACAAAGGTAAAAAAATAATTAATCATAAAACCCCTCGGCTCTTGCTCTTGCTTTTACCGTCTCCGGCACTTTACGATCAGGCACTGGCACCAGATAGTGTCGGCAATTCCACCCACCCACTAAAGTGAAGATTGACTTGCTATCTGTGCCATCAATGCGCCCAGCCCAAGTGCCGTCACGTATGTCTCTTATGCCTCCGCTATTCTCACCATCGCCCCACGCTTCAATCTCTTTGCGGTGAAATATCTGCCCCTCACGATGCTCGCAGAAGGGCCGCGTTGTTGGTATCTCCCCACCAAGATACTCGAACCATTGAATCCCAAGTTCGTCATTTACAGCGGCTGAATAGCTTCTATCTGCAACGGCTTGCGCGGTTGTGGCTGTGGTCTTGATGTTGGCAAGTAGCTTGCCGTCATTTGTCTCTGTGCCGGTGACAATTCCCTCCAGTGCTGCAACGGTCTCGCGTAGTGGTGACCTTGCTGCGATGTTGGTGGTAAGCTGCTCAAGGAATGGCTGCGTGAATCGTGCATCCAAGCCTGCACCAAAGAAGGTGTTTATTGCATTCTGCTTGCTCAGTTGCAGCAATTGCTTCTGTACTTCTGTGGGCTCGAATGCGCTCTCGAATGTACGTGCAATCTCATTGGTGAGCTGCACGCCTTCATCAATCGAACCAAGGAAGGCACGCACAGCTTCGCGGTATTCACTGCCTGCCAGCACCTTCTTGAGCTCATCGCTGATGAGTGCAATGCGCTTTATGTTGCCTTCAGTCTGCTCAATGTTACCAGCAGCGGTGACATCCATGTCATCCAAGATAGGGCGAATCTTTCGCCATATCTCAGCTTGTGTCTTCTGCGCAGCCGTTGCCAGCTTCTCAGGCACTGACTCGAACAGCGCAATCTTGTCTTTGACTAACTTATCAAATGATGCCATTCAGAAGCTCCTGTTGCGCCTGTTGAATCGGATCCAGTTGCGTGCCTATCTTATCCGATGCCAAGCGATTCAATGCAGCAATCTGCTCGCTCATTGGTAGGTCGATAAAGCGAGGCGCATCTTCAGTCGGGATGTAGTTGCGAATCAACTCCATGATTAGCTGAGGTGCGCTGTGGTGAATCACATCTTGATACTTCTCAACTGTGCCATTTGCAACACGCAAAGCGATGTCTGCGCTGCTCATCAGTAGCAATTCATCGGCATTGATGATAAGGTCGTAAATTGCTGAGGTCTCTTCGTCCGTGTAGTGAATTGCTCGGATGTAGTTGTAGACATTGGAGAATGTAATCGATGGCGGTACTCCAGCCTTCACGCCTTCGCTGATAACTGCAAGGTAGTCGCTCGGAGTCGATATGTCGAAGGATGTTGGATATACCAAGTTGATACCGCCAAAGAATTCGCCATATCGCATTTGCCCCATTGTCACCAAGCAGAACTCATAGAGATTGAATAGCTGGTCTGAGATAGGCTTGATGAAGGCATAGAGTGCACGCAGCTTATTCAATGACCCTGTTGCTGTCGATGCTTCGCCAATGGTTCCGCTTTCGTCAGATGATGGCAAGTGCAATATTCTGCGAGCCTTCGCCATCTGCTGCTCAATCTCTGTGCGCAGGAAGTTCAGCGTGTCCATTGGTGGGCTCACAAACTTGAGGTACTCACCAGAGAGAGCACTGTCTCCTTCGCTCAATGCAGTCTTTGGCTTGATGAGTAGCATCCCTGTCGGGCTGAATCTGCTCTTCACTCCTGAGCCGTTACAGCTTGAGCATGTCCGGTACCCTCCGTTAATCGGGTCAAAGATTTGACCGTCTTGGCACTTATTGCCTTCGCGGTCGATGAACTCGCAAATCTCGCCAAGCGCAACCATGAAAGGGAAGGCACTTGTCGCTTTGCTAATTTGCAGATATGACTCATCGAGAATCACCTGGTCAAGCAATGGCACAGCCGTGATGAAAGGAGACTGGAATGCAATCTCTCCATTGATGAGCTGAGGCGTACCTTGAAGCTTTTGCGCAGGCACATATCCAAGGTTGTGCTGATAGTACAGCACAGGCTCTGAGAATGTCATGTCGGACTTCTTGCCATACTGGTACACCTTCCAGATTGCTTCAGTGTCGTATATCTCAAGCACAAGCCCTGAATGCTCCATCTTGCTGCCGACCTTCACCTCACTCTTGTCATCAGCGATGACCATATAATACTCGCCGAACTTCTGCCCCACAATGCTCTTGCAGGAATAGTATTCCGGCATCGGCTTGATAAGTTCGTTGCTGATTATTTCTTCGCCTTCTTCATTCTCGATGGTGTCAACATCTTGAGGCTCGATGGCAATGATTCCATTCGGGTCAATCAGCTTCAATGTTGGGAGCATGGTCTTGACAAACATCTCCAATGAGCCGAACTTCTCAATCTCGTTATTCACATATCGCTGGAAAGTATCATCTCCAAAGATTGGCTCAAGCTCTGGCGTGTAGCGGATGGACCAGTTCTGATCTGCGAAGGCGCGGCTTATCGTGGCCTTGAAGTCCTCAAACACGCTGAGTGTTGTGGGCTTGTAATTGGCTCGGATGTACTCAGCCTGCGCATCAGTTTGATTCGGGGCTCTCACTGAGAGCAAGTGAGCAGGGTAAATGTCAGGCCGGGTATGCGGCAAAATGCTGTCATACATCTTAGCGGCATAGTTATACCCCGGCCAATACTCAGGATATTGAGATACACCAGTGCGCTCCTTAGTGATGGGGTTTATGGGTGAGCTCTTCGCAGCCGTCTCCCATCCCTTGTACTGGTAAGCGAACTTGCGAACAATCTTGTCAATGTCCTCAGTAGATAGTGCCATTATGCAACTGCTTTAGTTGTTGGTTGTACAATTACGTGCGAGCCGCATGACTTGCTGCGGCATAAGTTGATTGGTTTCATGGTTTCTGAATTAGCGAAAGGCCGCGCCCCTCGGATGTGTTTAATGTGATGACGTTGTACTTGTAATACTTTGCATACTCCATCAGCTTCTTAACATCAGGAATATGAATTGTGTCATGATAGGCAATGGTTCCGCCCGGCTTAATCATGCGCTCAACTTCTTTGAACTCCGGCAAGATATTCGCCCAGCTATGGTCTCCATCGACAAAGATGAAATCAAACTGTCTCGGCTTCATGCCTTGCATCACCTTGATTGATTCGCCAAGGATGAAATCAACCTCAGCCCCGAATGTAGTCAGGTCATGCTTCAAGTAGTTGTTGATATCGATGCCAGTGTATTTGCCGCCATATGGCAAGGCTGCAATCATCTTGACTGAAGTCTCGCCTTCGAATACTCCAATTTCAAGCACATTGGCTGCGCCTGTCATCTTGATTAGCGAGCCGATGAATTCGCACACATCAACTTCACTGTTCCACTCATTGCGAGCAACCTCTGTAAATGTCTCGGTTGTCACAATCTTCTTAGGCCGTCCGGCTTTCTTTGGCTTATCTTCTTGGGTCTGCATGTTTGTGGTCTGTAATTCTGTGAATAAAGTATTTATGCTGGAGGCCATCTTCTTGCATCCATGCTTTAAGTTTTCTATCAAGCCAGTCAATGTAAAAGCTTGGCGTGAATCCTTTGCCGCCATAATAACTCATCAAATAGAACCGTTCTTCAATCTGGTTGAATGTGAATTCTCTGTTCATCTGGAAGCATACAACATCAGTCTCATACGGCTTGAACTTATTCTTGCCGAATGAAACATTAAAGTACAATTCATCAGGCTGACCACCGCCCCATTTCATGCGAAGCTTGGCAAGCGGAAGCGGATTGTTGAGATACAAGTCGGCAGCAGTTCTGAATATTGCTTCTGCCTCATCGCACTTCTCAATGAACTGGATGCTGCTATTGATAGCGTATATCTTGTCTTCCTTAGACAGCCCGAAGTGCTGCCACAGAGAATCGGCCCACGCCCATTGCATCTCTTTGAAGTCTCGGCCCTTGTCGATGGTATGCTCACCAACAACTCGCGTGGCATACTTCGCATCGTTAGCAATTAGCTGCTCGATGAGAGGCTGCAAGTCCTTCAAGCAGACTGCATCAACATCGAGGTAAAGATTGTAGTGATACGGCAAGTAATCGTACAAAAGCACCTTGGCCTTGCCCGGATCCAATTTCTTATTCGTGTATATGTGCTGCTCAGGCAGTTCAACAAAGGTGTCGATGCATTGGCCCAGCTCGTGGCAATGATACACAGCACGCTCGCTACTATCGCAAATTAAAGCAATAGGCAGTGCGGCATTAAATCGCTTAATCGAATAAGCGAGGTTATAAGCAGCCCAGTAATACTGAGGCTTGCCAAATGCCACAAGCACCACCCCTTGCGAGGTAGTGCCTTGGCCTTGAATGTTTGAAGAACTATCCATTATCCAAAGATGCCAGCAGGGGCATCATATTGTGCTGGGATGTTCTTATCGCGCCATGAGAAGGT
>Ga0315909_10005184_pt1 | contig 15067 bp, 10 predicted proteins | sample LakEriMetagenome_11_FD_203527 | JGI IMG/M metagenome (GOLD analysis project Ga0315909, IMG submission 203527) | Freshwater fungal communities from buoy surface, Lake Erie, Ohio, United States - Buoy 2 MA125 | ecosystem: Environmental > Aquatic > Freshwater > Lake | place: USA: Lake Erie, Ohio...
GGTAGACATAGTCATATCGCAACGGCGGAATTTCACGATTTTCTTTGGGTGACAAGCCACTTAGAATGGCATTACGTGCATGGATTATAAAAATTTTGCATCCGGCATCGGCCACTTGTCCAACGAAGTCTTGCACGAAACCATAACTATCGACCTCGTTGATGCCGATACGATGCTTGACAGTGACCTCAATACTTACTGCGTCGCGCATCGCCTTCACACAATCGGCCACCAGTGCAGGCTCGGCCATCAGGCAAGCGCCAAATGCACCGCGCTGTACCCGCTCGGACGGACAACCGCAATTGAGATTAATCTCGTCATAACCCCATTGCTCTCCGAGTTTCGCGCACTGGGCAAGATCATCAGGCTCGCTGCCACCCAACTGTAGCGCGACCGGGTGTTCTTCATCACTGAAATCAAGATGACGTCCCCGGTCACCATGAATGATCGCACCGGTCGTGACCATCTCGGTGTAGAGCCAGGTATGACGCGTGATCTGCCGATGAAACATTCGGCAATGGCGGTCGGTCCAGTCCATCATCGGTGCGACCGACAGACGTCGAGCGGGTAGCGGAGTTTGGTCTTTCACGCGGAGCAGATTTTCATTCGGAAGCCTGCATTTTACCGACTCTGACGCAGCGCTCGTGGCATACAGTAAAGTAGCGCCTTGGGACGCTTTGTGACAACGACCTCGTATCAATCTGAAATCATTCTGACCATGAGCCTCGACACTTCTCACTACTGGATGCCGTTTACGGCCAATCGGCAATTCAAGTCTCGCCCCCGTCTGCTCAAGGCGGCGGCAGGTATGTACTACACCGCCGACGACGATCGCCAGATCCTCGATGGTACCGCCGGCTTGTGGTGCGTCAATGCCGGCCACGCGCATCCAAAAATTACGCAGGCGGTCGTCGAGCAGGCGCAGACCATGGATTTCGGCACACCATTCCAGATGGGGCATGTGAAGGCTTTCGAAGCCGCCAGTAGTCTGGCGGCCATGGCGCCGGCGGATCTGAATCGCGTTTTCTTCTGCAACAGTGGCTCAGAGGCCGTCGATACCGCACTGAAGATGGCGCTGGCCTATCACCGCATGCGCGGCGACGGATTGCGCACCAAGCTGATTGGACGTGAGCGCGGCTATCATGGCGTGGGTTTCGGTGGGATCGCTGTCGGCGGCATTGCGGGCAACCGCAAGCACTTTGGCCCCGCCCTGCCTGGTGTTGATCATCTGCGCCATCCACTCGATATCCAACGTAATGCTTTTGCACGGGGCGTGCCCGAACACGGTGCCGAGATCGCTGACGAGTTCGAGCAACGACTGCTCGCACTGCATGACCCTGCCACGATCGCAGCACTGATTGTCGAACCTGTGCAGGGTTCGACCGGCGTGATCATTCCACCCAAAGGCTACCTGAACAAACTACGTGCGGTATGTGACAAATACGGCATCCTGCTGATCTTTGATGAAGTCATTACCGGATTTGGCCGAATGGGAACGGCGTTTGCGGCAAATTATTTTGATGTGATACCCGACATGATCTGCTGCGCCAAAGGTTTGACCAATGCTGCAGTTCCTATGGGTGCGGTGATAGCGAAGCAGGCGATTTACGATGAATTCATGGCGCGCGCACCTGAGAACAGCATCGAGTTTTATCACGGGTATACCTATAGCGGCCATCCGCTGGCCAGTGCCGCAGCGATCGCTGCACTGAATGTCTATCGTGAAGAAGCCCTGTTCGAACGCGCGGCGGCGATGTCATCCGCATTTGAAGATGCTGCGCATGCACTACGAGATCTTCCTTACGTAAAAGACATTCGCAACATTGGTCTGGTCTGCGCCATCGAACTTGAGCCCCTGCCCGGCAAGCCAACGGCACGCGCTTATCAGGTATTCGAGCGCTGCTTCTGGGAGAAAAATATCCTGATCAGGACGACCGGCGACATCATTGCGCTGTCACCGCCACTGATCATTGACGAGGCGCAGATCAGCACGCTATTCGGAGGGCTCAGCGACGTCCTGAAAACAAGCCATTAAAAAAGCGCCAGCAGGCGCTTTTTTATAAGCGATGTAACGAAGATCAAGCGGCTTCTCTTGAAGCTTTCTTGCGCTCATGCTCTTTCAGGAAGCGTTTGCGCAGACGAATGCTCTTGGGTGTGATCTCGACCAACTCATCGTCATCGATAAATTCCACCGCATACTCCAGCGTCAGATCGATCGGAGGCACCAGTCTGACTGCTTCATCAGTACCCGAAGCACGAACGTTGGTCAGCTGCTTGCCCTTGATCGGATTGACGACCAGATCGTTTTCGCGCGAGTGAATACCGATGATCATGCCTTCGTATACCGGATCATTGTGGCTGACGAACATGCGCCCACGCTCCTGCAGCTTCCAGAGCGCGTAGGCGACGGCAGCACCATCATCCTGGGAGATCAGTACACCATTGCGGCGACCCGCCAGCTCACCTTTGTTCGGATCGACCGGACCGTAGGCGTCGAAGACATGACTCATCAGACCGGTGCCGCGGGTCAAAGTCATGAACTCGCCCTGAAAACCGATCAGTCCGCGTGCCGGAATACGGTATTCGAGCCGTACACGCCCTTTACCATCCGGCTGCATATCTTGCAGATCGCCACGGCGGCGTCCGAGTTCTTCCATCACGCCGCCCTGGTTCGCTTCCTCGACATCGACGGTCAGGTTTTCAAAAGGCTCATGCCGAACGTCGCCGACCATCTTGAACACGACGCGCGGACGTGAAACGGCAAGTTCATAACCTTCACGGCGCATGTTTTCCAGCAAAATGGTCAGGTGGAGTTCGCCTCGACCCGACACTTCAAAAATCGTGTCGTCGTCGGTAGGCAAAACGCGCAACGCTACATTGGACTTCAACTCGCGTTCAAGACGCTCGCGCAGCTGTCGGCTGGTCACGAATTTGCCCTCGCGTCCGGCCAGCGGTGACGTGTTGACCATGAAGTTCATCGTTAGCGTAGGCTCGTCCACCGTCAGCATCGGCAATGCATCGGGCGTATCGACCGCACATACGGTGGTACCGATACCCAAATCTTCGATGCCATTAATCAGTACGATGTCACCAGCCCAGGCCTCTGCAGCAATTTCGCGCTCCAGACCTTTGAACTTGAGCACCTGATTAATGCGCGCCTTGACCGGTGTGCCCTCGGGTCCGTTCATGATCACGACATCCTGCAGGGCTTTGACGCGTCCGCGGCTGATACGACCGATACCGATCTTGCCGACATACGATGAATAATCAAGCGAGGAAATTTGCAGCTGCAAAGGACCGTTGGGATCGTCATCACGCACGGGTACGTGGCGCAGCACGGCGTCGAACAAAGGCGTCATATCACCCTCACGCACGTTGGCATCGAGGCTGGCGTAACCATTCAGCGCAGAAGCGAAGACGACCGGGAAATCCAGCTGCTCTTCGGTGGCGCCGAGCTTGTCGAACAATTCAAAGGTCGCATTGATCACCCACTCCGGACGCGCACCGGGACGATCGATCTTGTTGACCACAACGATGGGCTTGAGACCCAATGCCAGTGCCTTGCGGGTCACGAAGCGGGTCTGCGGCATCGGACCTTCCACCGCGTCCACCAGTAGCAATACCGAATCCACCATCGAGAGCACACGCTCAACCTCCCCACCGAAGTCGGCGTGGCCGGGGGTGTCGACGATATTGATATGCGTACCCTTGTATTCCACCGCGCAATTCTTGGCAAGGATGGTGATGCCGCGCTCTTTTTCAAGGTCGTTGGAATCCATCACGCGAGTATCCACCTGCTGGTTTTCGCGGAAGGTACCGGACTGACGCAGGAGCTGGTCAACCAGCGTGGTTTTGCCGTGGTCAACGTGGGCAATGATGGCGATGTTGCGCAGAGCGCGGTCGGTGTTTGACATGGGGAGATAGGCCGAAACAGGAAAACCCACGAGTCTAACACTAAATTATGTCAATTTCGAGAAATTCCTTGCATTTTCAATGAGTTGCAAAAACTTTGCGCGCTCGGCGAGGAAATATGCGGGGGAACAAGATTGTCAGAAAGGTTACACAAAGATAGTCGGTCAGTGCTTAAGTCAAATTTTGTTTGCCAGATAAACAACAAAGCCAAGCTTAATAGCTTGACGCAGGGCAATCGAATGATCTGCACGGCATAGCAAGTCCAAATACCAGACGAAAGCCCGCTCTGAAGATGAATGCGATCAAAGTAGCCCCCAACAAAACCAGGAGTTGCAATGAAGATAAATGGCGATAAATCGTCACCAAGGGACCGGTTAAATGATTTCCTTGACAGGGTATCCCCCTTAAAAAACGAAACTCACAGTAATGATGCCCCGACCGAAAAATCACGCTGGGCTATGTGGAGGCTAAATACTGACCGCGGTGAAAATAAGCCGGCCTTCCGTCAGATCGAGAAATCAGAAAGCAAACTATTTAACAGGCTATTTGACAGGCTGGATCCCTCTGCCGGCAAGGCAAGACATGCAGCACGCCAGGAAATCATAAATCTTTTAAAAGCCAATGGTATTGAAGTCACCGCGCATATCAATACGCATCTGCCGGATACCCGAAAACTGGGAAACTTAAATATGCTTGGCAAAAATATTCGGGATACCATCGAGAACAAAGAGAAACAACTAGAAAAAAATATAGTGAATAAATTCAAAGAAAATCTTGAATCAAAAATAAAAAATAATACTTTTAATGAATTGCTAGAAATGGGAAATATATTTTCAGATGATGAAGATATCTTGGCAGGCACGAAAAATTATCTTGAAAATGAAATGCGTGAACCCGCAAAAAGATTGGCTGACGATATCTCTAAATCTATTTCAGATGCTCGCACAAAATATAACAAAGACAATACCAATCCAGAATATGGCTCAGAGAGAAGCATACGGACTGGCGCAGACAGGGCGGGTTTTGAAAGGGCTCAAAAGACGTTTACTGATGAATTTTCCAAAATTCTTCCTGGGGAAAAATTTCAGTCTTTAGCAACCAAGCTATCGTCGGTCGTAGACCAGGCAATCAAAGACAAGGCAGCGACTGACAATTCAATTGATCAAGGAAAGATCGATCAATTAAAAGAAAAAATCGTTCAAAGTCTCTTTATTTCTTCTTTTATGAAATCATTAAGCCAAGAACTGGCAAAAAAACCAACTATTGGAGTTATTCCAATCGAATATTTGTCTTCTGCTGCAGAAAAATTGATCGTTAATACGTAAGATCCATTAGATTTGAAAACTTTTCAATCATCAGCGAAATCAAACCGAAATTTCAATCAAAAAGAGGTAGAAAATATTTTTCAAAATATGACCAGAGGTTTCAATTTCCCCAGTGCCTACTCCGAACTGCAGCAGAAATTAAAATCTAAAGCAGTACCCAAATAATAAAATGAGCGGTTTTTAAAAATTTTTTACGCCACTAAACTGGAAGAAACCAACCGCTCAGGCAGAAGCACGCCTTCAGAGGACAAGTGTGCCACTCCAAGTAAAGTGCACGTAACATCCAAGACCTTGACTCGCTCAGTATGGCCAAGGGGATAGTGAACGCCCTCCTTGCCTAGCGCGAGACGTTGCCCCTGCATGAATCGACTGGCCAGCTCTGGCGGCAGTATCACAGGAATTAATTCAGATAGAAGACTGTCGGCAGGCAGAAGGCTGCTCTTCCTGTCTGTCTCTGACAAAGCAGCCAATGCATCGATCGTCATTGCATCGGCTATCAATAAATTTCCCACACCAATACGTCGCAGCGCGATCAGGTGCGCACCCGTTCTTAATTCGCGACCAATGTCCTCGCCCAGTACCCGAATATAGGTCCCTTTGCTGCACCGTACACGGATCCGGATATCAGGGGAGTCAAATGAAACAAGCTCAAGCGCATGAATGGTGACGGCTCTTGCCTCTCGCTCCAGGGTCTTGCCTTCACGCGCATACGCATACAGCGGTTTACCGTCACGTTTCAAGGCGGAATACATCGGTGGTATCTGATTAATAGGACCACGAAATTTGTCCAAGACCGACTCGATCTGAGCTCGTTGTGCGTTGACTTCGCGCGTCTCAAGCACTTCTCCCTCAGGATCGCCGGTCGTTGTTGTGATGCCCAGACGGATTGTGGCTTCGTAGATCTTGTCTGCGTCAAGTAGGTCACTGGCAAACTTGGTGGCTTCACCAAAACATAATGGCAATAGACCGGTCGCAAAGGGATCGAGCGTGCCAGTGTGGCCAGCTTTCTCGGCATTTAACAACCACTTGGCCTTCGCCAGCGCCTGAGTACTGGAAATACCTTCTGGCTTATCGAGCAGAAGCACCCCATGAATAGGGACGCGCTTGCGCTTGGCAGTGGGATTCATTGACGGGAATCGGGATGTGCGGGGGTGCTATTTATGGCTCGTCTGCGTCTTTGGCGCGGGTGGCATTAGCCTCGTCGATCAATTTCGACAAGGCGGCACCACGCGAGGTAGAGATGTCATGTACGAAATGCAGTTCGGGCAGGGTGTGAATGCTCAACCGCTTACCCAGCTGATTACGCAAAAATCCCGAGGCAGTCTGCAGGCCTTTGAGTGTGTTCTGCACGGCTGCCGGATCATCAATGAGCGTGGTGAAGAAGACTTTCGCGTGCGCATAGTCTGGGGTGAGCTGAACTTCGGTCAGCGTGATCATGCCGACGCGTGGATCTTTGAGTTCCATCGCGATCAGTTCGGCGAGATCGCGCTGGATTTGATCTGCGACGCGCTGGCCTCGGTCGGGGATGGATTTGCTGTGCTTGACCATGAAAATGTGACGTTCAAAGACACTGGATCCCGGCCTGCGTCGGGATAACGACCCAAAAGGCTGGGATCTTCAAACGATCACCCCGGCGCAGGCCGGGGTACAGTGACTTCATTTCTACGGAATCAAAGCGTACGCGCGACTTCCTGGACTTCGAACACTTCGAGCTGATCGCCTTCCTTGATATCGTTGTAGTTCTTCAGTGACAAACCGCATTCGAAACCAGATTTCACTTCTTTCACGTCGTCCTTGAAGCGTTTGAGTGAATCAAGCTCGCCCGTCCAGAGCACCACGTTATCACGCAACAGACGTACGTGTGCGCCGCGTTTGACCATGCCCTCAAGGACGTAGCAGCCTGCAATCGCGCCGACTTTGCTGACCATGAAGACCTGACGAATCTCGACCAGACCCAGTGCGTTCTCGCGCTTCTCTGGCGAAAGCATGCCGCCCATGGCTGCCTTGATTTCGTCAATCGCGTCGTAAATGATGTTGTAGTAACGAATATCGATACCGCTGGATTCTGCGAGCTTGCGCGCCGACGCATCTGCGCGCACATTGAAGCCGATGATGACGGCCTTGGATGCCAGTGCGAGGTTGACGTCGGATTCGCTGATACCACCCACCGCTGCATGCACCACCTGCACGCGCACTTCACTGGTGGAGAGTTTTTGCATGGAGCCAACCAGCGCTTCCTGCGAACCCTGCACATCGGATTTGATGATAAGAGCGAGATTCTTGACTTCACCTTCGGCCATCTGTTCGAACATATTTTCGAGCTTGGCAGCCTGCTGTTTGGCGAGCTTCACATCGCGATACTTACCCTGTCTGAACAAGGCGATCTCACGTGCCTTGCGCTCGTCGCTGAGCACCATGGCTTCCTCGCCAGCGGCCGGCACTTCGGTCAGACCCTGAATTTCGACGGGAATCGAGGGACCGGCTTCCGAAATTGGCTTGCCGTTTTCATCCAGCATCGCGCGAACGCGACCGTAGGACGAACCTGCGAGCACGATATCACCGCGTTTGAGCGTACCGGACTGCACCATGATGGTGGCGACCGGCCCGCGGCCTTTGTCGAGTTTGGCTTCGATCACCAAACCTTTGGCAGGCGCATCGACCGCCGCTTTGAGTTCAAGAACTTCAGCCTGCAGCAAGACGTTCTCGAGCAAGGTATCAATACCTTCACCGGTTTTGGCGGACACCGAGATAAAGGGTGACTCGCCACCGTATTCTTCAGGCACCACCTGTTCGGCCACGAGCTCCTGCTTGACGCGGTCGGGATTGGCACCCGGTTTGTCTATCTTGTTGACAGCCACCACCAACGGCACGCCGGCCGCTTTTGCGTGCGCAATCGCTTCTTTGGTCTGCGGCATCACGCCGTCGTCGGCCGCCACCACCAGAATAACAATATCGGTCGCCTTGGCACCACGAGCACGCATAGCGGTGAACGCCTCGTGACCCGGGGTGTCAAGGAACGTGATCATGCCGCGCGGCGTTTCGACGTGATAAGCCCCAATATGCTGGGTGATACCACCGGCCTCGCCGGACGCCACTTTGGCACGGCGGATGTAATCGAGCAGTGAAGTTTTGCCGTGATCGACGTGGCCCATGACGGTGACCACCGGTGCACGCGGCAATTGTTCGGCATCGACGCTCTCGGTACCGACTTCGAGCAGGGCTTCGGGATCGTCGAGCTTGGCTGCATGCGCGACGTGACCCATTTCTTCAACGACGATCATCGCGGTTTCCTGATCGAGCACCTGATTAATGGTGACCATCTGTCCCAGCTTCATCAGTTGCTTGATGACCTCGGAGGCCTTGACAGCCATTTTGTGCGCCAGCTCGGCCACCGTAATAGTTTCCGGTACAGGCACTTCGCGAACAACAGCTTCGGTCGGCTGCTGGAAATTGGTTTCGCGGTCTTCATTGCTGGTGTTTCGACGGCCACGCGGCCCTGCGCGCCAACCATCACGACCCCCACCACCGGCAGGGCCGCGCGTCTTGAGACCACCAGGGCTGCGTTTCTTCGCCTCGTCCTGCCAGGTCGATGAAACGTTGGCGGATTTGATGGATTTTTTCTCGCCTGGCTTCTTGTCTTCTTTTTTCTCGGCCGGTTTTTTGTCGGCCGGGCGGTGCAAGGTACCTTCGGCACGCGCTGCGGGAGCCGCTGGCTCTGGCGCCTTGATGACCTTGCGCGGGGTACTCATCATCATCTTGATTTGCGCAACTTCGTCAGCGACCGCTTTGCGCGCCTCTTCGGTAGCGCTTGCACGCGCGCTGGCTTCTTTGAGCCGCTGCTGGGCTTCGGCGTTGGGTTCAGCGCTGACTTCCTTCTGCTGCACTTGCGCGAGTGCCGCATCAGCGGCCTTTTCAGCTTCACGCTGCGCTTCGAGTTTGGCGAGTCGCTCCTGCTTCTCGCGCAAATCAGCTTCTTGCCTTGCGATCAGCTCTGCCTGACGCCGGGCTTCGTCGTCGCGGCGCGCCTGCTCAGCTTCGTCAATAATGGGCGCTTTGGGGGTTTCTGCTTCCTGCGCAACGGGCGCATCGTCACGCTTGACGAAAGTGCGCTTCTTGCGGACCTCAACCTGAATGGTGCGCGACTTGCCGCTGGAATCAGCCTGCTTGATCTCGGTAGTTTCCTTGCGGGTTAGCGTGATTTTTTTCTTTTCGCCGTCGGCCGCAGCACCGTGAACTTTGCGCAAATGCCCGAGCAGCTTGTCCTTGTCATCCTTGGACAGCGTGTCTTCAACCGAGCTTTTTTCGACGCCGGCGTCCTTGAGCTGCTTGAGCAGCAAGTCCGCCGGCATTTTGAGCTCGGTGGCAAATTGGGCGACATTGTTACTTGCCATTCAGTCCTCTTTTCTAGTGATGCTTTCGCGAAGGTGTCACATCCGGGATGCTTATTTGCTCTCGGCGAGACTCCAGACATGGGCCTGAAGGGCCTTTGCACGATCATCATATTTCGCGTCAATCAGTTTCATCTCATCGTCTGTCACATCGCTGAATTCATGCTCGATCAGCTCACGAGCACGATCTGCAGACAGCGCAAGGATGGCACCGAATTCATCGTAGGCGAGCCCGGAAAATGCATCCAGGGTTTTCACACCGGCGAGACCGAGCTTGCCTGCAGTGACACGATCCATGCCTTCGAGATTGATGAGTGCGTCTTCCATGCCCTCAAGACCTTCTTCGGAAGCAATAGCTTCGGTGACCAGCGCATCGCGCGCACGATTACGTAATTCATTGACAGTGTCTTCGTCGAAGGCTTCGATTTCCAGCATTTCGGTGATGGGTACGTACGCGATTTCCTCCAGCGTCGAAAAACCTTCTTGCGCGAGAATGTCGGCAACTTCTTGGTCGACATCGAGTTTTTCCATAAACAGACCGCGAATGACCGCGGTCTCAGAAGCTGCCTTGTCGGCGGACTCCTCAGCGGTCATGATGTTGATCTGCCAGCCTGTTAATTCGCTAGCGAGTCGAACGTTTTGACCACCGCGGCCAATCGCGATTGCCAGGTTTTCTTCGTCGACTACCACATCCATTGCATGCTTGTCCTCGTCAACGACGATAGAAGAAACATTCGCGGGCGCCAGTGCGCCAATGACAAACTGAGCAGGGTCGTCTGACCAGAGAACGATGTCAACGCGCTCCCCACCGAGTTCGCCAGTCACGCTTTGCACCCTCGAACCACGCATGCCAACACAGGTGCCGATAGGATCAATACGCTTGTCGCTGGTGTAGACAGCAATTTTGGCGCGCACACCCGAATCGCGGGCAGCAGATTTGATCTGCAGCAGTCCCTGCTCGATCTCGGGAACCTCGAGTTCGAACAGTTTCATGATGAATTCGGGCGCCGTGCGCGAGAGGATGACCTGGGGGCCGCGTGCATTGCGATCAATGCGAAGGATGAAAGCACGTACCCGGTCGCCAATGCGCAAATTCTCTTTGGGAATCATCTGATCGCGAGGCAGACGAGCTTCGATCTTGCCGGATTCAACGATGGCATCACCACGCTCCATGCGCTTGATGGTGCCGGTTACGAGTACGTCGCCACGTTCGAGAAAGTCAGCAAGAATCTGCTCGCGCTCCGCATCACGAATACGCTGCAGTACAACTTGTTTGGTGTCTTGGGCAAACCGGCGACCAAAATCAACGGATTCAATCGGTTCTTCGATGTAGTCATCAACCTCGATATCTTCAATCTGTTCTTTGGCTTCGAAGAGCAGGATTTCCTGATCCGGCATCTGCAACCCGGCTTCATCGGGTACGACATGCCAGCGACGGAACGATTCGAATTCGCCAGTCTCGCGGTCGATGGCGACGCGAATATCGACCTCACCCTCGTAGCGTTTCTTGGTGGCCTGGGCCAGCGCGTGCTCAAGCGCTCCGAACACGACATCCTTGTCGACATTCTTCTCACGCGCCAGCGCATCGACCAGCAACAAAATTTCGCGACTCATTTACGGCTCCTGAAATCCACTTTGGGCACTAAACGTGCCTTGTCTACTTCCGCCAGCGAAAACTCCAGTAACGCTGGCCCTTCGTTTCCCTCAAATTCAAGTCTGAGCGTCTCGCCCTCGGGCTCATGCAGGACACCCTCGAACGACTTTCGATTACCAGCACCCGGGGTCGCCATCCTGAGTTTGATGACTGCCTCCTGTCCCGCGAAACGCCTGTAGTCCGACAGCTTCTTGAGCGGACGATCCAGACCCGGCGACGAGACTTCGAGACGCTCATAGCTGGCGTTCTCGACCGTGAGTACATGCAGCAACTGGTGCGTGACTTTCTCGCAATCCTCCACGGTCACTGCACGATTCTCTTCGGGCATGACGTCGATATAGACGCGCAGGAGTCCGCGTGCGGCCTGCTCAAAATCCACCAGCTCATACCCCATGCCGGTGACCGTCTTCTCAATCAACGCGAACAACAAAGAATGACCCCTCGTACAAGCGCAACATCAACTCTTTCAGGAAAAAAAAAATGGGCATCTGCCCATCTTTCTTGGTGCTCCCTGAACCGCCTTTCATGGACAGAAGATGACCTGCACCTCACCGCCCGACCGCCGGAAGCTTTGTTAAGTCCCTGATTATAGGCGATTAGGCATCTCACCGCAACGCACAAGGCAATGAACGCGAGTTATCAGATTGAGATCGTTTGCCGATGCCAAAGGGATGGAATTGCGAAGCTTGGGCGGTCACCCTATCAGCCGCGCGAGCGACGTCGTTGCGGAGTACCTGTACCAAAGCGGTCCGATGTCCACGAGCTACCGGTCGCTGCTTGCCCGCTACGGCGCCTCGGGTCTGCCTGACCATTGCGCTGTCCTCGGCCACCTTGGGGCGCGGTCGGGAATCCGAGCGCGGTCTGCAAGGGGTCCGGCTGACGAGAACGCGGCGCACTGCGACCCGCGTTATTGCCATACGCATTGCCATTGGTGTTGCCGTTCACATTACCATGGCGATTTGGTGGCCCGCCAAACTTGCCTTTGCCAGGGCCACCGCGAGTATCCTGCGCGCGGCCTGCTGGCTTTTGGAGACCATTAGCCGCCATCAGTGCACGCACCGCATGCTCATCCATTTCCTCCCAACGGCCACGCTTGAGATTGCTGGGCAGCGTAAGCGAGCCGTAACGGGTCCGAATCAGACGCGAAACGGTCAGGCCGACCGATTCGAACATCCGGCGCACCTCTCGATTGCGACCCTCGGAAATTGTGACCCGATACCAGCGATTCGCACCATCTCCGCCGCCATCGACGATCTTGTTGAACTGTGCAAGGCCATCATCAAGCTCCACACCTGAGAGTAATTTCTGGCGCATGCCTTCCTCGAGCTCGCCGAGGGTACGAACCGCGTATTCCCGCTCGATGCCGTAACGCGGATGCATGAGTTTGTTGGCGAGATCACCCGAGGTGGTAAAGAGCAGAAGACCCTCGGTATTGAAATCGAGGCGCCCGACAGCCAGCCATTTGCCAACCTTCATGGTGGGTAAGCGATCAAAAACGGTGGCGCGACCCTCGGGATCACTGCTGCTGACGATTTCGCCCGAGGGCTTGTGATAGACCAGCACGCGCGGCGGACGGGTGCTGACTTTGCGTTGTACGAGCTTGCCATTGATTCTGACCTGATCGGCCGGCAGTATGCGTTGGCCGATATGCGCAGGCTCACCGTTGACTGACACTCGCCCTGCGATGATCAACTCTTCCATGTCCCGGCGCGAACCGAGACCGGCCTCGGCCAACACCTTGTGCAGCTTGGGTGCATCATCATCGGCCGTGAGGTCGCGACGCGCTGGCTTCTGATGCCGATTGCCATGCTTGAAATTAGCCTGCGCCTCCTCGCCAGCCGCCAGGCGGTCATAGTCATCGGAGGTAACAAAGGTGAAGATCGCATCAGCATCGGCCACCGGAGTACGCTGACTATGGCGTGGATTAGCGTGCTGGGGTTTCTGGCGCGGACCGGGTTTGCTGCGCTGCGGCTCACGAGCGGCGATGTTGCCGCCAGTTCGGCCATGAGGCTCGACCGGTCTTCCGGTCTCGGCACCCTTCTCGGGGCTGCGCGATCGTCTCAAGGCACGCGGACCACGCACGCCACGGCGAGGATTTTTCTTATCCTGCCTGGCCTCGTCGTTTGAAGGCGTGTCGCTTCCGGCAATTTTGTCACCGGTGTTGTCTGATGCTTCGCCACCTGCAAGTGGCGACTGAGAATCATTCGGGTCGGGTGCTGTCATCTTGTATGTCTGATGTTGAATCGGTGGGAGCATTGCCGTCATGCTCATCCGGGAGCGATACCTCGCTTCCCTCGTGCGCTTCGCCGAGCGCCTTTACTTGTCCTGCTGTTGCTGCGTCGTCTTGCTGATCGCCATCGTCCGTTGTCAAAGACTGCGAAGCTTCCTCCATGGATGACTCGGAAAAATCAATCGATGCCTGATCCAGCGAGGCCTGAAGGTTCTGCTCCATTGCCTTGACTGCAGCCGCCGCCGCCTCGGGCAATACGTCGGTACCTACCTGCTGGAGCGGCGGTAACTGCTCCAGCGAGGACAAGCCCAAGTCGTCCAGAAACTGTTTCGTCGTCGCTAAAAGCGCAGGACGTCCCGGCACGTCACGATGACCGATCACATCGACCCAACCCCGATCCTCCAACAGCTTGATCGTCTGAGAGTTGACGGCCACACCACGAATCTCTTCAATATCACCGCGCGTGACTGGCTGACGGTAAGCGATGATGGCGAGTGTCTCGAGGGTGGCCCGCGTGTATTTTGGTGGTTTCTCAGGGTTGAGTCTGTCGAGGTAAACCTTCATCTCTGCCCGGCTCTGAAAACGCCAGCCCGTTGAAAGGTTCACCAGTTCAACGCCATGTCCCTCCCAATCCTGCACGAGTTCTTCCAGCATGGTCTTGATGGCATCGGTATCCGGCACAGACTCTGTCTCATCAGGATGACCAGCAAAAAGCTTTTTAAGCTCATTGATCGACAATGCCTCGTGCGTGCACAACAGTGCAGTCTCGAGGACTTTTTTCGCCTCAACGGTATTCATCTACGATTCGTACAATACGAGTTGGTTGCAGTGAGAAGCTCAATCCTGAGCCCGCGTCAGCCAGGCTGAAGCGGGTAAGGCATGGGTTTTATTGCTGGCAATCAGCGCCCGCGGTTGTAGAGTTTTTCTTGGGGCTGCTGCTGCGGTCTTGACCGGTGTAAGACTAGGGAATTCGAAAGGGCGCCGAGTCACGCCACGCTGCTATTCGCGTTGGGCCGAATTATAGGGCACTTCGATACGATTGTCATTGCCTCAATCGTGGGGGTTTCTCAGGGCTTTGGTGCCCGACAGTGTGCCTGATGAAGGCTAATCGGAAATCGCTACCCTCCCCCGCGAGGCCGCTGGCAGTGCCTGTCGCCCACAAGGCATTAGCATGTGAGGCAGCCCCTTGTTTTTAAAGACTGGAAAACACCCATGCAAGTTATCAGAACGACTGCTGTTGCCGGAATTATTTTTATGACAAGTTTTTCGGTCGGCGCAGCACCGCTTTGCTCGCCCGAAGAAAAGTCTCTGTTTAGCTGCCAGCTGGAGGACTCCAAAAAATCCGTGTCACTCTGCCAGTCCAACACGGACCCCAAACAGATCCTCTACAAATTCGGCACGCCAGAAAAAGTAGAAATTACGCTGCCTAACGAGAAATCTCCCCAGCCCAAAATTTTCTTTGAACAATTCGGCCCCAGCAGCTCACAGTGGATAAAAGGTGTGATCTTCACAAGTGGCAAGGTGGAATACAGTCTTTCCACGCCCCAGGGTCTATCTG
>Ga0315909_10005188_pt1 | contig 15059 bp, 10 predicted proteins | sample LakEriMetagenome_11_FD_203527 | JGI IMG/M metagenome (GOLD analysis project Ga0315909, IMG submission 203527) | Freshwater fungal communities from buoy surface, Lake Erie, Ohio, United States - Buoy 2 MA125 | ecosystem: Environmental > Aquatic > Freshwater > Lake | place: USA: Lake Erie, Ohio...
TATTTCTTAGCCGTTCCGCTCCAGAAGCATTGACCGATATGTACCCGGCCTCACCGTTATGGCAATACCCAGTCGAGGTGAGAGAGAGGTCTAATCCGAGAATCCTGGGCTGCACGAAAAAACTCTAGCCCATAAACAAAGACCCGCCGGCCTTTAGGACCGACGGGAATTCATACAGACAGATGTCCGTATCTACTCTGCGTAGTTGCTCACTACTAGACCTTGGACCACCTGCCTTTCTTTTCTCAGAAATGGCTAGAAGACCTCAGCGTACCATTACAAAAATATTGAGTCAGGTAAAGAGATGTTGGTCCGCACATAAAAAAACAGACGCAAGAACCGGGGGCTGCACGTTGCCCTGTGCCCCCGGCCCTCGCGCCTATAACGGTCCTAAGGCAATTAATAATACATCGCTCACCAAGTTACTGGTGTAAATGCAAGTGATGTTTTATCTTTCCCAACCATGCTTTGCAAGACCCAGGTCGAAAGCAAGTTGAGGATAATTTCCGATTCGATTATGGCAAGGCCTGCACACTGCAAGAAGATTTTCCTCGTCCAGTATTGAACCACCTTGTGAACGACGAATTATTTCATGTATGTCACAACTTCTATTGCGAACATAGGTTGTTTTTTCGTCGTACTCAGCGAATACCGGACAAGCTTCGCAAAATGGTTTTTCTGAAAGCATGCGCTCGACAAGTGGCCTACGGAGTGCGTATTCCTTTTGTTTTTTCTTTGAGCGGTGTCTCACTCAGAATATGTTATACCGTCAAACTCCCACTTACCGTCAAGCGATGCCCAAAGCGCAATGTCAACATCTGACGGCTCCATATCGAATTCATCGAGCAATGACTTATGCTTCATGATTGCAGCCTCAAGAAAGGCAACACGTGTTGTTGCTCCCTCATCTTCTCCAAGTGAAGCAACGTAGTCGAGTCGCTTGTCAACAAAGAACTTGAATCGTTCAATTTTTGTCATTCTTCCGTCATACGACTGAACGGCCTCGACGAGAAGCATTTTCCCATCTTCGCCAAGTTCGGAATAACGTTCTATATCCATTTCCTTGTCATCAGCAATATTGCGCATCTGCTCCTCAAGATTGCGAACGAGAGCCAACAATGCACGCTTCCAGCGCTCGCGATTCTGTGGCAAGTGGAGATACTCTCTCTGAGTGTCGGACACTCGATTTTTGACGTCCTCCGCGACAAGGCGGGCAAACATGTCGTCATTCATTTTTTGGGTTCCAATATGAGCAGATATTTGATTTGTAGTGACACCAGTTGCAAAGCTTTGACGGGATTGCAGGCCATTGTGAGTTGTCATAGGAATTTACTATCTCCTTCTTTGTTGTTGTTATTGTATTTCTGACATTTGCAAAGTCATCAGCTGTGGGTAGATGTTTTTTTGCAACACCATCTTTTAGGTATAGAAGCTCAAGGTTGAATTGCTGTTTTCCTTCCAGCTCGGTCAAAAGAAGCGCATACAGGCATAACTGAAACCATTTATCTGACATGTATTGCGCGGCTGGTGTTTTGCCGGTTTTGTAGTCAGTAATGGTTACTACGCCATCATTTTCCGTCCATCTGTCGATGAAGCCTTTGATTAGTACACCATCAAGTTCGCCAAACACTTCATACTCGATTCCCGAAGGGGCAATCAGTGTTGGGTTTTCAAGTAGGAAAATATTCTCGACGCACCACCAAGCACTCCAGCGAAAATCATTAATTGGTGTTTTCTTAAGGAATGGAGCAACAGAATCTGCCCAATTCCCCTCAGACCAAACATGAGTGCAGGCATGTCTCGCCGAAATAACTGTTCTTTCTTCTGGTTGATATGAAGCGTAGAAATACTCCAGGACGTCGTGCACAAAATTGCCCAACAATGTCGCCATTGTCGGTGGCTCTTTAATTTTGTCAACTCGAGACAACTTAAACTTCAGCGGACACTGAATATAAGTCTGAATCGATGACGCAGAAAGATGCTCTGGGAGAACTCCTATTTCCTCGCTCACTGAGCTGGAGCTTCTATTACTGTCGCGCCGCTGAATGACAGGCGGGTTGCTTCGGTTACCAAAAAGGTCGCTTGTTCAACGGTGACAGAGTCCTTGTTCGGAGCAGGCTGCCCCTTGCTCCACTGTGACCACGACGCACGCAACTGCTCTTTCTGTTCCTTGCTGAGCCCCTTGCTGATTGACATGAAGTTTTCCCAGATGGGCTGTGCAGGATTTGGTGGTTCTGATGCAGCAGCGTGCTCCGCCTCCATAACCTGCTCGATTTCGATTGCGTCTTCACTACGCGCGAGATACAAGCCAACGCCGAGAGTTTGCGCTGCCTTTTTCAGTGCATCTGAGATTGCGCCCTTGAACTCGTCACCGAGGTCAACAATCCCACCCTGCTTGTTTCGCTTGATTTTCTGCCCGCCAAATCCATCGCGCGATACGCACGCAAAGTCGGTTTGATACCAATCAATTCGAACATGCGCGACAACGAATTCTGGGTCGATTGCGTCGCGTTCGCAACGGAGAATCGTGAACGACCACTTATCGACGCCGAGCACCTTGTTGAGTCGGTTAATGACCTCGCTAACTGGGATGTAAACAAGACTTGTACCACTCTTTGTAATCGAGCGAGCCATTTCTTGTGGGAAAGCCTCAGTGAGGTTGCTGTAGATGTTTGTCATTGTTACTTTGCCTTTCGTACGATAATGTTCGTTTTTGATTCGCTCACTTCACAGAAATTATCGGCAGATACTCCGATTTTTCCGAGTTCTTTTACTCTCCAGTATGAAACTGCAGCAAAGTCGAGCATTTTGAGCATCATATCTTGTGGCGTCATTACGACTTCGCCCGTGTCGAGGTCAACAGCCATGTCGTTAATTCTGCTTGCAACATTCTTTGCTAAGCCTTCGTGGTCCCACTTCTTTCTGTCCGAGCCACCCTTCTTCTCGACAAGACTTCCATCTGATGATGAAACTTCTGGCACGTTGTCCATCTTCTTCATCATTTCGTGACAAATATCGTCGTAGAGAACGGACATCTCCGCCTTGAGTGAATGCACACTCACCATTGCGTCGGCAATTGTCGTGAGCGATTCACTACTTGCGCACAAGTCTTTGAACTGCTGGCCAAGTTCCATGAAGTCTTTCGTCAATTTTGCGACAGAATCCATGAACACCAAATCGGGCGTCGTGTTATTGATACTCATTACATATCCCCTTGCTCTAGTTGTTACTTCGTCAGATGATTATAGACACTGGACGGCGTTGTGGCAACCCCAAACCAGCTAAAAACGAAAAGGCCCCAACCGCCGAGTCGACCTGGTCATCGTGGTCACAGGCTTCGGGGAATGATGAGAACTCGTCGAACCACTCCGTCAACCACGGTCCGCGAACAACACGTACGTTCCCATTAGCTACTGCTGCCGCAAAGGGGCGAGACCGAGTTAACTTGTCGCCAGTAGAGCGTATGCCCTGGAAGTCATAGCCCGGCAATACATATCTTGCATATTGGTCAATAAGGGCCTTGCCAGAAGAGCCTGGTTCCTGTTCCATTCTTATTGCAACAGAATGCCCATCTTCGTAGGCTGTCTGGGCTATTAGCTGTTCTACCTTTTCGTTTTTTACTCTATGCCTACGAACATCTAACACATATGCAATCCCCTGGTCAAACAACATCAAGGTTCCCACTGTGTAGTCGGGGTCGGGGTTGCTTGATGTTGGCTCGGAAGCCGCTAAGTCCCAGAACCTAACAGCTCTGGCAGACGAAAGAACCTGGGGCACCTCGTGGGAGTCAATAACAACAAAATTGGTTCTATCGAAAAGTGTCCCCAACGTTGTCGCCCACCAGTCGCCCATCTCGAGTCGGCGTCTTTCTATTGGGTCAAGAGCGGATAGGGCTTGTCGATACGAATCTGCATCGATTCCAGGGTTATCGGTCAACATCGACGGCACAAAGATTCTCCCGGAATCCTGACCCTCAACGATGAATCGCTGCCTGACCCAGTTCGGCGCTGGGTTAGATGCAGCACGCATTCTTAGCGGAACCTTAGAAAGTTCACCCGTTGAGGGCCGACGCAAACGAGAAAAGAGGTAACGGTAGTCGGATTCACGTATTTCTGTCACCTCATCCATTCCGATGAACTGGAACTCGGAACCCTTGTATCGGAGGTAGTCGTTGGTGTTATTCAGGTACCCAAAGGAGATGCGAGCGCCAGACGGGAAAGTAGCAATATAGGTGTTGTTATTCCAATGAACTTCGTCATAATTGGTTATCCAGGAACGGAATCTGTCCATCAGCGCTCCAGGTAGCGCTAGGTCGGCATATGTTTTTCTGAAGAGAATCGCAGAGTAGCCAGGCACGTCCACATACTGAAGGGCTGACATCAGGAGGGCTGAGCTCTTGCCACCACCGGCAGCTCCGCCAAAAAGAGCTTCAATGGCGTACGAGCGCAGAAAAACCTTCTGGGTGATGGACGGCTCTTCTGGACAGTAAAGCGGTTCCTTAGGTTTTAAATATTCGAGAACTTTATCCCAATTCGTCATTTGTATGCCTGCTATCTGCTGGGAATGATAAACCATACTAGTATTAAATTACGTAACGCCGCGTTTTTGATGAGGAGACATGAAAATAGTACAATGGTTTACTAGGGCAAGAACTGCCAATCTCCTTATGGGGTCATTTATAATTATGACTACAACAGGCGCGTTCATCTTTAGCATTCCGGTCGGATTTGTAGTGGCTGGCGTGTGCTGTGGGGCTCTTGGCCTACTGCTCGGACTGGATTAAACATAAAACATGGCTTGGAATTCAACCAATAACAAATCTGCCTCATCGTCCGGACAAAAGTCGGTTATTGGGCCAGGCGCTCCAGTTGCTTACAACACTGGACTTCAAGGCAAGCCGTACAGGGACTCCTGGGACATTGAGCGCGCCTACAGAGAGGGAATGCAGAAAGTCACCTGGGTAAATAGGTGCATTGATGCAATAGCTGGCAACCAGGCCAGACTTCCAGTAATTCTAAGAGAAGATAATTCCCCTGATGGGAAGATTGTTACAAACAATAGAGACAGCAAGATACTTAATCTTCTGAATACAAAATCGAACATTGGTGAAAACTCGTTCGTGTTCCGTTACAGACTTTCTTCTCAATTACTCATGTCTACGCGCGGAGCTTTCATTGAAAAAGTAAGAGGGCGTTCTGGAGAGGTGATTGGACTACATCTTCTGCCGCCGCAGCACACGTCACCAATTCCTGACCCACGAAAATTTATTTCTGGTTTTGAAGTGGATATGAGAAATGGGACAAAAGCAATTCTCAAGCCGGATGACGTTATCTGGATTAGGAAGCCGCATCCGCTAGACCCATACCTGTCGCTCACACCACTTGAGTCCGCTGGCGTAGCGGTTGAGATTGAAAACCTTTCAAAAATATACAACAGAAACTTTCTTCTGAATGATGGTCGCCCTGGTGGACTTCTTGTCGTCCGTGGGGAAATTGACGACGATGACAAAGATGAATTGCGAAGCAGGTTTCGCGGCAACATAAATAGGGCTGGCTCCGTAACTGTCGTGTCTTCCGACGAGGGGGTTGACTTTGTCGATACTGGAGCAAATCCTCGAGATGCAAATTACATTCAAATGCGTCAAATCACAAAAGAAGAAATTCTTGCTTCTTTTGGCGTTCCCGAATCAGTAATAGGCAACGCTTCTGGTCGAACATTTAGTAACGCGGCGGAAGAGCATCGCGTGTTCTGGAACGAAACGATGCTCCCACACATGGAACTAATTGGGCGCGGATTAGATGAACTCGACGATGAGTATTACATCGATTTTGATACTTCAGAAGTTCCTATTCTTGTTCTTTACAAGCAAGAGCGAGAGCGCTACCTGCTTGATGAATTTCAGAACGGTCTCATCAGCGGCAATGAGTACAGAAAAGAAACAGGAAGAAAGAAGATTGATTCCGACCTAATGCAGGCAATGCTTGCGAATCCGAACCTCACCCCAATCGGATATACCGACAAGAAATTTGATTCAACTCAACAGGCCGCACAAATGGCTGCAGCTGGTGGTCAACCTGGTGTTCCTGGTGTTGCTGCGGCCGGAATGATGCCAGACGGTCAACCACCAGCGCCAGGACAAGATGCTGCCGCTCAACCAACACAACCGGGGGCTCCGCAAGAAATACCAGCTCAAGTAGTTGATTTTAACGAGAAGCCAAACACGATGACCGAGGCTCTTGCTGCGGAAGGCGGCGTTGCTCAGCAGCAACCAGTTATGGCATCGCCTACTGCTCTGTCAGCTTTTGATAGCGGGATGCAATTCAAATCGGAGAATAAGCAAGAAAACGAATGGGAGCAGAAAGCTGCAGAAAATGCAGACAGGTGGATTGAGATTCTCGACAGAAATATTGAGCGATTCATGGAGCGACAGCAGCGTGTTGTTCTCGAAAAGGCAACTGGTGCAAAGTCCAAGAAGCTCATCACTGCAGGAACGCTGGCGGTAGAAAACATCTTTGATGAGCAGGTTTGGAACAAGCAACTTGAAGAAGATGTGAAGCCAGTCATCGCTGGCATATCGGCCGATGCTGCGCGCCTGGTTGGAGAACAATCTGGCATGCCAGTGGAAGAAGATGCTGAAGAGATGCAGGAAGTTGTCGACGCACAAATAGAGCGAATGAAGAAAATCAATTCAACGACAAAGGATGAGATAGCGTCTGCAATATTGATTGCTCTCGCTCTTGCAGATGATGAAGACAGAGTCGGAATGCTCAAAGCAGCGCTTCTCGCAATCTTCATGAACCTTTTGTCAAAGCGTCGCAGACTCATCGCCGAGCACGAATCACAGTCGGCCTACAACTCTGGCGTCTATCATGCGGCAAAAGGAATTGGCGCATCAACGAAAACCTGGGTTGCAAACAAGGATGCCCAAGTCAGACCAGAGCACCGCTTGCTCGACGGAAACACGACATCAATTGACTCGGCATTCAGTGTTTCGGGCAAGGAAATAAGATTTCCCGGAGACCCTCTTGCACCAGCACATCTGACCATCAACTGCAGATGCAGATTGTCATTCTCAATCTGACTTTACTAAAACGTCAAAATAGTTTCGCCAGAACTGTCTTGTAATTGTTTATTATTGGATAAACACTATGGAAAGCGCTACACCATGAGCAATACTGCTAACGACTTTACTGAAACCCAGTACAAGGCAATCCCTGGGCAAATCAACACGATTGAGTCGAAAGGCATAGTTGAGTGTTTTGTTGCTGGCATTGGGAACAAGGACAGTGTTGGCGATATCTGTCTGCCAGGCTGTTTCAATGGCTCCCTCGGGCGCCGAAAGCCGCGTGTTGTCTGGGGCCACAATTGGAATGAGCCGATTGGAAAAGTTTTAGAAATTTATGAGGTTGGCCCAAACGACCCACGTCTTCCAGCAAAGATGAAAGCCAACGGCATTGGTGGTTTGTTCGCCAAAGTACAATTTAACCTTGCTTCAGAGCGTGGTCGCGAAGCATTCGCAAACGTAAAATTCTTTGGCGAAGAGCAAGAGTGGTCAATTGGCTACAAGACGCTAGATGCAGTATTTGACACAACAAAGCAAGCCAACATGCTCAAAGAAGTTGAGCTATATGAAGTTAGTCCTGTTCTCCATGGAGCCAACCAACTAACTGGAACAATCTCAATCAAGTCCGACAAGCAGAATGCTGTTGAGGAAAAAGGAGCTCCACTCAAGGACCCAAAGGGTGGTCTCACTGCCGCTGGTCGCGCACACTTCAAGCGCACAGAAGGTGCAAACCTAAAGCCGGGTGTTAAAGGTCCAGCAAATACACCAGAAAAAATGCGCAGAAAAGGTTCATTCCTTACGCGATTCTTCACCAATCCATCGGGTCCGATGAAAGATGAAAAGGGACGTCCAACACGTCTTGCACTATCCGCTGCGGCATGGGGCGAGCCAGTTCCGCAAGATGCTTCAGATGCAGCAAAACTTGCTGCGAAGGGTCGCAGAATGCTTGAGCGGTATCAGAACTCAAAGAAGACGTCGAATGAAACAGAGATTGAAGAAAAGAACATTTCAATATATTCAATTGATAATCCGTCAGAAAACCCAACCATGGGTCGTATGGGTTCACTCGCAAAAGCAATTTCAACTCACTTCGGAGGTGAAGTCGCTGTCCGCGAGGCAGACAGTAACAATGTCGTATTTGACCTCATGAAAGACGGACAAGTTGAAACGATGCGCGCTGCGTATCACACACCAAATGAGTCTGACTTCATGTTTGGGCCAGCACAAAAGGTACGAGTGGAAACAATTTATCTCCCTGTTGACTCCAACGGCCAAGCATCTGGAACACCAATACCCAATAGTCCAAGCATGATTAACATGCCAAAGCCAGGTGGCTGCGGATGTGGTGGAGCATGTGGCGGCAAGTCTGACCCATTTGCCAACTGGGAAGAATTCAAGAACGATAATCCAGGCGTTCATCTTTTCATTAAGACCGAAAACATGGAAATGTACGAGGTTGCCAATAATGTTTCCGAGTATCACGGATTTGACGTCGAACTTCTTGCCGATGGCTTCGTAGTTCCGAATATTGACTGGTATGAAAAAGATGCGCGCGATGCCGTTATTACGGCAATCGAGAACATCGAACAAAAGGCCATTGCAAGAGCTGCGCGTAGCGCTCGAGGAATTGGCCGCACTGCGGCAAGGGCAGTTAAGCCGTCGAGCTTTGACGGCGATGGAGATGGAATGCGTACTGGTCCGGATGGCAGGGATAACATCCCCTATAAGCCGAAGTTGATGCCGCCACGCACGGTTCCGCAGACCATACCAGAGCGAGAGAAAAGACCGCTGAAAATTCCAAAGCCACAGGAAGTCCCTCGTCCAGCTCCTGTCCCGACGCCAGCTCCTGCGCCGGCACCGGTGAGACCAACAGTCCCAGAAAAGCCCGGCGTACCGGCAACTGTTGCTGGACGCATGGCCGGAGGCAAGCTGTCAGGCAAGAGAAAGCGTGCCAGAGATTTGAAGGCAGGAAAGTTCGATGCCGAAATCTATGACGAGAGAATGGCTGGGGCATCGCTCGAGCAGGTAGCCAAGAAGTATGGAGTTCAGCGCACTGATGTGCGTCAGGCAGAGCAGAGACACATGGCACAGATGCGTGCTGCCAAGCAGAAAAAGAACTCGATATTGGCCCAACTGAGGGAAATGCAGGACGACCCGAGTATGCCATCAGGACTTCCAGCACGCGCAAAAGAAAGAGCTATTGAGTTAATAGCCGAGAACAACAACATGACGGCAGACGAGGTTCGTTCGGCCCTAAGACGCGAGCTGGCCGCAGAGCGCATGACTTCAGCAGCCAGTCAAATGGCTGGCCGCAGAAAATCGCTCTCCTCTGTTTATGTTTCGGTCTCGGAAGGCAACGACATCGCCGTAAAGACCGCCCTCCAGAGCACAGTTGACAATTCGGTCCTCATCAAAGTTGAGCCACAACTAATAACTCAAGTGAAACAAGTTGTTGACACTGTGGCGGCACACCATGGAATCAGAATTTCTGAGACTGATAACGGTTTGAACGTGTTTGGCGCCCATGAACTAAACGATGACTCAATCGAGGCCATTTCGCGCGCCATTTACGCGTCGTACGTTGATAGCAACATTGAAGAGCTCGAGATGGACAGAATTTTCTCGCAAAGATAATTCATGACATCTGATTACCTGGCTCGTCTGATTCGCTTACGCGACAACGCCATCATTAATCAGGATATTAAATCTGTCAATAAATATAATGACGAGATTGATAAACACATGCTGAGGAAATCTGAACGAGCTAAATCGTCAGTTTTCGGTTCATCAAAAATTAAGTCGTCGCGCTTCTCCGTGAGGAAGCAAAGACCAAACGTCAGCCGTGAATCGTCTTCTATGGGTTATGCTAAACCTATACATAATCAACGGATTTCAAGTAAATACAACTGCATGGTTACTGGAGAAAAGCGCATGAACCCATGCGCCGGCTGTAGTAACGTAAAAGGTTGTATTTCCAATTCAATGCAGTACAAGGAGCACCAAACATGAGCGAAAAAGCAGCAGTCGTAAAGTTGAATGCTGACGGCGAAGTTGTTGGTTGCGCCAAGGGCCTCGAGGGTTCTGAGTGCGGATATACGCCAGGCGCAAAAGTTTGTGGCAAGTGCGGAGCTATGGCTGTTTCGGTTAAGAAAACAGACACAGAGACGAAAGCAGCAAAGAAAAAGAACATGATGAACATGGCTGCAATGGATTCTGACCTTGATGAGGAGATGTCAATGGAAGAAGAGGACATGGACGAGGACGTGGAGGACATGGAACTTGTCGATGAAGAGGACGACATGGAAGAGGAAGACATGGACGAAGAGGACATGGAAGCCGAAGACATGGAGGAAGAGGACGAAGAAGACGACGAGGACATGGAAGACCTTGACGGAAAAATGTATGCCGACGAAGAGTCTGTCGACGAAATGTTCGTGCGTCGCTCTGCTCCAAAAAAGAAAAAGAAGGGCGCCATGATGATGGGCCCAAATGCTGAAGTCGAAACAGATGAAGAAGACGAAGGCATGTACTCGGATGAGGCAGCGCTAAGGAAGAAGATGCGCCGCAGAAGAATGAGCACAATGGGCTACAAGTCCGCCGACTTTGATGATGACGCATTTGTGTGCGGGTTCGACCGCAAGGTCTATCCAGGTGGGGCAAGTGTTTGCGATAGCTGCCCTGGTGGTTGCGTCTCCGAAAAGGGAATGCCAGCACTCATCGAAATCGAAGGCATGGCAGAAGACATGTTTAGGGGTAAGGTTCTCGACTCTGGTTATTCAGACGAAGCAGACCTTTTCATTGTTGACGTTGAGCGCAAGGACGGCAAACCAGTCGAAGTATTCTTCGATGGTTCAACTGGTGAAGTTATGGGTTGGCACATGCTTACTCAGGACGTCGTTCAGGTGAAGTCTGCTCTTCAGAACAAGGTGATGATTAGCTTTGGTGAAGCCGCCGACATCGCAGTTAAGTCTGTTGAGGGAGACATCATCGCTGTCGAGCCAGATGTATTCGAAGGTTTCGATGTTTACGCAGTTGAAATTGAAGGACTAAACGGAAAGTCGTATGACGTATTCGTGGGTCTTGACGGAGAAGTGCTTGGATATGACGAGTACACCCAGGAAGAGGCTTCAGAAATTGAGGCAGAGGCCGCAGAGATTGCTCTCAAGCGCGCATACTCGGAAGAGTCACGCGCATCGATGGCAAAAGCTGGTCACGCACTTCCAGATGGCTCATACCCAATCAAGGATGAAGCAGACCTGAAGAACGCAATTCAAGCGTACGGCAGAGCCAAGGATAAGACCGCGGCGAAGGCGCACATCATGAAGCGGGCAGTTGACCTCGGTATGGAAGAACTAATTCCATTGAGCTGGGTCTCCAAGGAAGACATGGAGAAGGCTAAGAAAGACTACGCAGCTGAAGAAAAGTCAGAAGCAACAGATTTCTTGTCAAATCTCATGGAATTCGAGATGCTGTCCATCGAAGAGGAAATCAACGAACCAAAACCTGAATAGGCTAATATGGTTGTTGTTCCACAAATTCGTTAGGTAATTGCGGCGCTTGGTTGCCGCCGAGGAGCAACAAGTGGGTAATTCATATTCCAATTTCGCGGAACGCAGGCTAAAAACCCTGTCCAAGAACGGTGAGTTGGAAATTGGATTCGTTCCTGATGTCGATTCAAAGGCGGATAAACCTGAAGCAAATAAGCCGCCGCAGAAGTATTCCAATCCCTATGAGGAATACATCAAAACATGGGAGCCTGGAGACGTAATTCCACTTGTTCCACCGGGCAAGCGAATGCATTTTTGCACGTTCAACCCAAACATGCTAGATACGGATTCAACGTTCTTTAGGTCTACCCACAAGCACTCATCAACAACAAAATTCAAGACCGGGGAACCAGAAGGAATTGAATACAAAGTTCTCGGGCGCAAGCTAAAAGACAGCCTTGAGTCACTTCTTAGGCGCGCAGCAAATGCTAGAGGTTTGTGGGTAGACGATAAGAATAAACTTCGCTGCCCGCCTGGAACTCCTGCAGCAAACCAGTTCACCGACATCACAGGTTCTAATTGTTTTATACCGACTCCAAGAACAGCGGCTCAAACTGGAGCAAGAGCAATCAGAAGAGCAACAACTGGTGCCACCCAAATGGCAACACCAACGGGTGGACGAGTGGCCACGGGATTTGATGTTGCTCGCGCTAACGCAGACCAAATTAGGGAAATGGGTTTCGAACGGGTCCAGGAGATGATGGCATATGGCGGCAGAATTGCGCCGACCCCAGCCATGGTGGGTGACACGATTTCGGGGGCAATGCGCTCAACAAGATTTGGATTAATACCAGACCCATCAACGAGAACTGGTGGACAGAAACGCGGTGCCCCCAAAGGGGTCGGCAATCAGGTCTGGCAGCTTGGGCTAAAAGAGCAAGTTTGGAGAGGGCGAAGAGCAACAGAGCTTGCGCGCTCAACTCGCGATAGGTTCAACAACCCAAACCGTCCAGACGGACTCAGGCTTCCACCGAGTGCACAATTTCCAGCGGGTAGACCAATTGGCGACATAAGCCAAAAAGCTCAGTTTGTTTCAGCTATGTCTGAACTATTTCCAAACGTGCCGCTAGATGAAATAGAGGAAATGTTCGACCAGGCAATCCCGATGAGCCTAAGCAGAATGGATAAGTCAAAGCTCAAAGCCTCTTTGGTTCAGTATTGGTACTCATGGATGGCAGAAGCAATTGCAAATCCGGAACAAGCAAAATGGGTGACCTCATTTGCAATTAACACAGAAATGGGTTCTGCATTTGAGGTACGTTTCGATGCATTCGCACCATCTCCATCCACCGGAGGGAGAAGAATCAGTCAGACAGCAGCAAACCTAGCTCAATCTGGCGGCAAGTCTGCCGAACAGGGCGGTGTCCAATTCGCCCTACATATGAACCCATGGGAAATGTGGGCGCAAGTTAATCGTTCTGGTTTTGATAGAAATGGTCGCGCAAACGGTGTTGCTGATTCGGTCGAGGGCGATATGCATTACCTTGCAACCCACGAGTGGGGTCATCTCGCACACTTTTCAACAGTAATGGAGACAATGGGTTTTCAGACACAAAATCTGCAAAGATACCCGCTGGCGCAAACCCTCGTGAGACCACAACAAGGCACTCCACAGTGGCAGCGCCAGAGACAGGTTAACGCTTGGATTATCGACTTCAGACAAGCCGCTAATCCAACTGGAAATAGAAGTCTCCAGCTATTGATTGATTCAGCACAAAATCTCAGCACCAGACAATATGTTCGTTCTGGTAACTGGGGCAATGTCACTGGCTATACACGCCAGGACCTAGAAACCGATTTGAACAATTTTCACAATGCACTAGCTGAGGCAATTGAAAACAACATTACAGATGACGCAGATGACCAGCTGCTTATGCGTCAATTTTCTGGTGGTGTCTATGCGGCAACTTCAAATATCGAAGCACGCGCAGAGTTCTATGCCGCTCGACGGATGTTTGGAGAACCAGCGCTGACGGGTGGTCAAACAGGAATCCCGTCGACTGTTGATGAATTCGCACAAACAATGGCTGCTGCTCAGGGCGCTACACAAACAGCAGCACAGTACAGAACGCAGATGGACGACATTGGACAACAGACGTTTGGTGTTCCCGGAAATTCCTGGAACATAAGCGGTCGAATGGCTGGTTCTGGATTACCGCCGCAACGGCCTACGCTAAAAACACAAGCTGTTAGGCGCGCAGTTGACCAAAATTATCCGCGCAGTAATAGAAATAGGGGTTCTTCGACGATAGCTGGCGCAATGCGTTCATCTTCCGTTCAGTCGAGAACAACATCTTCCCGCGATTGGAAAAACCAAGACACGATTAGCTCGCCAAACACGAACATGCCTTTCTCCGGAGAACGACAAGTCATGCCGAGCATGCTGCAGTCGGCACTTGGTGCTCCGCAGCCATCGACCCCAATAGTGGGAAGAATGTCTTCAAGCGCTCCAGAAACAACAGTTGGGGTAAGAAGACGTTTCGATGGAAGCACATCTGGAGATGTTGATGTAAAGGTATACGACATCAATGGAGAAAAAATCGTTTTTGATAATCCGGATGCAGTATCCATAGACGATTCAACAATCAAGGTCATACCTAAAAACCCATTTGAAATATCTGGTAAAGCAAACACCAGCAAAGAAGGTCGTGAGTACTCAGAGAAGTGGTTGATGGCGCAATTGGGCAGGGGAGACATGCAATCCAACGATGTTGATGCGCTTTTGTACCGCGCATCACGAGGCGACGCTGATGCCGAAACAGAATTAGATTCCCTCTCGGCCAAAGGAAGCACGAAAGTTTCAGACGCGGAAGACAAGCTTTATAAGCCATTCGAATTTGATGCAGACCAGCAAAGAGTAGTAACACAGGCTGGCCTCGATGATTTGAGTGTTGATGATTTGTATGTTGTTCATGAAACAAGCTACGAACCAGAAGTTGATGAAAACGGGGATGTCAGTATTGCTCCTCGTTCAAACTTCGAGGAAACAGCAGAGTCTGGAAAGAAAGTTCGAGTTCCTCGTCATACAATCCACTTCGCGCTAAACCACCTTGTTGGAGGGCACGTCTTTAGGCAGCGCTCCGACAAAGACACGACAATACTTATCGCACCATTGTCGCAAGTCCTTAAAGACAATCCGGATGCCCTGGACAACCTGTACACACTGGACACTGTTATGACGCCAAAGCCTGGCGAGGGGATAAAGCTCAAAGCTGGAACCTTCAGGAGAATTACCGGTACGCCAGACAAGGAGGCGACAGAAGAGGCTGTCCGCCAGCAGCTCAACGAAATGGGCGCAACAAATATTTTCAAAGCAGAGTCAGCAGAATCATCGACCGAAGCGCAAGATTTGGCAGTTCGAAAAATAGCTTCGCAACTTAAAACGCAATCAGGCCTACATGCAAATATTCCTAGTGGAATGATTGAAAATTACCTAATCCGTCAGGCTG
>Ga0315909_10005190_pt1 | contig 15056 bp, 17 predicted proteins | sample LakEriMetagenome_11_FD_203527 | JGI IMG/M metagenome (GOLD analysis project Ga0315909, IMG submission 203527) | Freshwater fungal communities from buoy surface, Lake Erie, Ohio, United States - Buoy 2 MA125 | ecosystem: Environmental > Aquatic > Freshwater > Lake | place: USA: Lake Erie, Ohio...
TTGTTGTCAGTATCAAGCATCTTTACATTAATAGTTGTGTATCCAGAGAGATTAAAATCTGAACCGTCCTGGTTTTTAACTAAAATGGAAAGAGGCCTTGCTGGTATCTGACCAATCCAGTATTGACTAATCATTTTATAATATCCTCTCTTAGATATAGTATTGGATCTTCGTGTAATACATAAACAACTACTTGATCCTGAGCGGTTGTTCTGATGACTACTTGTTCTCTAAACGATGCAGACACTGTCATTGGGTCTACACGAATTATTTTTACTGGTTCTGTTATACGTGCTGATGCTTCTAATGGTAAAGATATTACATTTCTATCTGTTCCAGCAAATCCTACTGCTGCTATCTTTATTGCATTTGCAAGCATAGGTTGAACTGTAATATTATTTTGCTTATCTCCAACTACTACTGGCTGAACCATTGTAGCAGAAGCAGGCATTGCTGTGTGTGTTTGAGTTTGGGCAACAGCCTCTTGTCTGTCAGATATCCATCTAAATCCACGAGTATTCATCGAAATCAGATCAAAGAATAATTGTCTATATTGCTTTGAATAAGTAAATAAGAACCATTGCTGATTAAATGAAACTGGAGATGTAGAGGTTAATCCTGACCTGCTTGTTTTTCTAACAGTTCCTTTTCTTGCTTGCTCTCCACCGAAATCTGATCTGCCTGGATCTCCAGCTTCAATTTCTCTAGACTGAGCAAGAAGATACATTCCGTTTGATGCCCATCCTGAAAGATCATTGTATTCTGCTTGAGTTATAATGCCCTGGTTTAATCTAGTTTCAAGGTTATTGATACTAGAAATAAGATCATTTCTTTCTGCTAAAGTAATTGTTCCATCAAAATATGCTGCTTCTATCCATTCAGTATGAATTGCATCTACGGTAATTTCTTCAAGTTCAAATGGAATTGGTTCTGTAAAATTGACCCAAATCTTGCCGCCAACCTGCTTACCATTAAGAACATCTCCAGGTTTAATTGCAATAGATGTTACATGGTTCTTGTATGGGTTATCTACAAGTTCTAGTCCACGTCTGTATTGATTTGCGAAAGCTGTAATTGGGGTACCACATAAAATATTATTTATTGGCGTTGCGGCAACCAATTGTCCAAAAACAGCTGTATAGTCATAAGAAGTGGTATTTAAGAAGAATTCATCACCGACAGATAAACCGTTTGGCTTTAATTCATAATCATGGAATTCTCTGCTAGCTCCACCAAAATCTATTGTGTCATCATTTTTCCACATGGCCATCTTTGTATGAACAACAGATCTCCAGTCAGTAAGCCCTGGAATAGTATTTAAAACTCTAATTCTATTATTTCTAAATGAATCAAACCAAGCATTTGCTGTATTTCCAGTGTTAATTGGAAGGTTTCCTGCTCCGCTTGGAACAATTGTTGGGCTATATGGATCGCTCTGATATCCAGTAACATCATTTAAATCTGGAACTAATTCAATTCTGTTAACAATCTTAAGATCAAGGGCAAGTTGTGGGTTATTAACCATAAGGGAAATACCAGTATCAACTGCTGCTCTTAATGATTTAATAAAGTTTTCATAAATAACTGTTTCTCTAATTCCAAAGAAGCTATCAACAATTTCGTTCTTTGCAAAAGATTCTTGCTCCCTACTTTGATCTGGATAATTCTTAAAGAATATGGCATCAAATTGAGATAGATCAATATCATTTACAAGATCAATATATCTACGAGTATCATCTTTTACATTTCTAAAGTAACCTGCACGGTTAACCTTAAATTGTGGGCGAGGGCCATCAAATGGGCCAACTACTCCACCAACATCGTTTAATATAATGTTTTGTTCGCCACCGTATGCTTGTTCTTTTACAAGATCAGATACATAGTAGCCGTTAATGTCTACTGGGAATACATCCCAGCCATAATATTGTTGAGGTGGCGACTTGACATAGTCTATTGTGTCAAGGTTATAGTCAAACATAGGAAAGTCAGGGAAACTTGAATTTTCTCTTCCAGTATCAAATTGTCTGTATATAAGATTCTTGTTTTGTCCAGTATTTGATGGCCACCAGTAAAGCATAAGGGCTCTCTTTCGATTTCCTTTAGCGCTGTTTCCTTGTGTCATAGTCAAACTTGCAGTCATAGGCTCTGCAAGAATTGGTTCATATTTTAAGTAATCAAAATAGTGAAGATCAATATCTCTTTCGCTTATAAATCCTGGAGCATCTAAAGAAGTTGCTGATGTATAAAAATCAGTGGCATATGTTCCGTTTTCTGTGTTAGCTCCAAAAACTTCTGGTTCATATAAATATGCACCAAATCTTTGAATATCTAATTCTCCATCAATCCATACCTGGTAACGTCCTTGTTGGTCTTGATCATCTGCGCTACCCTGTCTATATTGTATGACTACGTGGTGCCATTGACCATCATCAATTCGCTTATATCCAGTAATTCCACCTGTGCCTGATCCAGAAACAACGGTGTTTCCGTAAAGTTCTTTTGGATGAATTATTCTATAATCACTATATGTAAATACGTTTACCTTACCATCAACAAGATTATATAAACCTCTTGCTCGGCCAGGACCAGTTGCAGAACTCCATTCTCCATAAGCAAGCACCTGGTCTGCTTTTGTTGTTTTAATGCTAAATTCTAAAGAGAAATCTGCTCTTACATATCCATAAGGATTTGCCATCTTTATTCCAATATTTTGTAATCTTACAGCTTTTCTTCCATATGGATCAAAGTAACCTACAGAAAGTCTAGATTCATTTGCTGGAGTAGAGTAATCTGTTATAACATTTGCTGGAAAATTAGGAGTATCATTTACTACAGCACCATTTGTTGTAATTGTTTGTGTTAAATTATTCCATACTTGTCTTAATGAGCGTCTTCCACCATCAATACCAGTATTTGGTGTAGACTGAGTAATATCTGTATTTTGGTCTTCATATAATTTTAAGAATGCAGAACTGGCTCCGTTAGGAAATCCAACTACTTGAACGGAGTGTTGTGCATATAATGCAGCATACCATTCATCACCAAATAGGTTTGTGTAAGCTGGTGGATTTGGAGACATAGCATTTGCTGTCATAGGCTGAGCATTATATGCTCCAAGCAACTGTGCATTTACTGTTGGGTCTACAAATAATGTTGATGCAGTTGTAGTCATAGCATCTACAGATTCTGGAATAATAAGGCCTGGCATTACGAATAATGCTGATCCTTCCATAGATGCCGCTGTATGCTCATCTCCAATTTGTGTTTGAGGCATATGTAGATCTGCTGAGGCAGTAGCAGGTGCTGCTGCATATGTAATTGTTCCAAATGCAAATACTTGAACATTTGGCATTGTTCCAAATGCTTCTGCATGTTCATGTGGGAATTCTACGGTTCTAGCAAATGTAGGCTGGACTGCTTCTGCTGAAGCTGTAGATGAGTCAGCATTAAATCCGACGCTTAGACCAACATCTGGTGTTACAGAGTTTGCACTTGCTGTAGATGGATCTGCAGACACATTTACATACTTTTGAGCATCTACTGCTGCATCTACTGCAAGGGCTGATGCCGTAATAATATCTGCGTTAATATTTTTATTAACTATGTCAGATGTAAGAACATATAATAATTGATTTTGTAAATTAGTTCCAGTGTATTCTGTACGATCATAAATTGTTCCAATACCAGCTGTTTCTGTATGAACATGTTCAATCATTATTCCATAAGTTGCAGATCTTGCATCTGCAAATGCTGGAGTTAAATCAAGGTATTGTGTTATTCCGCCATCGTCAGAATCTCTAGTAGTATATAAATATTCACGAACTGGAGTAAAACTTGAATAAGGTGCAGTAGTAAGTGTGCCAGTTGTTGGATTTGCAGTTAACACATATATATTAAATGTATTATTTGTACTATCTCCACCTTGAATTGTTGCGGTTACATGAGCGCTATTAATTTTTACTTTAACTATTTTATTATATACAGGAAAACCAGTATTAGCTTTAATTACTACAGCATCCCTACCAGTAATAGTATCTGGAGCACCATCTGATGTAGTTCCAATATTAAATCCATTATTGCCATCTAAATTATTGGAATTATAGCTAAATACTCTTCGAATATCTAAATTATAAGCAGTATCTTGTAATGTTTCTCCATAATATACATTGCTAGAGAACAAAGCAGATGCTGTGGCTGGACTTGCTGAATATGTTAAAAATTTCTGGACTACCGTTGTAGCATTTGGAGATGTTGCAGATGCCGTAGCAGGGTCTGCTGAATAGTTTACAGATCTAGTAGTTGTAATTGTAGGGTCTACCATTAGGGATGAGGCAGTTCCCATAACTCCAAATCCGTCTAGAATTGAAGAAATAGATATTACAGGATTTACTATATCTGCTGAGGCAGTTCCAAGAACGCCTGAACTATAGTTAATATTTATTACTGTTTCTGCAGTATGAGTTGGCATTGGCATAGTTGCTGATGCTGTTGCACCAGTAGTATTTGTATAGTTAATGCTTATTGCTGGAATTCCAGCTGTGTTATTTCCAGATACTTGTGCCGCTGTTAATTCATAATCATAAATTAAGAATTCGTCTAAATCTCCTCTGTATGAACCAGTACTTGCCCCATCTTTATTTATTCCAATATATAAATTAGAATATCTATCAAAAAGAGTATAGGCAAAGTTTCCTATGCCGCTAGTATTAGTAGAACCATTCTGTACCCCATCTATATATAAACGCATTCTGTGGCTGTTTGATGATCCACCATAAGTAAATACAACATGGTGCCAAGCTCCATCAGCAATTGAATTTGTTGAAGCTAAAGTTTGAACAGTAGTTCCACCATATCTAAAAATCATCTTACCAGCATCTGTTATTCCAGGTCTTGGAATATATGCGTCAAAAACTGGTTCTGATCTAGATGCTGATATCCAAAAAACTCCAAAGTTTGTGCTATTGCTATATCCAGTATTTGGTCTAACCCAAAACTCTATAGTAAATGGGCTTCCTCCAAATATTGCGCTAGCATCTGTATTGGCTGGATCAAAGCTAAAAACCCTTTGTCCAGTTGATGCGTTATTTCCGTTTGGAAAACTCCAGTATGTATTAGATATGCCGTTTGATGCAGCAACGCAACCAGATGTTGATCCAGTAACTGATGTTCCAAACCATGCGCCATAGCTACCTGAGTTAGATTCTGTTGTTGGGCTGCTTCCAGCAGTTGTTCCATCAAGCTTCAACCACCACTTAGGCTGAGTAAGTGTTGCAATTCTAGTTAGCCATGCTGTCATAATAAAAAAAGGCTACGGTTATACCGCAGCCTTCAATCCTCCTATAGAAAATTCTGGGGTAATTGAAGAGATACTATTTCCGCCTATTGATAAAACTGGAGCAAGGGAGAAGCGGGATACAGTTGGAGCAATAATGACAACATTGGAGATTAACTCAACAACTGTCTTTGACTCCACCATTACAGCGCCTGCTGTTAGTGGTCCCGCTTCTACCCTTACGTCCATTGGATTACCTTACGCTACTGTAATGCGGACAATACCTGTCGCATCCCATGTAATTGTAAAGTTACCGTTGGTTGAAGACTGATCTGAAGAAAAGTCTACATATCCAATTAATGCTTTTGATCCTGCAGTTGCGCCTGAGTCATTGTAGACTACTGCGTAACGAGCAGTGATTGTTGAAGAAGACCATGTAACGTCTGCTGCATCAAGAACAATTACGTTAGTTCCTGAATCGTAGGTTACTGTCTTGCTTCCAAGTGTCTGTCCACCAGCTGTGTAGCCAGTTCCAGATACTTCGTTTGCAGATACATCATCGAAATAATCGTGAGTATCTTGGTTAGGTGTGTAAGCAGATGTTAGAAGAGCTACCTTAATGGTATCTGAATCCCAATCGATCTCCTTATTGAGGGACTTTGCTAGGAATTGTCCGTATAGTTTTGATGGCATATTCTATTCCCCCTTATGCTGAAGTCTTCTCAACGATTGCGAATGCTGATGCATCTGCAACTGCGAAGCCACGACGAATACGTGTCTTAAGAAGAACTCCATCCTTAGTAAATTCTGCATCACGAGATACAACTGATTCAACTCCACCACGGACACCGTTGATAAGCATCTGACGGTTTCCTACGATTAGGAGTGGGTTTCCTGCAGGAGCATCTGTTGCTGCTGCTGATGTAGCAGCACCGTATGATACAACTAGTGGGTAGCCAAGAAGGCTTCCTGGTGTTGCATCTAGTGGGTTAGGCAATACGTATTCATTGTTTGCACCGACCATTGCACGGATATGTGCAAGCATCTTTGGGTGAGCCATGAATACAGTGTTTGCTGCATCAAACTTAGATGATGACTCTACAAGTCCAAGAGCATTTGAAATGTCTTCGAATGTTAGAGCTCCAGCAGTTGCAATCTTGTTGCTTGCTGAGTTGTATTGTGTTACTGAGTAGTACAATGAGTTGAACGGCTGTCCGTCGTCGCCATCGCCTACAGCTGTTACGCCAAGGCAAGCATTGTCGAACTTACGAGCCCAACGTGAAGCCCACTCTCTCTTTGATGCTGTTAAAACATCTACGAGGTTATCATTTAGATCTTCCTCTGAAACGTGCATAATCTGTGCGTACTTACGTGCTGTCAAGACAATTTCATCCAAAGTTGCTGATGCTTCTGGGATTGTTCCACCCTCAGCGACAACTTGTGGAGCGTCTGTAACAAAACGAGGTACAGTCTTTGTGCGAGATGCCATGGTTTCACGACGAGCAAAGCGTTCTACTGCTGAATTAGCAATAAGGTCTTGAATGACCGCAGAACCCTGCTCTTCGAGAATATAACCATTAGCTTCTGTAAAATCTGTTCTAGCCATGTTATTTCTCCTTATGTTATGTTATTTTGAACTATTGAAAATAGACTATCGTCCAATATATCTATGGTCGCAAGCCCAAACGTCCATTTGGAGCCTTGCATACTCAAATTATACCGCAAAACAGTACTATTTTCTACCCAGAACCGCCATTGCTTGACGTTCTGATGCTGAAATTTTTCTATCTACTGGTGTTGAATCAGCAGAATCTGCTTTTCCTGCAACTAATAGCTTTGGATCAAATAATTCTGGAAAATCTTCTTTGATTCCCTTAATTTGATCTTCTAAACCAATTACATTTAATTCTTCATCAAATGATAGTTCGTCTAGTTTAAGATACTTAAATAATCTATCAGTATTGGCTAGTTTTAACTCCGCCAACTGTTGCATTACCTTTTCTCTTAGCAATTTGCCAGAATATTTGGCATTTTCATTTCTATACTTGTCTATCTGTACTTCAAGGGCTTCTTTTTCCTCACGGAATTGCTTAGCATCCTTTTTGGCACGATCAAGAGCTGCAAGAACTGCTGCTGGATCTTTTATTTCTTCAGATTCAGTTGACGTACCATCTAACTGAGTTTCTTCTGTCATTGTTGTCCTGTCTGTTCATCTCTTTCAGCTGCTGCTTGTTGCAGAGCTAAGTTATTTGTATTTAATCCTGTTCCACGAAGTGCTATTTCTGTAGGATCTGTTTGTGGTCCAGTAGCTGCAATAGATGCTTCAGCAACTTGTGCTGCAATTTCTGCATCATATCCAAGCTCCAATAGAATCTGCTCTAGTGGCATACCTACAGACTTCTTGCGAACTGCGATATCCCAACTGTCTACTGAGTCTACTGTTTCAGCACTCTTCCAAATAATTTCTACATCTGCCTGAATTCCTTCAACTCTAATCATGAATTTGAATAAATCTCTCCATGCTGAGCCAAAAGCAAGCTGGCGATTAAGAACCTTCTTTGTAAGTGGTGCTTCAGACACACGAAGTGCTTCACCTGAAGGAATATAGCTTCCCTTTGCAAAGTAGTGTGTTGGTGTTGATGTAATAGCTGCCATTGCATTTACAAATTCAATAACTGGCTTTGTAAATGTGTCTGGATCTGCTGGTGGGAACTGTCCAACTGATTGAACTCCCTGTAGATACCAGAGTTGTCCTGGGCCATTCTGCAATGAACCAAGATTTTCTCTTGCTGTATCGTCCTCAGAGAAGTCTTCAAATTCAGATGCATTGCCACCATTTGATAGCGCATAACGCTGTGGTGCACCTTGATAATCAACTGAATACATATGTGTTGAGATTAATTTATTAATTGCATCTTGTGGGCCATATGCATCAGCATGTTCAGGTCTTCCAAAAGGCTTGTTTGTGCGGAAGTGGAATACTGGAATTTCTCCCCATGGATTTGGAATAACTTCTGTTAAAACAAAGTTTGGAGCGTGAGTAATGATTTCTAGATCACCCATTGACTCATATTTTTCAATACGGTCTGGATAATACATGTTCATTCTGATAATCTTCTTGTCTTCTAGCGTAACCTGCCACATTTTAGCTGCATATGACTTAACTCTTGGGTTTTCCTCATCATAAACAATTGTTGTGTGTAGTGGTGAGTTATAATCAATAGCTAACTGACCATTCATGTCTGGCCAGACGATTGCATAGCAATCTCCATAGACCAAAGCTTTGCGGTGAATTTCATTCATATCAATCTTTAGATCTGTTTGTTCCCAAATCTGATTGATGTATGCATCTGCTGATGCAGATGTTGTTTGAACCTGAGCTACCTCAAGTCTATTTAGAACTGAGTCTACGACTGTTTTAGAAAAATTAAATCTAAAGTCGCTTCCTTCGTATCTAAACATTCTAAACCAGCGCTGATTTGCAAATACTTCTTTATTTGTTCCATCATAATAGGCATCAGCACGGTTATATTCTTCTGTTTTAGCCGTAATGGCATCAAAAGCATTTTTAATATCTGACATTTTATCTCCTTAAGTAATTTAATTGTCTTGCAAGCACTTTTGGTGCTTTATTGTCTAGGAAATACAGGATTCCTGAAACTACCGCATCAAGAACGTCGTCATGTGAGACCTTTGGAAAGGACCACATCTGTTCTTCCAACGCAGGAAAATGAGCGGTATGTCTGACTTTTCCTTGCTGATAATAATTCAAAGCCTTTCCTGCACGGACTTGCTTTGAAACAGATTGCCTAATTGATCTATATTTGACTGGTATATTTTTAAATACATCCTGCCATAGATCACCGCCTTGGTTTGTTTCGACATATATGACTCCTGGTTCATATAAGTCTACAAGACTTTGTATTCTTTCGGATAACTCTGATGGAGATACTTTCAGCTGAAAAGCATCTCTCACATAGACTTTATCCTCTACTCTGGACAACACGGCAATCCCTGTGTAGTCAGAAACTTTATTTTTAGTAACGGCTGGGTCAATAGATATAATTGTATTGCCATACTCTTCTATATCTTCGATAATTACATCCTCAAATGTCCAGAAATTACCGTCAAGGTTAACTGGCTTATTCATATAGTTCTTAGCGAAGTCACGAAGGTGTCTTTGGCTTTGAAGCCAGTCTATGGACCACTTCTCAGGCCATACAGAGCGTTCTGAGCCATCATCTGCAGTCATAATGGCTGGGAAGTAGTGAACACGAACATTCTGGTCTGTAATCCATTGTAGCTCATTTCCACGCTGTCCTTCACCATACTTACGGAACTCATCCATCATAGAATTAGGCATGGTGGTGGTACCCACAATAATCATGCGGGCATAGATATTCATTGGGGCAATGTCGTCAAATACTGTTCTTCTCTGCTGTCCTGCCTGGTATTCGGAATAATTCTTCTCACCCTTTTCGATATCATCAAGAATAATGAGATCAGGGCGTTGACCAAAGACTTTCTTACCAAGCGAGTTAGTATCAATACCGTTAGCGTCGAATATAAAATCATTTGCCTGAATAATACGCCAAGCGTTTGCTGCAAGGGAACGCCCAGTGCTTCCGACAATTTTAGGTGTGCATAGTTCTGGGAAATCTTGCTTAAGATACTCATTTGTTTCCAATTCATTCTTAAAGGTAAGTAAGTGCGTCTCAGCCTGAGAAGCAGCATCTGAGAAGGCAGCTACGAATTTAATATGACCATGGGCGGCGGCCCACATAGGTAGAATTAAAAAGATCCATGTGGACTTGCCACATTCTCTAGGTGCAATAAATGCATCTCTATTTTCTTTAGGAGAGGTTGGCTTATTGATCCAAGTCTTTCCATATTCAGCAAGTGACCAGTGAAATTCAGAAAGTGTAAGAACATCTTCGCTATTTCTTAAATGGTGTGGCAAATAGGTCAATGCAAACAACATAGGGTCATATTTAGTAAGTTCTCTGCGTCCCTCAGAAATAGATAGCAACATAGGGTCTATGTTGTCTAAATAATCTGCAATTGTTGTCATGTACACCTTTTTCCCTTTATATAAATCTTATTGTAGAAATTTATCTACAGTAGCAAAAATTATAAAAATTTAATTATATTGTGATCAGGTGGTCTCTATATGAGACATAGGAGACTTAAGAGAATGCTTAATAGATTCATTACGCATCTTGGCTTCATTAAGCATATCTACGATTGCTAAATCAGAGCCATCCTTAGATCTATTCTCATTGATATTAGTAGACTTACCTTCAATTAGATTAATTGTTTGTATAGCTTTATGTAATGCATTTGATAGTTTAGATATATCATCTGATACAAGGTTATCTTCATATAGGGCTTCTACTGATCTATCTATTACTGCCTGTGCCGCCAATATCTTCTCTCTATCTGTATAGAATATATCTAATTGTTTAGCCATAACAGCAAGGCTATTTGCAGTAGGTGTATCTATATTCCTTTGTACAAAGAACTTCTTAGCTGTATGATATGACTTAGGATATCCTAATTGTCTCATTGCAGGACCTATTCCCATTTCCCCCGCAATTTCTATAAATTCTGTTATTTGCTCATCCGTATATGTTGGATATGGCATATTTTCTCCTTTGTGTCAACGGTCTCATATGGAGACACATTGTCTATATGTCGACAAATCGCTATATATGTATATCAATTTGCCCTTATTTCTCATTACGAGACACATGTCTGCAGGGCTCTTTATAGTAATATTAAAATATCTACTTAGATTCATGCTTCTTTGCTTTCTTCTTTAATGCTTTATTGGTCTTATATCCTGATGCTGGATATTCTCTTCTTATACCGTGTTTATTGGTATCTATGATCATTTTAGGTTTCCAAGCTTCTGTCATAGCATCTTACCTTCATATATCTGATCAAGGAAGTCTTTTAGGTTCCCGCCTACATTAAATCCAAATGTATATTGTTGAGTCTCTATGTCATCATATAGCTCTATGGTCATGCTCAATGTACCTGATGTACTGTAATGAAGCTCCTTAGCGTATGGATATAGCTTTACTCCACCGCCGTCGTATTCACTTAGATTATCTCTGATATCCACTAGTTATTACATCCCTGCATTATGTACTAATTATACCTTGTATCCCTTATGAAAGAACCCCCCAAGGCTTGGCGTGGGACGCTACGATGGGAGGTTCTTTACCTTATAGGGGTGAAAACAGGAATGGCAATAAACCCGTTAACAATATAATTATACTATTTGCCATGTCTTACGTCAACATGTACTTGAAGAGTTGGCCAATTCCATCTCTTATCATTTTTGATTTGTCTGTATGCAAACTGATCAAGGAATGTATCTATAGCTGAATCTAGTTCTTCTTGTGTCATAGCTATTACCTGATCCATACTATAAATAGTCCAAAAGCTTTTGACTACTCTTGGTTCGCTCCCGCCAAATCCTCTTGGTTCTACTGGTTTCCTATTATATGGGGCTCGTTTACCTCTATTTGCTGGCATTAGACTTCTTCTCCATATGGCGCTTTAAAGCCTTCTTGTTGTCTATACGATGGCATGGTTTGCATAGGTAGTGTAACTTATCTTTACTGACTGAACGCTTCCCAAACTGGCTTACAGGCTTTTCTACGTGGCAATGCTGGCAGACCTTAGACTGCGGGAATTCTGTTGCAGGAGATTCTTTTTTATTTGCTCTCCATGTCTTAAAGTATTCCTTATAACAAGGGATGCACATTGACTGCCTGCCATCCTTTGCTTTGTTAAACACATAATACTCAATAATAGGCTTTTCTTGAAAGCAATTACTACACTTCTTCACGTCGTTTATTCCAATCATCAAATGCTTTAGTCTTTAATCTGTGGCAATTTGCACACAATGTCTGTAAGTTTGAAGAATCATTATTGGTTCTATCTCCATTGATGTGATCTATATCTAATTGTACTAGATCTTCTGGTATAAAGCCACATCTCTCACAATGATCTAACTTAAATCTTTTACCTGTCATATGGCATTTATAACAAGTCTTTCTGTATTTACCAGCACCCTTTGAAGCTACTAAGTTACCGCAAAGGCATCTTGGTCTTGTTGTATTAGACTTTATCTGGTCCGTCCACCCATCCAATATTTCCATTACTGTTCTCCCCCAATATCTTCAAGCTCTTGATAAAGTCCTGCGACTCTTTCGCCACTTGAATTATGTCGTCCAAGTGTTGTATTGCTTCTTCTAGGTTTTTTATTGCGTCCTGCAGCGGCGTGGCGGCGGGTATCTCTCTCTTCATTTTCAAAGACCTTCCAAATACCTTCTTGACTTAAATTAATTAAACCAAGAGATGCGTTAGCATCTTCTTCATAGTTAACTTCATTGTTATATTCATTGTTAGTTCTTCCCTCTGAGACCCCCAACGTATCAGTCTGAGACTGGGTAGGTATCACAGGGAGATATAGGTTAGAATCATTGAATCTGCGAGTAGAGTTTAAGAACCCTGCATTGATCAATTCATTCTTGGCTCTATAGATTGTAGCCCTAGATAGGCTAGTTCTTTGTACAAGTGTTGCTATTGATGGAAATGAGGCCATTGCCTTTTTCCAGTTGTAATGATAAGATATAGCTAAAGCCGTTAATTTGGCATTAGCCGTTAAATTAGAAGCCAGGATGGCCTCCTGATATTCATAGCTATTCATACTACCCCCTTAAGGTATAGTCTAATTATACAGGGGAAAAATTATAATGTCAAACTATTTTTTAGCCAAAAGGGTGTTAATTAGGGTATCTAGCTTCTGGTCTATATGATCTTGACGCTCAGAAAGCTTATCTATCTTATCTTTCATTGATGAGCCTGAATTGGGGATAAGTTCTTTTAGGTATATCTTTACTAGTCTACGGACTCTTAGTTCCGCCCCAGTTATTAGGCCAAGGATACATATAGCTAATTGTAATTCGGTCATGGTGGTAAAGGCCTTCCATTTTTAGCTGCTGCTGATCTATATGATGATGATATAAAAGAACTTCTTGCAGTTCCTCTTGGGTTTGCTGATAAAAATTTTGTAGCAGTTTCTCTATTTCTTGCAACGGCACTTGCATGGCTATTCCAATTTGCACCGTAATTCTTTGTAGCCCTAGAACTATAAGAAGCAAATGCAGTTCTCATGTCAGCAAATTGCCTTCTCCCGCCACCGCCTAAAGATCCACCAAATAGTTTTTCGCCAACTCCATCATTGCTGTATGCTCTGTCCCAAGCTTCTACAAGCTCAATTGAACATTCTTCAATTATTTCACTTATTGCATTGTAATAATCGTCTCCAAGACCATCTTTGACTGAAGATATAAATCTTTGTGGATCGTAATCAGTTCCTACAGATCTGCAAAATTGCTTGGCTTCTTTTCCAAAATAATCATCCCCAAGTAAAGTTTCTTGACCTGAGTTTCCAGCTTTATCTTTTTGAGCATCAATAGTTTCTGTGTAATATTCTTCCCACATTCCTTCATTAAGTTGCCCACCACGCATTCTGTTTGCGGCTTGTGCAGCTTCAGTTAAACTATCAAAGCCACGTCTTCCGCTTCCGCCAAGCAAATCAAAAGATCCACGACTAGTTCTTCTGTTTAAAGATTTTGATCCAAATAATGAATTTCCGAGGTATCTCATACCTCCCATTCTTCTGCCCATTATGTGTTACCTGTCAAAATTTTTGCTTTATATTTGTATCCTTCTACTAAACCAACAGCATTTACTACTGGCTGTGTTTGTGTGATTATCCAAATTGCTTCTGGATATAATTCATTTTCATTTCTGTCTTTTAATTCTAGGAGATATGCATCCTTCTGAAATTTAATATCAGCCAAGATATTTAAGTCACCGATAAAGCTTGTAGAAATTGATACGGGAACAGTTGTAGTTGCCACATCATATATTTTTTGAGTTACAGTGCCATCAGCAGAAGTAACTTCTCTATAGCCTTGTACCTCTACTGTGTAATTTCTATTTTTAACGGTGTTAAAAAGCATTTTAGTTATTTCTCCATCTTGATCTGTTTCCGTTTTCATCAAGGAACGCAGGCCAGCTAAATATTTTTCCAGTCTTGAAACTCTTAGAATTATTCCAGCTTAAAGATTTAGATGCAAATACTGCTAATGGGGCAATAAATGGTGAAAGCATTCTAACGTCAAAATTGATAAGAGCATCTGTTTGACCTTGGCTTGTTAAAGCTGCTTGCTTAAATACAATGTCTTCATTCTCAATCATGTAGGCAGTTTGATAGGAAGTCATCTTATCTAGCAATAGCAAGTCAGATGGATTATCTACATCTATTTCATCTTTGCCTACAAATATCTCTATAATACCCTGTGCCCTTTTAATTAGGTCAAGGTTAACGTCGTAGCCTGTGTATTCTTTTACGCTATTAATTGTGCTAAACATTATCTATTCGCCCTTCCCAATTCACGCACTCTTAGTACATGTGTTGTTGTGTAATCTAATTTACCTGAGCCAACTAGCTCAAGCTGTAATATATAATCTCCTTTTTTAACAAAAAGAGACCTGTCTGTTGGGAAAATAAATCTTATTTGCCCAAATTGTTTTGCGTTGCTATCTACAGAAGAACCTGTCAAAGGCACCTCTTTGTTGTCAGTATCAAGCATCTTTACATTAATAGTTGTGTATCCAGAGAGATTAAAATCTGAACCGTCCTGGTTTTTAACTAAAATGGAAAGAGGCCTTGCTGGTATCTGACCAATCCAGTATTGAC